>Ga0255778_10002645_pt1 | contig 15335 bp, 14 predicted proteins | sample 071ome_31_FD_179976 | JGI IMG/M metagenome (GOLD analysis project Ga0255778, IMG submission 179976) | Coastal salt marsh microbial communities from the Groves Creek Marsh, Skidaway Island, Georgia - 071405CT metaG (version 2) | ecosystem: Environmental > Aquatic > Marine > Intertidal zone >...
TCGACGACGCCATTAAGAACTTTGGGAAGGAGTTTCATTTTTATTACACCACGATTCAACCGAGGCACAACGACGACATCAATCGATTATTGAAAGAAGGCAAGTTGGATCCGGAGAATGAGATTCACAACGCGCTCGTGAATTTGTATTTAGCGGCGGACGCGGATTACTTTTTAGGCCATTTATCGAGCACTTGGGGGAGAGTTGTTTTGTTGTTATCTTACGGCAAGTACGGTTGCTTCCAGAAGATGGACCTGATGGAATCTACGTGGAAAAGTCGTTGGGGATTCAGTTCGTGTTCCACCGATGAGTGGGAAAAAGAAGCCAAGAAATTTCAATGTAGAAACTAGTTTTAGCATTTTGCTTTTGCTACATAGCGTTTTAGTTTTACACTGTCTTCATCATCTAATAAATCTATATGTATGCCTCTTAATTCAATCTCTCTTCTCGCGTCCAAAGATATCGGTTCGCTTCTTCTTCGAAGGCGATGGCGGTTGTTGTTCTCTCTTCCCGCCGAACAAGCTTCCAAACACGTTCTTGTTCTCTTCCTCTTCTTCCTCTTCTTCCTTCTTACCGAACGAAAACGGCACTTTGCCGCTTTTGAACACGCCTTCATTTTTCCTCCACGTCGGATTGTTCCCGTTCGATTTCTTCTCCAAGATTTGCTTCGCCTCTTTCTTCTGCCTTCTCTCGTCTCCCATGTTCTTCGCTCCGAGTGCGACTTTAAACGCGAGTTTGCCGCCTTCCTTGATCCCGGTCGCCACGCCTTTAGCTACTATCGGCGTAGCCACTTTCACCGTTTCTACGCTCACTTTCTGAACAATCTTCGCCCCTTTCTGAACGTTTGGATTTTTCGCGATCTGCTCTCCTCTTTTAAACGTCTCCCACGTTCCTTTGACTAACAGGTTCTGCTTCGAATCTTTCTCGACGCTATCTAGAATGCCGTCCACGCCTTTGACGACTTTACGCACCAAGTCTTCCTCCTCTTCCTCGCTCTCGTTTTTCGCTTTTCCGCGCCGTCGTCCAACGATGCTCTCTTCTTCTTCTTCCTCGTCCTCGTCTCCGTAAATCTCTTCCGCTAATATCGCCGCTTTCGATTTCATGACTTGCGGCACTTCGATCGATACCGGCGTCGTCGACAAACTCGTCTTTTTCTTCCCGCTCCTCTCTTTCACGCTCTTCGTGATGTCAAAAAGCGTCTTCCTATTCGACGGTCGATCGTCGTCGAAGAGATCGTTTAAATCCATGTACTCGTCGTCTTCGTCGCTCAGCGCTTTTCCACTCGCGCTCCGTCTCTCTCTTCTCCCGAAAAAGGACGACGACGACGACGACGACGATTGCGAGCGCGGCGAAGGAAGGAAGAAAGCGGGATAGCGACGACGAGGACGAGGACGATTGCCATTCGCATTCGTTCTCGACGACGCCAAAGAAGACGACGACGACGACGAAGAAGACAGGAACGCGCAAGAAGAGGAACACGTAGAAGATATCATCGCGAGTCGAGATGCCATCATCGTTGGTTCTTCTAGAGCGCGCCGCGCGGCCTTTCTTTTTCTTCCTTCTCTCTCTCTCGGAGTTTGTTTTTGTGATGCGCTGCGTGTGGCTCAAAAGCTCTAGGGGTTCCCAAGCAGATCTGAGACCCTAAATAACACCCTGAGCAAAAAAAGTTCGTTTTTGGCGAAATCAATCGAAGCGCAAAACGCGACAAAACCGGCGCGAGCAAACAAGCGCGCGCGCTTCTTTTTCGCGCACCTTTTCTTTCCGTCGCCTGGTCGTGCTCTTCCTCTCGTCGCTTCTTTCTTTCTTTCTTTCTTTCTTTCTCTCTCTCTCACTGCGGACGAGAGAGAGAGAGAGAAGAAAGATGGAACAACAACAAGAACACCGAGGGAAAGAAACGACGATTTACGTGGGCAAAATACCGACGGAAATCACAAATAATCAAATCAAATCGATATTGAAAACGTGCGGCAACCTGTCGGAATGGAAGAGGACGAGAGATATCGAAGCGCCGTACCGGTATAAGCCGTTTGGGTTCGCGACGTTTGAGAGTTTGGAGGGCGTTTTAGCGGCGATGAGAGTGTTGGATGGAATGCAGTTGTACGAGAACGTGGACGAGCAGATGAAAGCGAGGACGGAGACGCTGCTGTTGAACGTGAATCAAGCGACGAAGATGGCGGCGGAGAAGTTCAACGCGGAGAGACAAGAGAAAGGGTTAGGGGCGAAGGATGGCGAGGAGGATTACGAGAGGAAGAGGAAGATTGAGAAGATTATGAAAGGGGAGATGGACGACGCGGAGGACGAAGATGAAGACGAAGACGAGAAAAAGAAGAAGGCAAAGAAAGACGACGAGGTCGTCGACGCGGGCGAGTTCTCGGATGAGGAAGAGACTAGAAGTGGCGCGAAAAGAGCGACGACGACAACGACGACGACGACAAAATCTTCGCAAGAGAAATTGCGGACGGCGTCTATGCTCACGAACCAAATTTCTACCAATAAGAGCACGAGCGAGGGAGGGACAAAAACGGAAACCACCGGCGCAAAGACGGCCGGAACGATTCAATACGAAGACGGAGAAGTCGGTCGAGCGAACCAGGCGGATAATAACGTCCCAGCGAAGCCTCTGACCAAACGCCAGCGCGAAGAGAAGCGAAGAGAGGATGAAAAACGAAGAAACGAACAGCGAGAATTCGGAAGGAGAGAGCGGCAGTGGTTGGACGAAGAGAGGTTCATTTTGAACGAAAGGAACAAAAGAATGCGAAGACAACGAGACGAAAAGATAAACTTAGAGCAAACACGTGCTTCTCGACGCAAACGCGACGACGATGATCGACAGTTAAACGTTTGGGAAAGAGATGAGAGAGATTTGGATCGCCGAAAGCGGTTTAGAGAACGCGAATTAGAAGCCGAGGAGAAAGACCGACAGAACGAAATAGAAGAGATTGAAGAAGCGAAACGAGACGAGGAAAAACGTTTGGAAGAAGAGAGGAAGAAAAAGCTTAATTTAGAAAAGGCGAAGAAGGAGAAAACGGTGAAGGAAACCACCATTGCGGGATTCTCTAAGCGAAAGAAGACCAAAACGAGCGAAGACGGCGGCGATGCCGGAGTAGACGGAAATGAAGACGACGACGACGACGACGACGATGACGATGCTGACGAAACTATCAAACTCAACAAAAAACGCCGCCGACAGTTCCTGCCAATTGAATACACCGAAGCTGAAAAACGCATAGTTGCCTCCGGTCTCACGGTCGATCACAAAGACACCGACGACCAGGACCAAAAACGTCTTCTCGAAGAAGAAAAGAAACGCAAAGCCGCGATCGAACAGTCGATCATTGACAAAATTCCTACCAAAAAAGCCGACGTTTTCAGCTACGATATCGACTGGTCTGCCTTTAAAACCTCCGGCGCGGAATCGTTGTGCAGAAAATGGGTAGCCAAAAAAACCGTAGAACTTCTCGGAGAAGAAGAAGACGCCGTCGTCGACTTCGTCCTCGAAAAACTCCGCGAACGCGTCGACGCGTCCGTTTTGCTCGAAGAACTCTCCGTCTTCCTCGATGAGGAAGCCGAGAGCTTCGTCTTAAAACTATGGAGGATGATCATTTACGAAACGCTCAAGTTCAAGAGCAAGCTGAAGTGAGAGAGAGAGAGAGAAAAACGGGCAGTACTAGCAAAATAAAGGAACGCTTTCAATACCAATAATAATAGTTAAAACAGTAACAGCGACAACAACAAACGCAGCGCCTAACAGTAGGTCGTTAAAGCGCGAGATTGAGGAATGCAAGGAGGAGGAGGAGGAGGTGAGCGCCGCCCGCGAGATAACACACACCACATTTTTTATTTTTTCTGATTTTTTTCGATTTTGCCCACACGAGGGCTTCTTTTACGTCATAACTTACCCCACAAGTCACAAGGAGACGACCAGAGCGATAAAACCTGCGACCACGAGAGCGATACACACACACACTTACACGCGCGCGCACACGGAGTAAAACCAAAACGCAAAAATGTCCTCCTTTCGACGATTATCCTCCTCCCGCATTTTTCGGTCGTCTTTGCGCGGACAGTTGAACGCTTCGTTGTCTTCGTCTTCCTCGTCGTCTTCGTCTTTGACGACGAACGTTCCATTGCGAGCCTCCATCTCGACCTCTTCGGTGGTACGGAACGATTCCCCGCATCTCCCACGGACGCACGGCGGACTTTCGGACCAAGATCGCATTTTTACCAATTTGTACGGCAAGCACGATCCGTTCATTAAAGGCGCGATGAAGCGCGGGGATTGGTACAACACGAAAGAGCTCGTGTTGATGGGTGCGGACTGGATCATCAACGAAATCAAAGCCTCTGGGTTGCGCGGTCGCGGCGGCGCCGGATTTCCCTCCGGGCTGAAGTGGTCTTTCATGCCGAAAGTGAGCACGGATGGGAGACCGAATTATTTAGTGGTGAACGCGGACGAGAGTGAACCGGGGACGTGCAAAGATCGAGAGATTATGCGACACGACCCCCACAAATTGTTGGAAGGGTGTCTGTTGGCCGGGGTTGGGATGCGAGCGAGAGCGTGTTATATTTACATCAGAGGGGAGTACGTGAACGAGAGGTTGGCGTTAGAACGCGCGAGAGAGGAAGCGTACGCGGCGGGTTATTTGGGGAAGAACGCGTGCGGGACCGGGATTGATTTTGACGTGAACATTCACTACGGAGCTGGGGCGTATATTTGCGGCGAAGAGACGGCGTTGATTGAAAGTTTGGAAGGGAAGCAAGGGAAGCCGAGGTTAAAACCGCCTTTCCCGGCGAACATTGGTTTGTACGGATGCCCCACTACGGTGACGAACGTTGAAACTGTCGCAGTCGCACCGACGATCTTGAGAAGAGGAAGCGATTGGTTCGCCAGTTTTGGGAGGAAGAACAACTCCGGAACGAAGCTTTTTTGTATCAGTGGTCACGTGAATAATCCGTGCACAGTCGAGGAAGAAATGAGTATTCCTTTGAAAGAGTTGATCGAAAAACACTGCGGTGGTGTAAGGGGTGGTTGGGATAACCTGTTGGCGATCATTCCAGGCGGCTCGTCCGTGCCCTTGATTCCGAAGAGCGTCTGCGAAGAGGTGTTGATGGATTTTGATTCCTTGAAAGCGGCGCAAAGTGGTTTAGGTACCGCGGCAGTTATTGTCATGGATAAGAGCACGGATGTTGTGGATGCGATTGCGAGATTGTCGTACTTTTACAAGCACGAATCGTGCGGTCAGTGCACGCCTTGCAGAGAAGGCACGGGATGGTTGTATAATGTCATGGAACGCATGAAGAAAGGGGACGCAAAGTTGGAAGAAATCGATATGTTGCAAGAATTGACGAAACAAATCGAAGGGCACACGATTTGCGCGTTGGGTGATGCGGCGGCGTGGCCGGTGCAGGGTTTGATTAGACATTTTAGACCGGAATTGGAGGCCAGAATTGGTGCGCAAACGACACCGGACCGAATCGCGGCGTAAACAAACGCCCTGTGAGAAGTATATCAAATTTAGTAAAAACAATCAGACACAGTGTACAATTATTTCCTTTACTACTACTGAAAATCAGTGTCATTGTTCATACATTTCTGTATCATCGTGCGCTCCTATGAATGTCTCTATTTTTCATTTCTTTTTTTTATTTCCTGAATCCCAATCGTATTCGCGCACGAAATCGTTTACTTTTAAGCACTTCACCGGGAAATTTGCGTCTTTTAACATGTTGATGCACGCTTTTTGATTGTTTTGGATGTGATCGTTCGTAGATTTGACCTCGACACACATCACTTTTGACTTTAACGGATCCCATAAGAACAAATCTGGCATCCCTCCTTGAGCTATGGTACCGACCGGGTCTAGAATCCACCTCGCGCAAATTTTGTACAGCTGCTCGGTGTCGAAGCATCGCACGACTTCACAAAGTTCCTCGAGACTCAGCAATCGCCTTTTTTGCTCGGTTACTGCAATAGTGCCTGTATAGCCTTCTTTAACGGTCGTCCAATTTACGGTATGGCTTTCAGTGCCGTACCATTTCGCCCAATTTTCAACTAATAAACGCGCGCCGTGGCCTTTTCTAATTTTTTCCAACGTGACTTGCGTTACCCGTTCGCGTCGCAAAATCCATTCCGGCTCAGAATAATCGAGCGGCAAAGACTGAAACTCTAACGGCCAAGGATTGAAATTTGTATCGATAAACTCATTGTGGAAAAAGACGTCGAGACTGAGTAAAGGCAGCAAAGTGTACCACAGCGAAAGTTCAGTATGGATGCCTTTCCAGCCAAATTTTCGCTCGTAGTACGCCAACGCATACGCTTCAACAGACCAGAGTTCCGCTGGATCTTCTTGTTCTTCCGTTAAATCCAGCGTATTCATGGGCTTTCCATTTACATCCACGGAGTCTAACTCTCTCACGTCGTAAAATTTTCCTTTTCCTTTCCATTCCGAGTTACCTTGTTCACTTTTCTTACCGTCTACGAATTCTTGGGACAACGGCACTCCGTGAAGTTTATCTTCCACCATCGCAAACTTTGTTGGCAATCGGAAATGCACGGGTACCTTGACTTCTTTATTCCTCGATATGCTACAAATTTTATCACGCATATTGGCGAGATCGTCCCAAACAACCCAACTATCCTCTAAAGCAGCTTTGCACACGTCGAACTGTAACTGGTATTTTTTCAAGTGTCCGAGGTCAACGTATAATCTATCGTACCATTTACCTCGACGATAAGCATCAAACGGTTGCGCTAATAGAGCTCGTAACAGATTCACGGCACGTTCGCGATACTCTTGACCGCATTTTGAGTGTGCCATTTTTTGTTTTGCGCTCGATTCACCCTTCGCGGAAGTTAAACTTGCCATTGCCAACTTTTCCATCGCCATGACCATGAGGTAGCAAATTCTGCACTCGACGGCGCGATGACTGAATCGTTCCATATCTTTGTTAGGATCGAGCAAATCTGCATCGTAAGTGCATTCTTCCGACAAATTTTGTAGCATATTTGCCTCGACGTGCTTTCCTATTTCTATGACTTTTGGTGCATTCTCGACTTTCAATAAAAATCCGTAAACGGTTGCGTCGTTAAAACGTTCTATGTCGCTCAAAACTACCATAGCTTCAAAATACGCGAGCATATCTTCCCTCGCTTTCCACGGTGATCCAAGTATTGAAGAGTTTGGTCGTTTTGAAATCATCGGATACCGCCGTAGACCGGAAATGGCGTCGTATATGCTGGAAACACTGAGTCTTTTCCGGTACGTGACGCATATTGCGATTCGAACGAGCGTGATAAATGTCGGCGAAAGTACGATCCAATTTTGATGCGTGGACATCTTTGCTTCTTTCCATTTCTGTAACCAAACATGTCCTCCACTTCCTTCGATAGAATAGAGCGTACGCAGCGGGATCATTAACCTATCTTTCGTTTTTCCGTACTCCTGCCGCCAATTCATCAAATGTTCATTTAGGTGATTTTCTTTCTCAAACGAATCCATCATGTGCTTCATCTCCTCTACCGTGAGATTACTGAGACAAAAATCGCGACTGAACACGATCTCGAGCCCTTTGTCAGCCTCGCAACTCCCGCTGCTCGATAAATCGTACGCAAAAGAGTGATGCACGAGTTTTCTCATCGCATCTTTCGTAGCATCACCAACGTACTCTTTTTTCTCACAATCTGAAATCCAAGCGTGTCCCCTCGCTAACAGCCTCGTCGCTAAAAGAGCCGCATCACTGCCACCGTTGTCATCCTTTACAATTTGTATAAACGCTCGTCGAATTTCCTCCTCTTTCTCGGAGAGTAAAAATTCGGCGTTCGTCAAACCTATTATCGCGTCTACAACTTTGTCTTTCGTTTGTAGCCACGCCCAGGACTCGCTCTCGAACTCTTCCGCGTTTACGCGAGTTGCGCTTTGAAAACGACCGCTTAAAATTCTTCGCGTATCTATTTGGATACCAAAAACGTTTGTCGTATTCGATAAAACTTTCGCTTCGATCTCCACGCACGCGGACGATTCGTCTTCGTCCTTTCCTTCCTCTCTCGCGTATTTCAGCGTCCCCGAAACCTCGACGACGCCCAAATCTATGAGACCGGCAAACTCTCCGGCTACTCTCCTCGGCACGTATCCCAACACTTGCTTGTCTTCGTCTAAAATTTTCATCGCTCCAGTTGTATCAAACTTGTTCTCCATATCTCTCTCTATGTATACTTTTGCGCCGTCCGACGGTAACTTTGTCTTTGCGTCACTCCCCTGATATTCCCGTCCGCGAATACGAACGCGGAGTTTATATTCAGCAGTTCCATCGCATTCTTCGCTCATAATCACGTTCTCCTTTTCATACTCCTCAACCTCCTTCAGAATATCGGCCCTCGCTGTTGATTTCGTCGACAAAGCGTCGATAAACGCTGGTCTCTGCCTCAGCGCTTTCGGCACCCGCACGTACGACGAAGACGACAACGAAGGTGAAGCGAAAGCACCTCTGTTCTCACTCACAAACGTCACCTCCTCCTCTCCCTCATCTTCCTCCTCCTCAAACTCAACGATCTCTATTTTATCCACTCTCGTCTCTCTCTTGATCGTCTCGAAGTGCTGCCTCCGATCGATCTTCACGAACGCGATGTTCGTTTGTTTCCGCTTCTCGTAAATTTGAGCACCCTCTTTTTTCCTTTTCCCCGGCCTTTTCTCGTCACCGAGGAGGAGGAGGCATTCCCCTCTTTCGCCGTTCTTGTTCTTCTCGACATTTTTCTCCTCGACAATCGCCGTCGAGTCCTTCTTCTTCTTCTTCTTCTTCCCGAGCGACGCCCACGCGCTGGACATGATTTATTGAATGCCAGCACGACCGCCACCACCGAAGAGAAGAAGAAAGAAGAAGAACAACAACAACGACGAGATCCCGAGGAGAAAAAAATGAAGAAAAAAGCGAAGCAGGTCAAGGAAAAAATCTGAAAAATCGTTTAGTTTAGGGTTTTAGAATTTCTACCAAATTTTTCCCCGATTCGTCGCGTGATTTCCCCTCATTTCATTTTGAGAAAAGAGGGTGCGGCGCCGCTCCGTTCGGCTCCGAGGTAAGCCGCGCGCGTTTGATCTCTTTCGAACTTTCGTTGCGTTTCTTCTTCTTCTTCTTCTTCTTCTTCTTTCTGTGTTTGTGTGTGTGTTTGTATATGTATGTATACATATAACATCTTCGCGTTCTCTCTTCTTCTTTCTGTTCGTCTTCTTCTTCTTCTCCGTGAACCAAGTCAGCGGGTGTGAACAAAACTTTACCACTCACATCTTCGCGTTACGTTCTGCGGTACATCAAACTACACCTTCGACCGGTTCGTTCCTTCCTCTCTCAGAGTAGGATGGGGATTCGGCGTTTCGTCCGGAACGTGCAGTTCTTGCACTTTCCCGTCTTTTCTAGACGTCGCGACGAGTTCGAGTTTTACGACGGACGATAACCGTAAAGGCGTTTTATTCGGGTCTCCCTTTCACCGCTGTTGATGTGCAAGTACGCGTCGGTTATCGTCGGTGCCCTTTCGAGGGACGACGACGACGACGACGACGATGCGTTTGCGCGTCCGCGTGCGGCGGTGAAAGACGCGATGAACGCGACATTTTTTTTTAAATATACTTTTCGCGTGTGCTTTTCAACAACTCTCGGGAGAATTGACTCTCGACTCTCGATTGGTTTAACTCCTTGTCGTTTTCAAATCGTCGTCGTCGTCGTCTCGCTGACACTTTTTTTTCTCATTTACATCATCCGTGATGATGTAATAATGCAGGCGCGAGAAGAACACACACCATCATGTCGAGTCAAAAGTAAGAAAGGGAAAAAATAGTAAGAGCGTTTCGATGACGAACGTCGCGCAAACGAACCGCGTGTTCGTGGTGTGCGGCCGCGGCGCGGAACCGGCTAAACTGGAACAGTATTTCTCCAACGCGTTTGGACCAGTGACGAAAGTAAAAAGCGATGGACATAAGGGCATCGCGTGGGTGACGTTTTTGAACGAAGCGGACGCGAAGAAAGCGGTGTCGGCGTTTCCAGAGTCGTCGTCGACTTCGCTGGTGGATTTAGACGACGGGATGCCAAAGAGGCGCATCACGGTGGTGTTTTCCGAAGAGACGAGAAAACGAGACCATCATCAGCAACAACCATCGGCGACGACCGTCACGACGACGACGTTGACGACGACGACGACAACCACGACGACGACGACCTCGTCGATGCAGTTTACCAATAATAACAATCAAATGAACGAACTACCGGAAGGTTCGCGGTTATTTCTCGTCACGCCGAAGGACTGCACGGATGACGTGTTGAATAAAGCCGTGATGAAAGTGTTGGAGAACGAGGAGTTCAAGTTGGAACCGGAAGATTTCATGAGAGCGAAAGTTCAAGGAGTGGTCGCATCGGGAGGGGACGAAGACGAGGAGGAGGAAGAACAAGGCGAAGAAGTGCAAAACGAAAGGAAAGGCGGGAAGAACATCGCCGCTCTCGAATACGCTCGCGTCGGTAAAGGGAACAAAGGCGTCGCGTTCGTTAAGTTCACGACGAAATCTGCGGCTGAAAAGTTTGCAAAGTTTGTTCACGCCAAGTTACAAAACGTGCTCGGTGATATGAAGGTAAAAATTATGACTGCGGAGAAGAAAAAGTACACCAAGAATAGCAGTCAATATCATCAACACAACAACACAAACTCGAAGAATTCTTTGAACACTTTCAGCGGGAATGGCGTCGGCGGCGCGCTCTCTTCTGGCGTATTTTCCGAAAACGGTAACAATGAGCAAGGAGAAATTTCCTCGCAGCACCGGAGAGGATTTTTGCCGAAGAGTAATAACAGCGCACCGGGCGATGTAGGGAACGTTGTCGTCATCGGCGAAGCAACAGTCGGCGAAGTGAAAGGTACTTTGGTGTTTCATCCTAAAGTCGGCGTTTCGGATGCAATTCATCGCCGATTTCCTACACCACCGCCTCTCCCGAAAGGATTACCTCCGCCGCAACAACGCATGCAACAGATGAATATAGACAGCAGTAATACGGCAGGTATGGCGACGCGAAGACCACGAGAGTATGGCGATGAAGAGACCAAAGCTAGAATCAAAGGCACGAAATTGTCCAAGGTTGAATCAACGACTACGTATTACGATCGGAATCAACGCATCGACGAAGACGACGCGGCAAATGATACGAAAGATGAGCACATCAACGAGACCGACAACATCGCCGCGGAAGCTGTCACGGCCATGGGCTTGGTCACCATCAAAGATGGTGAAAATACAAGCGCTACCATGACGACAGACAGTGCGAACGATATGTTCGCCGCTGACGGCACGTCAACAAAAGCACCTGCTCTGCTCAACGCCACGGCGGCCAGAAAGAACTGCACTGTTGTTCTGCACTTTGAGACAAAGTTACCTTTACCGGTGTACGTGTTGTCGCACGCGTTCAGAGCTCGATTACAAAGCAACGAAGCATCGTCGGAAGTGGTGCCGCAATTTGAAGTCAAAGCGACGTCTGCGTTGACAGGCGTCGTCGAAGGAGTGACATCACCATCGCCGTCTTCTTCGAACGCGAGCCATTCATTCGAGACGCTCAAGGGCACTTTTGACATCTGTGGCGTCGATTGCCGCGTCTATTCCAAAGACGACGGCGCTTCGAAAGCGCAAAAAGTTGAAAAAGCAAAATCGCCGGACATCGTTCAGCCGCCGGACGAGTCCATCACGGAGCACGAGCGCAAGCGCTCTCGCGTAGAAACGAGTTAGTCATCAAAAAGTATACATATAGAAAGCGCGCATAGAATGTAAATTGTACGAACGCAGAAGTGTAACATAATTGAGTTTTTATTCCTACTAGTAGTAAACGAATTTTATATATAATAACATACAAAGTTTATTTGAATTCAGCTAACGTTCAACGCGAATACTAAAACAACCTCAAATCAATCGAACGGATATTAAAATATTATTATTATTGTTACGACGAAAGTATGATGTTGTTAATCGGGATGCTGCGGGTTTTATTTCGAGAAGGACAGAGGAATGATAGAGAAGAAGAGCATTTTCCACTCGTGTCAGTACGCTTTGCCGCTTCGTCGCAGAGTTACGCGGCAGAGTTACGCAGAAGACAGAAGACATACGCGAGTAGGGGAAAAGAGAGAGAAAAAAATAAAAAATAAAGCGCACTCACAACACGAGCTTCACGAAGAATCCGACGAACCCAAACATGATGAAACCTGCGTAAAGAGAGAGAGTAAGGGAGAGAGAAGAAAAGAACAGTCAGCGCAACACCGAAGGAAGGAAAAGCCTCTTGCGTCGATGACGAGGACGACGACGACGACGAGTGGGAAAAAGAAGAAGAAGAAGAAGAAGAAATTCGAGAGCTCCGATCGGAGTTTTGTGGGGGGCGCCGTTTATATATAGAGAGAAAATAAAGAAATAAACGCACCAAAAGCCGTCTTGCTCGCGATGAGCGTGAACTCTCGTCGGTCTGGTTTCGTGCATTTCTTCACTAATCGTACGGAGTCTTTCATGAACTCTTTCAGAGGGGCGATGGCGATGTCCGCGACTTCCATTTTTTCTTTTTGCGTTCGTGTGTTCTTGTTTTTTTTCTCTGACGATTTTCCCGGAAAAGTCATCAGAAAAAGAGTCCACGTTTTAAAAAAATGACGACGACGACGCTATTCCTCGCGCCTTCCTCCTCGTACTCCCGCGCCGGGGGTTTTCTTCTTCTCGCGCGAATGATGTTTTTCGTCGCGCTGCTGGTTTTTGCGAGCGCGACGCCGCGCTCGGTCTCGGCCAAGGTGCACTTTTCGGAGACTTTTGACGGTACGCAGCCACGCACGAGAAATCGAAATCGAAACGAGTTTCGATTCTCTTCTTCTTTCTTCTTTCTTCTTTCTTCTCGCGCTCGCGATGCGTTGTCGCGTTTTTCGTCCATCTTTTTATTTCGCTGACTTTTTCTCTCTTTTCTCTTCCTATTTTCATTGAACGCGCGCGCACTCGCGCATTAAAGACGACGACGCGGCGTCTCGTTGGCACAAATCCACGTTTAAAGTGGACGAAAATATGGCTGGAGAGTTTGTCGTCGCGACGGCTATACACGAGGGGAAAAAAGCAGACGCGAGAGTGAACAAAGGGTTCAAGACGCAAACGAACGGACGGTTTTTCGCCTATTACTCGTCCGCGGACGAGGTGTTCGATAACGACGGGAAAGATCTCGTGGTGCAGTACTCGGTGAAGCACGAGCAAAACATCGACTGCGGGGGAGCGTACGTGAAGATTTTACCGGAATCCAGCGAGATGGGAAGTTTTGGCGGGTCGACGCCGTATAACATCATGTTTGGACCGGACATTTGCGGGAAAGGGATTAAAAAGGTACATTTCATCTTAGCCAAACACGACGAGCACGGGAACGAGAAGCAGTACCAGATGAAGACGACGGTGAAAGCGAAAACGGACGAGTTGACGCACGTGTACACTTTGGTGATTCATCCGAACGACGATTTTGAAATTTTAATCGATGGTAAATCGGAAATCAAAAAGAACATCGAGGACGAGTTCGATATTTTAGAACCGAGAGAAATTCCAGATCCGTCGGCGACTAAACCGGACGACTGGGACGATCGCAGAATGATTGTCGATGAAGACGCAGAAAAACCGGAAGGCTACGACGATATTCCGGAAAACATCGCCGATCCGGACCATCCGAAGCCGGACGATTGGGACGACGACATTGACGGTGACTGGGAACCACCGATGATTCCGAACCCGGAATATAAAGGTCCTTGGACGCAACCGATGATTGAAAATCCAAATTATTCGGGAGGACCGTGGGAAGCGCCGCTCATCGAAAATCCAAATTACGTCCCGAAATCTGAGCCGTTGGCGTTGATGCGCAACTTGAAGTACATCGGATTCGATTTATGGCAAGTCAAAGCCGGTTCGTTTTTCGATAACATCATTATCTCGGACTCGCTGGAAGAAGCGAAAGCGTTCGGTAAGAAATTTTTCGGCAAGAAATCACGCAAGAGGGAGAAGCGCATGCAGGAAGAATTTGAGGAAGCCGATCGAAAGAAGAAAGACGAAGAGGCGGACGAGTGGGCTAGAGAGACGAGGAAAAATGTAGAAGACCCGGATGCGCTCTTCCCGCCCGGAATGGAACCGCCGGGAGATTACGACCCCGACGACCCCGAACACGATGAACTCTAGCACTCTCGTAACGAGTAGAACTGTAGCCTTACGCCGTAGCGCAAAGAAGCTCATTCGTCGTCTCTTCGTTTTACGTCACGGAAGTGTTTCCGGAGAAACACAAACATCTTTGCTAATGAACTATTTAAACGCGACTGAATTTCATAAGTAACGCTCCCTAACTATCTTCTTCTAAGTATTTTCTCCTGTAGTACGCCTCCCAGCGATTCGGCGTTCGTTCGCTCGACAGCCTTCGCTTCCGCCCGCCGCGCGCGTCGTCGTCGACGTGGTTGTTGTTGTTGCTGCTGCTAGGTGATTTTCTCTTCTTCGTGCCTCCGGTGCTCTCTTTCCTACTCGTCGTCGTCGTCGTTTCCATCGTCCTCGTCCTCGCGACCCGTTCATTCCTCGCCGCGCGCTCTTCCCTCTCCCGTTTCATCCTCCTCAACTTTTCCATCTTCTCCGTTCTTTTCCTCTTCGCGTCGCGCAAAGTCTCCTCCGCTAATCTCTTGATGGCGCTTTTCGTCGTCGTCGTCGTCGTCGTCGTCGCTTCTTCTTCGTCTTTGTTGTTGCGGTTCTTTTTCGGCGTCGCTCTCGACGACGACGGCGTTTTGCTTTTCAGACGCACCTTCATCTCCTTCGTCGTTCGACACGAGAGCGTCGGAGCGCGAAGGCGCGCGCGCGCTTTTGGAGCAGAGAGCGAAAACTCTCTACGTACTTTTTTCCAATTTCGTTCGTTAGAGAAAAGCTCGCTCCAACTCTTCTCTTTCCCCGGGGATGAGAATATGCGATATCTTCCGATAAAATGAGCGTTGGCGGCGGCGGCGGCGGTAACGCTGTTCTTCGCGTCGGGAAGACGCACCGAAAGAGGCAGAAACTGTGCCGAACGACGACGACGACGCGGAACGGAGAGGAAGAAGAAACAACGAGTGGTGTCATTAGGGGAATGTCGCTTTTAAAGTCCAAGGAGGAAGTGTACTCGCGCGAAGATATTTCATGCGGATTTCCCGGGTGTTTGGAATGCGAGAACTCGCGCACGGGGACGCCGTTGAACGTGTCGTGCGAATATTTACTCTTACCGGCGTCGGCGAGAGTGATCGACGCGTTCGGGGCGCAGTTTTGGGAAGGACTCGCTTTGCGGGACTGCATTCTGTGCAAAAGCGT
>Ga0255778_10002686_pt1 | contig 15199 bp, 13 predicted proteins | sample 071ome_31_FD_179976 | JGI IMG/M metagenome (GOLD analysis project Ga0255778, IMG submission 179976) | Coastal salt marsh microbial communities from the Groves Creek Marsh, Skidaway Island, Georgia - 071405CT metaG (version 2) | ecosystem: Environmental > Aquatic > Marine > Intertidal zone >...
TACGAAGGACGAGTCATGAACCGTCGAGAAATTACATATACCATAGTATATACTAAACCCGCCGTTAATATATGGGATGCTCTCTGGGATCCTGCTAAACCCTACAAAGTTTATCGGGTTTGGATGGAAATATTTGATAGGCTTAAAAAAGTTAATATATGGGATGCTCTCTGCGAGGTTTGAACTCGCGACCTCACCCTTTTTCCTCTTAAGTATGAAGGGCGCATTCATACGAAAACCCTTTTTCTTCTTATATACGAAGGGCGCGCTCTACCAACTGAGCTAAGAAAGCGTGGTCTACAGTATTGACTGTGGTCATATACCAATGTATGCGAGTGTGAAGGAAAATGTCTAGCCTACTGGAAATTCGAATACATCTCACTAAGATTATGGGTTTTTGTTGACTGACTGACTGTTCGCGTTCTCACCGAACATGAGCACCGTTCGTTCACCACACGTAGTTGTACCCCGGACGCTGGTAACGCGGGACGCGAGCGGACCCGCGAACGTACTCGGCGATCGCCCCCGAACGGCGTTCAAACCTCTGGAGGAATTCACCGCACCTGGGAAGACGGAGATAGGCGTGAAAATTTTCGCCCGCGGCGTCGTCCTCGCGGAGCTCGAGCAAGGCGTCGAGCAAGGCGAAGTCGACGTAGGTGAGGGAATTTCCGACGAGACCGATTCGGTCGTCGCCGTCGTTTTCGTTTCGTTGGGATTCCAAAATCTCCTCAAAGACGCGAAGGGCCTGGAGGCTTCGATGGGACGTCGGGAGGTCGTTGACGCGGTGCGTCTCTTGAAAGCGGGCGACGTCGTCGACGACCAAAGAGGTTTCGTCATCCCGGTTTCGAAACTCCGCCAAGGCAAAGGGGGAGTAGAGCGCACCGTCGTGCGTTAAACCGTTATTTCTGATCGTGCACCAGTACTGCTGGAAGAGCTCGTCCACGCGCGCCTCTTCGATCGAGTCGGCGCCGGCGAGCCCGAGCTCGCGGCCCAGGAAGCGCGCGATGGCTTGCTCGTGCGACAAATCCTTCCCGTTACCGTCGATGTTCAGCAGACTCGGCGTCTTGCCAAACTCTGTCGTCGGTTTCACCTCGTCCATCCATCGCTTGTACCCCACGATCTCAAGCGCGTACGGCACCTCTGCGTACTCGAGCATCAACCGCGCCACCTCGGCTCGGTTTCGCATCGGCATGTACTGCAACCAATACCTCGCCTCGGAGACGTCCTCGCACCGGCGGAGCACGACCCCTCGCTTGGACGTGCTCCACAGATCCACAGATTCGCGCAAGTGTTCCTGAAGCGCCTCCGGGTCGAGGATTTCCAGCGACGACGACGAAGAAGCTGACGACGACGAAGAAGAAGCTGACGCACACGACCGAGCTCTACCGTTCGATCTCATCGCCGCGCTCGTCGTCGTCGTCGACGACGTGAACGACGACGACGCGAACGACGACGACGACGTACGCCGTCCGCTTCGTCGTCGCCCTCGAACCGCCGCCGACGAGACGTCCACCGACGAGACGTCCGTCGCGCGCATCGCGTCGCGTCGCGTCGAGCAGTGGCGAGTTTCGTTCGATTATTCGCATACTATTTACACATACAAATGCTGTTTCAGCTACTACTTCTCTCCTCTGCGCGGGAACCCTGGCGCGGACGGACGCCGACCGCCGTTCGACGCGCCGCTCACCCGCTCCCACCCCCCGGTTTCAGCGCCGCCGCCACGCTCGCCGCGCTCGGCACGCCCGAAGACGCCCCGCTCGCCGAAGACGCCGAAGACGACGACGCACCCATGGCCAAGTCTCGCGGGACGATCAGCGGGAGCGCCATGCCGACGCCCCCGAGGAAACAGCTCCACATCACCACCGGTTCGCGGTGCATCGCGCGGTAGAACCACTGCGCCATCCCGTCTCGTTCGTTCGATCCGCTCCTCGCCGCGGGGTTGACGCGCGCGCTTCGCTTTCCTCGCGGTGCGCGCTCTGCCGACGCGCGCGCTCGCTCGCTCGCTCGCTCGCCGTCGCGCTCGATCGAGTTCGAGTTCGAGTTCGAGTTCGAGCTCCTAAACCCTAACCTCCATATTATAACATGAACCTACCCATGTATGTATAGGTAGTACTATGTATGTTTTGTGCTACTTATATATTTTACATTGGTGTCGCAAACAGAAAATGGAACGAAACCGCGAGCCGTCCTCCCTCGATCCGTCTCTTGTGTGCGCATCGTTTGCTCCTCGACCCCGAAGCTAAGGCAGGAACGTTCGCTTCCTCGGCTACGAACTCACCACACAAACAAGAAAACAAAAAAGATGAAATACGTCGCCGCCTACCTCTTGGTACGTCCTCTTCTTCGTCCACCGCGTCGTCGTCGTCCGCGGGTGACGTGATTGTCGATTCGCGCGTCGTCCCTGGGGCTTGCCTCGCGGCTGGACGAGCGCCGTCGTTCGTCGTTCGCCCGCGTTCGAGCGGAGCGCGCGGAACGTGCGAATTGGTTTATTTTCCCGCCTTTGTGTCGTTCGGCGTGGGAACGAACGAACGAACGAACGAACGAACGAACGAACGAACGACGATGTGGATGCCGCGGCGTCGCGCAGCTCTAGGGCTTTTTCTTCCGCGACGGATGAGAAGATGGTTGACTGACGCGCGTGTTTTTCAAACGGTTCGCAGGCGCAACTCGGTGGTAAGGAATCCCCTTCCGAAGCCGACGTTAAGGCTGTTCTCGCCGGTGGTGCGTGCTCGTCGCGATGGACGCGACAGCGCTCGTTCGTTTCGATTTCGATGCCCGCGTCTCGACCGATCTCAAAACTCTCCTCCTCAGAGTTCTCAGTCCGCGCTCGTCTCAGACACTGACGAATGCGAACGTTTCTTTTCTCTCTCGAAATCACAGCCGCCGCTGAAGTCGATGACTCCAAGCTCTCCGCCTTCATGAAGGAAATCGAGGGTAAGGATGTCGCCGAACTCATCAAGGAGGGCACCGAAAAGCTCGCCTCCGTTCCGGCGGGCGGCGCCGCCCCGGCGGGCGGCGCGGCTGCCGGCGGCGACGCCGCCGGTGGCGCTGCGGCTGCCGCTCCGGCAGAGGAAGAGGAAGAAGAAGCCGACATGGACTTCGACCTCTTCGACTAAATTCGTTCCCGTCTTCGTAGTAAAACAAAGGCGTTTTTAGTCCACCAGAGTTGAGCGTAAAGTCGGTTTGATTAAAACCGCTTCGCGCGAGCGCCGACGGAAGCGCGCGCGCTTTGGATTTCGCGGATACCGTTTCGTTTTAAACCACCGGTCGTCCGCGTCTTTCTGTGCGTGCGTTTTCATCGTCGTCGTTCATTAATCGCGACCTAGTTGTAATCGATCGAAAGCGCCTTCGTTAAAGTTTCGCTCAGCCTCCGCTCGCGCGGTCGCCAATTGAGATTCAGTTTAGATTTTCCACTCGACCCGTCCACTCATTCAGCGACGCGCGCGGCGAGGGTAGACGGGCATCACGTCGCGTCGAATCGCATCATGTCGGTGACTTCATCCCCACCCCCACCGCTCACGTTTCAAACCTTTCTCGAAAAGATGCGTCAGCCGAGCGCGGCGTCGCTCGTGCGTCGAGTCAAGTCTTTCATCGCATCCATCGTCGACGACGCTGAAACCGCCGGTGACGCTCACGACGAGTACGCCGTCGTGAAACGCGGAAAATCGGTTCAAAAGTTTTTGAGGGAAACGGAGGCGAGCTTTGCGACGCACCCGGCGTGGCGTGGATCGTCGCGGGACGAGTTGGAGGCGTCTGGTGAAGGATTGGAAAAGTACGTAATGACAAAGGCGCACGCGCGCGTGTTCGGGAAAGGACCCCGTGACGCGATTCGAGACGAAGGGTTGAAAAGAAGAATCGCAGCGTTGAGAGAGATTATAAAACCGGAACACTTGGACGTGACGGAGAGCTCGCACGCGGCGGCGTCGTGGGCGTTGGCGGAGAGTGAACTCGGGAAGATGAACCAATTCAAGGCGCCGCGGGATAAACTCGTGTGCGCGTTGAACACGTGTAGGATTATAAATAACACGCTGACGACGAGACAAGGGAGCGACGGTGGAGCGGATGATTTCTTACCCGCGCTCGTGTACGTCACGCTCAAGGCGAACCCGGACAAGTTGGAGAGTAATTTAAAGTATATTCAGCGGTTTCGAGGCGAGTCGCGGTTGGTTTCAGAGGCGGCGTATTTTTTTACAAATCTCGTCAGCGCGGCGAGGTTTTTAGGGCGGGCCGAGGCGAAGGATTTCACCGGGTTGGATGCGGAGACGTTTAACGCGACGATGTCTGCGGCTGGGGCGCTGGAGGCGATCGATTTGGATGAAGATGAGTTTGTGGAGGAGAGCGAAGAGCGAGAAGAAGAAGAAGACGCGCAACCGAGGACGCCGACGACGGCGACGATTTCCGTCGATGAGATGAGCGCGGCGTTGAGTGCGCTCGAGGAAAAGACCCCGCCTCTAGGAACGTCGTTGATTGAGATGGATCATGACGGCGACGCGACAATGTCACCGCCGCCGGCGACGCCAGAGTCTGTCGCGCAGCGCGCGCCGCCGCCGCCGACGCACACGCCCGTTTCAATCGGAGCGCCGCCGTCGTCGCCTCCCGAGTCCACGAGCACCGCCGCAGCCGCCGTGCCTTACATTCCGTGGCGCACCACAGAGGACGTCGAAGCCGAGGGTGCGGCAGCACTCACGGCGTTGGATGTCTCTGGAAACCTCGCGCTGTCAGATTACAAGTTTTTGTACGCCAGGGCGGAGGATCTCACCGTTGGTGACGTGTCCAAGCTTCTTCACGATTACAAAGGCTTGGCGCTCCAGTACGAGAGTTTGAGTCGGGGCACAGCCAAGGTTCTCGCGAGTTTACATCGATCGCCGCGTAGATAGGGTGTTAGCAGTGTAGTTGCAGCGTAGTGAGTATTACATACAGATAATTACTTCGTGTAGTCGCATTGTTTACGCTGCCCCGTCCTTCTCTCCTCCTTCGTCCTCGTCGTTCGGAAGCAACACGCTCGCCCCGACGCCACCGCCGAGCATGGTAGCCACGACGGCCAAAGAAGCCTCGGTGGGGATATCCACACCCGCGAATTCAACGCACATCTTAACGCCAATGAAACCGAGCACGAGCGCCACGGCGGTTTGCAAGTACTTGAGCTCGCCAACCGCCTTGGAGATCAACCCGTAGAGCTGTCGAAGAGACATGATTGCGAACAGGTTTGACGTATACACGATGAAGGGATCGGTGGTTACGCCGAAGACAGCCGGGATAGAATCGACGGCAAAGACGACGTCGCTCACTTCGATTACGGCGAGCACCAAGAGCAACGGCGTCGCAATCTTCACCCCGTTTTGCACCGTGAAAAAGTTATCACCATCGTAATCTTCCGAGACTTCGATAAACTTGGAGCAAAACTTAACGATGGCGTTGTCAGACATGTCCTCTTCCTCGTCCTCATCACCCTCGCTGAGGAGTTTATACGAGCTAAAGATTAAAATCCCCGCAAACACCAAGAGCGTCGGCTTGAAATTCTCCACCACTTGTACCCCCGCCAAAACCATCACCGCCCGCATCAACAGCGCACCGAAGATGCCATAGTTGAGCACCCGAGTCTGTCTCTCTTGCGGCACCTTGAAATACTCAAAGACCAAGACGAAAACGAAGAGATTATCGACGCTCAAGCTTTGCTCTAAAAGGTAACCCGCAAAGTATTCGCTCGCCTTGTCCGCCCCTTGCGTCGCCCCGATGAAAGCCCCGAACGCGCACGCCGCCCCGAGCACGGCGGCGACGACCGCAACGTCTGTGCTTTTCTCATCCTCATCACCCTCGGTATTTTTCGTCATCGCACCCTCATCGCTCGACGACGCCTTCGTCCTCGTAGTGCTCGACGACGTCGCCAGCAAAGAGATCTTCTTCTCAGTCGTCGCCTTAAACAACGTTTCGTTCCGTCGTGCCCATCCCAGTGTTCGCTGGTTCACCGGTCGTCGCGCACAACACGTCGTCGTCGTCCTTCTCGTCGTCGTCGTCGTCGTCGTCGTCGGTGGCGTCGTCGTCAACGCGCTTCTCGTCAACATCATCGCCATTATTGATTGTTTGATTCAATTTCTCGACCAACGTCCGCTCGTCCCGTTCCGAAACGTTTCTCGTCGGCGTCACGCGACGGATACTTATCACCGCGCGCTCCTCACTCGCCCCTCGGATCGGATCGCGTCGTTCGCGTCGTTCCGTGACGCCCGACGCCCGACGAACGGTGACGTCGGGTCTCTTCGATGGAACGATTGCGACCCAAACCCTAACATGAATATATTAGTACTATTTTAACCTATATGTGTAGTAATACGAATTTCGAAATGGCTTGTACATGGGCTTAACATTGCAAAAGTATATGTACATGGGTTCCGTCAGTCGCGCGGACGTCTGTTGGCGAGCAGACTGTGCGCGAGAATGCCCGCGGCGACGGAAACGTTGAGCGAATCGACGCCAGCGGCGACACCTGGACCACCAGGAATGGCGATGAGTCTGTTACACGCGCGACGGACGTTGGTGCGGAGCCCGCTGCCCTCGTTACCCATGACGAGCACCGTCGGCGCGCGCACGTCGAAACGCGACACGACTTCGGCGCGCGCCTCCTCGGCGGCGGCGCCGACGACGTCCCAGCCCTCATCGCGAGCCTTGGCGAGAAATCTGTGCATGACACCGGTTTGATGCACAACCTGGGCCTCCATGGCCCCCGCGCTGGCTTTGCTGACGGTGGCGTTGAAAGGAGCGCTATTTTTCGCGCAGCAGACGACGCCGTCGACGCCTAGAAAGTGCGCGCTGCGAATGATGGCTCCGAGGTTTTGTGGATCAACGATTTCATCCAGGGCGAGCCATACCGGGGGAACACCGGTGCCGTCCCATCGCGGGAGATCTTCCAGCGTCGGGATCTCCAGCGCTTCGGCGTCGAGAAGGACGCCTTGATGCGGTTTGTTATCGCACGCCATGTTCAAGTCGTGCTTGCTCGCGCGCTCGACTCGCACGCTCTTCTCTTCAGCCAACCGAAGAATCTCCGCGTCGGCGCGCACACCGTCGCCTCCCGATCCACCATCACCCTGCACGTACAACGCGTACAACGCCCGTCGGTTCTGTCTCAACGCCTCGCGAACCGGATTGGTTCCGTATACGATTTCCCCGACGAGCCCCTCGGCGATTGTCGGCGGCGCCCCGCTCTCCCGCCTCGCCGCCCTTCTATCGTACCTTCCCGCGTCGTTCCCACCACCGGACGGTCCCCGTCCCCGTCGTCTCGCATCCTCGCTCATCGCCCGTCGTTCATACGCCGCCACCGATCCGTCGTCGTCCTCGAATCCGTCGTACGTCGGCGCCCTCTTCGCATCCGCCGCAAAGCGTCCGCGTCCGCCGCCGCGTCCGCGTCCGCCGCCGCGCGCGTTCGCGTTCCCACCAGACCGAGACCGGGTCGACGCCGGCGCGTATCCACCCTCCTCCTCCCCGTCGTCGTCCCCGCCGGTTTCACTCATCCTCCACGACGCGAATCGTCGCACACCGACGCCGGTCGTTCGCCACCAGCCGCCACGAACGCGCGAATGGCGCGCGCTTCGCCGATGCGGATCGACCATCGCCGACGCCGCCGACGCCGACGACGCGCCACCGATACCACCGGGTCGGCGGTGCATCGCCGTCATCACCGCCCGTCGCATCGTCGCCATCGTCGTCGCCCTCGTCGTCGTCGTCGTCGTCGTCGTCGTCGCGCCGCAACGCATCGGTCCGCGTCGGATTGTGTCGCGGATTGTGTCTCTTTTTTACCACTCTGCGTCCACTCCATACGTACCCAAAGTCAATACTACAGAACTCATACGACGATATGTACTAGGTACTACTAGTACTACTAAAGATAGTACTTATGTGCTACTCAAGACACCCGATGCACTAAGTACGACTGGTAAAACAGTACTGTATACAATAACACGCTATGATACGTGTACTTTAGAGTCCACAGAATAGTATACATATAGCGTTTAAGTGTGTGCAATACGTAAACGGGCACGACATCCCGAGAGGTTCGCCTCGCCCTCGCCCTCGCGCCGTCGTCGTCATCGTCGTCGTCATTCCTCCTCGCGCGAACGGCCGGGGAAACGCGACTACTCGTCGAGCGCGAGATGTCGGACAGAGGAGGGTACGCGCGACGCTCGCGACGACGCGACGACGCGACGCGACGCGAGGGCGAGGGCGACGCGACGCATCGATCGATTTCGCGCCGCGATGTTCGCGAGCGAGATCCGCTCGTTCGCGCGTCGTAAATCGTCTCGCCGGTTCGGCGCCGAGACGATTCACGACGGACGATTTACGACGGACGACGGACGACGGACGTTTCGCGTTTCGCGCGGTCGTCGGGTACCCGGTCGTCGTCGTCGTCGTCGTGATTACCGGCGCGGTTTCATTCTTCGCGATCGATGTTTGACTGACTTTTGGAGCGTTTCGTTTCGCAGATCTGATGGGTACGGCGGATCCGGTGGGAGAGACCCGCGACGGCGGGCGGGGTCTCACGCGTCGGGGACGGCGCAGCACCACCCGTACGGACGCGGGGCGCCGGCGGCGGCGGCGGTTGCGCCCGGCGGGTACGGGGCGCCCGGGCAGGCGGCGCCGGGGCAGACGGCGGCTGACTTGGCCAACCTTTTGAGACAGGTGAACGAGGCGATGGCGGGCGGCGGTGGGGCGGTGGCGCCGGGACCGCCGCCGGGTGCGCGAGGTGGGGGTGCGGCGAACGCGACGAGGGTCATTTCGGGCGCGGATCCGCGCGCGGCGAGACGGGCGAGAGCTTCGGCGGGACCGCCGGGACCGCCGGGGCAGCAGCAGCAGCAGCAGCAGCAGCAGTTTGGGGCGCCGCGCGTGAGCGTGCCTCCTCCTCCGCCGGCGGCGATGGCGCCGCCGCCTCCGCAGCAGTTCGGTGCGCCGGCGAGGTTTGGTGGTGGAGCGCACGCGCAGCCGGCGTACGGGGTGCCGGCGGGACCGCCCGGGGCTTACGGCGGCGGTCCGCCCGGTCCGCCGGGCGCGCCGGGCCTCGATCCCTCGGCGGTGACTGAATACGTCATGTGTCCGCCTGAGAAGGCGGGCAAGGTGATCGGTCACGGGGGTGAAAAGATTAACAGTATTCAGGCGGAGAGCGGGGCGAGCGTGAAGATTCAAAACCAGAGCGATGTCGGTCCGGGCCAGCCGCGTAGAATCACGGTTACCGGGGCGCCGGATCGCGTCGCGCACGCCGTGCGCATCGTAAACGAGCTCATCGCGCCTCCTCCGCAGCGCGCGGCTCCGACGTCCTCGGCGTCGACGGCGCGGGATCCAAACGCGGTGGAAATTTTCATCCCCGTCGATCCAGAGTGTTTCGGTAAGATTATCGGCCGCGGTGGCGATACGATTCGCCGATTGCAAGAGGAGAGCGGCGTCCGCATGCAGGTGGACAGAACGAACAGTCGCGTGCAAATCATGGGCGACGCGTCCGGGTGCGAGGTGGCGAGAACGCTCCTGCAAGAAGTGCTCGATGAGGCGAACCAACCGGCGCCATCGGGGATCAAAACGACCGAGATCCCGGCGCAAGGACAAGAGGGTAGAATTATCGGTAAAGGGGGTGAAAACATTCGCAACATGTCGGCGCAAACCGGAGCGAAGATCACCATCATCAAGGAGACGGGCATGGTGAAGATTGTGGGTCCGCCAGAGTGCGTAGAGAGCGCGATTCAGACGGTGAACGATTTCATCGAGACGCAGCTCAATCCGGTGTCCTACAACGGAGGTGGAGGCGGGGCCGGAATCCCGAGCGACTCGGCGGGCGCAGCCGCTTACGATCCCGCGCCTACGGGCGGCTTGACGCCGTACAAGCCTCTTTGGGAGACGCACACCTCTCCAGAGGGCTACACGTACTTTTACAACACCTCCACTGGCTCCACTCAATGGGACGAACCCGAAGATTACGACGGTTTCAGTTGACGTGACAGTTGAAGACGACGACGACGACGACGACGACGACGACGACAAACTCGCGAGAGTTTTCGGCTAGGCGACGCGAAAACAAAAAAATTAGACTTGGCTGTGAATTGAGAGAATCGTTTCATCATCATCACGAAAATCACGCGCACGCGTTTATTCGTTTATTCAAACCCCAGTCAGAGCGCATCACGCGACGTCGCGCGCTGAAACGACGACGACTACGACGACTACGACAAAAAAGTTCAATTTGACTTGAATCAATCATCCTCACACGTCCTCGCGCGCCCGCGTTTTAACACCGTCGTCGCCATCGACGATCGCGCGCGCGATGACGACGATGTCACAACCGTCGACGCCGACGACGCAATCGATGACGTGCGTCGTCTGTCGCGCGACGGGTATCGACGCCTTTGCGCCGTCTGAAACTGGATTCTACGTGTGTCTTCGCTGCGGCACGCAAAGCCAACGCGACGCGGTCGAGGACGTCTCCGAGCTCGGATTCGAACGCACCGGCGAAGCGCTCGTCCCGGGAATGACGCCGAGCGCCGGAGGAGGCGGGGCGCGACGGATGGGTTTACGCGCGCGAAGAGGCGGAGGGACGACGAGGCGAGAGGAAGCCGCGGCTGTCGCGCGGGCGTTGCGCGAGCGAAGAGCGCCAAACGTGAGGAAAAGACGAGCGATGCGAGACGAACGACGGGGGATCGAGGCGTACGTGGGGTGTTTTCAAGAGTTGTTGATGGCGCAGTTGGATGCGATCGTCGGCGAACGCGGGGTCGATGCGGTGGTGGTGAACGCGGACGGGGTCGAGGCGACGACGCGGACGATTTGGGAGCGGTACTTGGTCGCGAGCGGCGCGACGACGGGATTCGTCGATGAGGAGAACGACAAAGGAGAAGACGATGTGACGATTGGTGTTGGTGTGGGTGAGAAGAAAAACCAAAAGAACGGCGGCGATGACCGCGGGTCTCTTTTGACGCGAATGACGAGTCGGTTGCCAATGTACGCGACGCTGGGAATGGTGTACGTCGCGTGCGCCAGACACCGGGAAGCGATTTTACCCTGCGATTTATCGCGAATGGCGATGGAAGGGACGATTCCGTATCTCAACGCGAATGCGATTTTCAAAAACAGATTTGGAGCGGAAATCACGCGAGAACTGCCGTCTGAGAATGCGTTTCAAATTACAATGGTTCGCGCGCCGACGCCAGAGCGAATCGTAGCGACTGCGGCGTACGTCGCGGCGAAAATAGGCGTGCAATTACCTCCGGTGAACGCCTCGGGTTTGTTGACGAGGTTCGTTCGGGAACTGAATTTACACGCGGGCGTGCAAGCCGCGGCGCACCGGACGCTTTCGCTGTATCTCTCCCCGGCGCTGTGGTACGGCGCGCCAGAGCGCGTCGGAACGCCAGAGTCGGCAGTCATGGCGACGTTGGTCGTCGCGTTGAAGATGCTCTACGGACTCGATGGGCGAACGCACACGGTGAAAGGACGACGACGACGACGATGCGGCGAAGGAAATGCGGTGAAAATCAGCACGCTCGACGTTCCCTCGACGGGCGCCGTTCCCTCGACGGGTTGGGACCGATGGGCCGAAGCGACGGAGGCTTTGGGCGCTCCTCTGCTTCCTTTGAGCGAAGAGCGCGTCGCGTCGCTCGATGACGCCGATCGGAACGCGTACGTGCGATTTTGCTTCCACGACGTCTTCGGCGCGCATAACGTTGGGTTTCCATTCGATAGAATTGAAGAAAAGCTGCTCAAACTCGTCCCGGCGACGACTTTGAATGGTGAAAAATTTGGACGAGGCGCGACGCGACGTCGGCGCGCGACGCTCAAGCCACCGGAACCGAGTCTGTACGACACGGATCCGTACGTGAAATTCTTAAAGTCAAAGCGCAGTCTGCTCGCAAAGTATGAGCGTCGAGTCGAAGTGGCGGTGGCGTACGCCGTCGTTTCGCTTCGAGAACGCGAGAGGGGCTTTGGCCGCAACGCGTCAGTGCTCGATCAATCGGCATTGGAGCGGGAAGCGTTCGCGCGAGCGGGCGGAGTCGCGCTTCGTCCCGTGACTGGACCCACCGCGGGGGCGCTCGTGAAGAGAATGGTGATTAAATTGATGTACACGCCGGATGACGAGCTCATGGAGGTCATGGGTGGTGTCGAAGGACGCCGCAAGGCGCGGCTCGAGCACCTCGTTCGCGACTTGGTATCCCAGGCGCAGCGACGCGCGGAATTCTTTGATTCCATGAAGTATGTCACGCGTGATTTCGTCACGCAAGAGGATGAAAATCTCATCTCGCAGTACTCGTCGGATGCCGGCGCGCTCCTGCGCGACATTCAGCGCGTTCTCGAAGATTTGACGAGTGAACAAGAGGAATTGGATGACGTCGTCAAGTTTACGCCGGAATGGAACGGGTACGATTGCTCATCCGCTCAAGTCGCCGACGCTCTCAGGAACATTCCAGTGCCACGAACAGCGGGGGAATACTTGTTAGCGAACAGGTTTCCATTCGATTCGTGTCCGGACGAGTACATCAAGGTTGTGCGAGCGCTCGCGAGGTTGGTTTGGGTCTCGCCCGAGTCGCTTCACGCGAGCGTCCAAGAGCTCGAATTCGTTCTCACGCGCGTAGAAAAGGAGATTCGCAAAGAAGTCGATACGAAGAGATAGACCTAGTATACCTGGTAGAAGATAGATGGATAGATAGAATGCGTGTTGTTGTACTATTTACATGACTCTATGACGTTGTCGTCGTCGCGCGCGTCGCGTTCTACATCTCATAGCTCACTCGCTCCGTTTCGAACGCCGACGCCCACTTTCCAACTTCGAGCGCTCTCGGCGCGAGCGAGTTTTGCTTGAGCTTTTAACTTATCCACGTAGTTCATCGGTGATTGATGTCGCGTGCCACTGGGTGTTCCCACTGAGTCCCAATTGCTGTGTACGCTCGGCGCCGGCGGAGGCGGAGGCGTGAAACCCGCCTCGTCTTCGTCGCTGTACAAAGACGGGGTGCGTCGAGTGCGCTCTTGCCAATCTCTTCTCCTCGAAACCGGTGTCGATCGCGCACTCCGACTCATGTGTAGACTTTTCTGCTGCGAGCTTCCGTTCCCACCGTCGCTCGATCCGTCGTCTTCGGGAACGGATTTCAATCCGAGTCGCTCGAGCTTTTCATCCGCGCTCATCTCGCCCATCGATTTGAGTAAATCCGAGCGCAAAACAGACGTGACAAATTTCGGTTTTTCGTTGGACGAACGCGGTGAAGAGCACGCGTCGTCGCTCTTCGCGGCGAACGCCTGTCGAACCTCTTTCGAGAGCTTATTCTTCGGATTGAGAATCGTTCCCGCGCTCGAACTCTTTTCGTCTTCGCGGTTGCTCTTTGAATTCCTCGAGCGCCTATCGCCCGCCCAAGCGTTTCCTCTCTCTTCCCAAGGTTGCATATGAACGGCTTTGACCGTGTTCACGCGCGCACCGAGATCGGTAATATCGCTGTGCACGCGTTCCGCCGTCGAACCGGCGCGCTCTGCGATGGCGAGAAGCTTGTCCAGTTGCGAATGGTAACCACGATCGGAACGCCTCTTTGCCCCTCCGCGTTCGACGAGACTGACGCGGAGATTTTGTTTTCCAACCACGTCACCACCGTCTTCATCATCACCTCCACCGCCGTGTTCTCCCACCTCTCCATCCTCTTCCTCTACCGTCTCGCGCCTTCTCAGCGAGGTTTCCTCCCTCGCCTGTCGTCTGAGTTCCTTGCGAACGCGTCGCTCCACATCCTCCTTTTTGACGACGTCACCTTTGCGACGCGCCGGCGCGCGGTCGTCATCGCTCCTATTACCGTCGTCGTATTCAGCGTCGTGGTAATCCCCGCTAGCGCGCGCGCGTTCGCGTTCGCGCATCAAGCTTTGTAAACGAGACGGCGGCGGCGTCGAATCGTCGCCAGCGCGCTCCTCGCGCCGCCGCCGAACGCTCGTCGACTTTGTCCTATTCTTCGCAACCTTGGCACTCGCCGCCGCGGAGAGCGAAGACGGCGGGAGCGTCTCCGAGAGCGCTTTACGCAAATCTGCAATCGTCGCGTCGTCGTAGCTCGTCCTCCTCGTCGGCGTCTCCTCCAACGTCTCCCCTTTGACGCGCCGCCTACGAATCGTCTCCTTTTCCTTCTCCACTCGTTCCACCTCTGCCAAACTCTCCCGACCCGACGGCGACGGATTCGTCACCACGCTCGCATCACTCGACGCCGCGTTCGTCATTGTCGTCGGCGACGTTCGTACCGTCGCTTCCGTCGACAGAGACGCCGACGCGGCGGCGGCGGCGGCGGCGGCGGCGTCAATTTTGTCTTCGCGCGTCGCGCCCGCTCGCGCTTCGACGGTTCCGCTCGGCTCCGAACCCGTCGTCGCCGTCAACGGGCGACGATCACCACCACCACCACCACCACCCCCCCTCAACGACTCGAACTCAACCGCCGTCGTCTTCCCTTCCTCTCGCTTCTCCTCCTTCAGCGGTTTCGTAACATCGCCGGCGGTAGTCACATCGGTAGTAACCGCCGCTCGCCCCTCGTCCTCCTCGACGTCCAAAGCCTTCCCGCGAGACTCCGCCAACCGCGCCAACGCCCTATCCATCCCCTCCTTCGTCGGCGTTCCGCTCCCGCGTCGTCGCCGTCCTAAACCTCCGTCCTCGTCGTCGCCGTCGTTTCTCGACGCGCACGCACCCATTTCGAGTCGCGTCGCGTCGCGTCGGGCGTCGTCTGTCTCGTCGTCGGGCGCCGATTTCCAATCCCAATCCCAAATTCCGATCCGAGTTTGGAGACGCGCGACGCGACCTCTTCCCCGTTTTGCGCGCGCGCCCGTCGACGATCGAATCGATGGGTGCGCCGACGCCGCTAGGCCGTCGCCGCTCGCGGTTCGCCCTCGCCGTCGCCGCGGTTCTCTCTGTCGTCAACCACCCATCCATCCGTCCACCCTCGGGTGCTTCCCACACGCGGCGACCACGGCGTAATAAATACTATCCCAGACAGATTAACTACGGTATAACTAATCATACATTCATACGAGTCATACCAGTTAGAAGGTGCGAACGATGCCCTCTCGCGCGCACGACGTGTACACACATCGGTGAAACGTATGCGTTCATGTGTCAGATGAGTACGTATAGAGACACAGAGATTGACCGTTTAATGTGACGATGTTAACCTCTGGTGACGTCGACACCGGGTAGCGTATGTATTGTAACATTTTTAATACTGTTTGTTTG
>Ga0255778_10002693_pt1 | contig 15178 bp, 7 predicted proteins | sample 071ome_31_FD_179976 | JGI IMG/M metagenome (GOLD analysis project Ga0255778, IMG submission 179976) | Coastal salt marsh microbial communities from the Groves Creek Marsh, Skidaway Island, Georgia - 071405CT metaG (version 2) | ecosystem: Environmental > Aquatic > Marine > Intertidal zone > Salt...
TCGTTCAATAATTGCCACATAAATTGTTTATAGGAATACTCATATGTAGTTCCCATTTGTTTGTCTATCATTTTTAGATAGTTTATGTAAATATCTATCATATTTAACCTTTTAGTGGTTCTGTTGGTGGTGTAAAGTTTGCGGTGTATCTTGCTAGACCCTTAGTGATTCTAATATCCTGCAAAAACCCATCGAAGTAGTAATTCGTTGGTGTAGCAAAATGACCAATTAAGGTAGGTGTGTTTACGATGTTAGTAGAACTGGTCCAACTAGAGCCTACAAGTGTACCGTCCATGAAAGCGTAATGAGTTGTTCCTGATCTGCACATCAAAAAATGATACCAAGTGCCTGTATTTACGCTGATAGTTTGTCCAATACTTCCGCCTTCAAAAAACTTTAATACGCTTTGTTCAACCAAGATACTAAACCGTCCACCATTACCGCTTACATACTGACTGACCATAGGATGCACACCAGTAATTGTATCTGCGTAAAACCACCCTTCTATAGTGTAATCAACGCCTTGGGTTAAGGGTAAAATTACGTCATTTGGTTTTATATAATCTCCTGCACCATCAAAAGACATTGACTTAGTATTAGCAAACTTAACCTGAGTTGTTGAACCAGTGGTATTACCGATAAGTTGTAGATTAGCGTTTTGTGACTTATCTATGATAGAAGCGTCTGTTCCTTTGAGGTGCAAAGATGTACCAGAAGAGGATAGTGGAGCTGTTGGTACTGAAAAACTATCACCAGTATAAAGAGCCGTGCCTTTAATAATTCTTAGATCAGATTGGTAATGCGGTTGTGCATTAGTTGTTGCTTGACCAAAATAATTGCCAATGTATAGATTACCACTTGTACCAACACCAAACGTAGCGGATGCTTGATTAAGTATTCGAGTTCCGTTTAGATATATAAACAAAGATCCGCTGCTACGTACCCAAGCAATATGGTTCCATGTATTTAAACTGACTAGATTAGTTGGTGAATTATAGTTTGCAAGTGCTGCCCAAGATGTCCCATTTCCTGCTTCGTATCCAACTGATCCAGCGTTAGTTATATATGTGGTAAAGTTATCTATTCCCTGATGTGAACCTAAGCTTAGAGTACAAGTGGTTGATGCAAATGATTTAAGATAAAACCAACCATCTATAGTCCAATCGCCTTGATCTTGACGGAAATCGTCACTGGCTGGAATTGTTAAATAATCAGCATTCCCATCAAAATACACAGACCCGCCATGATCAGTTGCTGCGTATTCTAAGTTGTCGTAAGGTGTGAATGGTTTTGTTGAGGTGTTACCGTTTACTGTGATTGAGTGAGCGCTAGAAGAACCATCTGCTATATATGGAAGGTGGCAGGTAAGTAGTGTTGTGTTTGTAACCGCTGTTAACGGACTAATTGGGCCTCCAACATCTGGTATAACTGCCGAACCTTTTATCACTCTAACATCACGAAGATATCCGATTGAGTATTGAGAATTTCGCGTCCTTCCACCAACTGCAATTAAATTATTGCTGTTTGTAAGAGTTCCACTATTTGTTGCTGTTCCAATTGATACGCCATTCACATAGAGAGTAAACGTATTTCCTGAACGAACCACACAAATATGAGTCCATGTGTTTGCTTGCGGGGTTCCGGCTTGAATAACTATATCCCAATTTGACCCGTCTGATGACGCAATAAAGTAATATTGCCCTTGATATAATCCAAGCCAAAAACCTTGGAAGTCGGCCCCAGTTACCCCTTGACCCGCCGAGGTAGTAATAAAAGGATCTGTTCCAGAAGTATCTGGAACATTAAACCATGCTTCTGCTGTGAAGTCGCCACTCCCGAAATTAAAATCGCTGGCATGGGAAGCGGTTAAATGATCCCCTGTACCATCAAAGTAAGTACTGTACCCACCATGCCTATATGGACTAAATGTACCAGCATGAGCATCACCAGTTACCGTGATCGTCTGATTGTTTGTTGAAGAATCCGTAATGTTATTATTATCTGATGTATCAACCGATGTTGCTAATAAAGTTGTGTAATTACTATTTAAAATCTGAAATTGCAGAGTTATAGATGTGTTTGCACTGACTGCACCATTGACTCCATCAGTTGCGTTTATGGTTAAAGTAAATGTTCCAACATTGGCACTATCGGTACTAGGTGTTACTGTGAATACATTGTTTGCCTGACTCACCGTAGCAATACTACCAAGTCCACTTGTAGAATAACTCCATGTCAGAGGGAATCCTTCAGGGTCTGTAGAAACCCCTGTGATTACAGTAGGTGTTCCATCTATAGCAAGCGAATAAGTTCCATCTACTCCAGTGATTGCACTTGGAGAATCGTTTTGAACAGTTGCCACTTTATACCAACCAGTACCAGAATAGATATAAAGATTATTGTTTGCTTGAACGAATACTTGGTCACCATCAGTCATTCCAGTTTTTGCAATCAGTGCAGCCATATCTGCAACAGTCGAAACTGATGAACTGCCAGCCGCCGCGGCCCTCCATACTGTTTTTGTTGCATTGTATGTATATGTAACACCATTTGCTATATGTGTATCACCGTCTACTGGACTATTTGGAAAATTTACTGCTGCCATGTTACGCTCCCAATTCCAATGCAATAATTGTACTGATATATCTTCCGCCAGTAGCATTATCCAGATCGTTGTTTGATCTATTAAGATGAAATGCGATATTATTATCGTTATTTACATATAATTGATATGTAACCTCAGATGTAGTTGCTGGTTCATCGATAAACTGTAAAATAAATGAATTTGCTTGATTTGCATCAGAAGCAAGAGCTAAAGGAATAGATGTCCTTTGCCGAGACCCTGCCGCATCACCTATGAATATATCTTGATATGCGCCACCATCAATACTTCTTTTAAACCACGCTTTATATGTTGTTCCTTGTGTTCCATATGAGATTTGTGCAGTGAGATAAATTTTATTTGATGCAGAACTTGGTGTTATTGTAACAGACATATCAGTTACTGCCATTTCTGTTCCGTTTGCAGTTCCAACAAATGTATCAGTTTTTGATGTAAATTGAGACTGTATGATACCGCTTGCCCCATCTGCTCCATCCGCGCCTGCTGTTCCATCTGCTCCATCTGTTCCCGCTGGACCTGCTGGACCTGCTGGGCCCTGTGAATTATTTGAGATTACCCATTGAGAACTTGTTCCATCATTATAATATACATATGTTTCCAGAACACTTGGATCAAACCACATATCACCTTCTTTTGGATTTGTCGGCGCAGTTTCAGATACGGTATATAGAGAACCACTAGCATCCCACGCTCCAGATGTAGAGTCGAATGTGTAGGTTGTGTTTCCTACTAGTATAGTGTCTCCGTTATTTGGATTACTTGGAAAATTGATTGCCATTTTTTAATCCTTGTTATGGTGCGCTAATAGAAACTGTTGGAGTATCTAAGATGCCCTTCATGTGTCCATATGTAGAACCATTGTCGGTATATGTGTAACCAGCACCAAATGATATGTTAGTTCCAGTTGTGCCATAAAAAGTTGCTCCAGCTGCATATGTTCCAACAAATGCACAATTTGTATTTCTTAAAGCAGAATGATTATTTCCATTGTAATTTGACAACCAACTGGCATAATTTACAAAAGAACAATTAATAAAACTACCTACGGGAGCTCCACTGCTACTATTGTCATATATCCAAGCAACATTGTTTCCATTAAAGTCCATTATACAATTTTGAACATAACCACCCCCAGCTTCTCTTCTTATAGCCGCTTTATAGTTATCGGCTGCGGCGCCTGGATTTCCTAATCTAACAACTCTCATATTAGCGAAGTGATTATAGTAATTGGTTGATTGGTTACTTGGCCCATAAGAAAAGATTGGTTTTTCTCTCGCACCAGCATCATTCAAATTTAAAACAACATCAGCAGGATCTTTAGTCATTCCAATAATAGCAATCTCTTTTCCTCTCCAATTACTACTGTTATAACCATCCCAATTTATAGGATTTAATTCATATGTTCCTGGCGTAAGAAGAATAGCATCACCTTGACTTCTAGCATCAATTATTGCATCTAAATTGTCAGTTCCAGATCCTGAGTAAGTGATCGGAGTCAAATTTCCACCAGTTAGTGTTAAGTATTCTGCCGCATATCCATTATAGAAAGAAAGTTCAAATGTAGAAGTTCTTGTAGAAACATGAGTACCATCAGATGCTCTAAATCTACAAGTAAAAGAACCTGCATGAGCAGTATTTGTTGAAGGTGTGAAAGTAAATGTTCCGCCAGTATTTGTTATTGTTGCCTGTGTTTGGTTTGATGGATTTGTTACATGGCTATATACTACGGGAAATCCTTCAGGATCGGACGCTGCAATAGTAACCGTAGTGTCTGATCCAAGTTCATCCAGAGTGTATTCTGCATCAGGCTCTGTACTAAAAATAGGACTTTCATTTATTCCACTTGAAATCCTATCCCATTCGGTTCCATCCCACACATATAATGCTTTGGTGTCTTGTGCAAATGCAAAGTCACCTTCAGTATTTCCATTTACAAATGCAGCAAAGTTTGCGTATACGGCGACTGAAGAACCATCTGCTCCAGCTGCTCCAGCTGTTCCATCCGCCCCATCTGCACCATCTGCACCATCCACTCCAAGAGGATTTGTCGCAACCCATTGTGCGCTTGAACCATCATCATAGTATACATATGTTTTTAAGTTTGCAGAATTGAACCACAAATCTCCGCTAGATGCGCCGCTTGGTGCTGTATCAGAGACACTATGTCTTGTTAGATTTGATGCTGTCGGTTGATGAAAGACAATATCAACTTCATCTGATAGTGACAATGCAGTATCAAAAGTGATAGAGGTTCCATTTGTAGCTGTCACATCTTGTGGGTTTAACATAACCCCATTTACTGACACAATAATTGCTGCGGCCGGATCATAACTTACATTATGAACTGTTTGTCCTGCCGTTGCAACAAATGTGGAACGAGAAGTAGATGCAACAATCTGCTCTTGTTTTTTGACTAACCAATAACCTCTTGTGGAGTCAAAAACAAAGATTTGCCCATTTTCTGTATGAGTTTGTCCATTCACAGGACTTGCTGGAAATGATATGGCCATCATACTACCTTTTTAGTATTATTTATAATTAATTTCTATCCTTTAAGTTATCTCTTATGGTTTAAGGTTGTTGTCTCCAATATAATCTTACAACACTATCTTGCTGATCTCTAAGTCCGTAAACCCAATTTCCATCCCAAGAAATATGCGCCTTTTGAATATTCACACCTACTCCAAAGTTTCCTCCAGTTGTGTAGGAACCTGCTGTTGATAAATCCCAAGCGGTAGTTAATGGAATAGTAGAAGCTTCTCCGCTATGTGCAGAGACTACATATAAAACTGTTCCAAGAGGATTAAATTGTATTGAAGTAATAGTTCTCACTGAACCATTAGCATATGTACTCCAGAAATTAAATGTGTTTGCCAATGTACGAGATGATGTGTCAAAGGCCGCGCCTAAGTTATATGTTTTAACTTGATTGTCACTAGTTTGGTTGCCAGAAAGAACAAATAATTTCATTCCATCTGTAGAGAATTTTAAATCATATATAGTAGCCGACTCAGTAAATACACTTACTGTGCTTGCTTGGGTATTACTGTTGAATGCAGTATTTAAATTTGCATATTTTACTGTTTGCTGATCACCGTAGTATAATTTTGTTCCATCTTCAACATAATCTAAAGCATAAAGTGCTTTTATATTAATATCTCCTGTTTGAGCAAATGCAAGAGTGCTTGGATCATATGGAGTAGACATAGTAAAATCAACGGGCCTCCCGCCGCTAATTTGATCACTAATTGTCATTTTTGTACCATCTCTGCTTACAGATATTGCACCAGACCTATACCACGTACCCCCTGATCCATTTGCAAACCCACCATAAGTGCTCAATAAAACACTGGAAGTAGATCCCCAAGTACTGGTCATAGTTGAAAATGTAGTTGTCCAATTAGGTGTAAAGATTAGAGTTAAACTTGTATTCGCACTCACTGCACCATTAACACCATCAGTGGCACTAATTGTAAGAGTGAATGTCCCATCATTGGCACTATCAGTACTAGGTGTAATAGTAAATACATTATCCACTTGACTCACTGTAGCAATATTTCCCAAACCAGAAGTAGAATAAGTCCATGTTAGAGCGAAACCTTCAGGGTCTGTAGAAACTGCTGTAATAACTGTTGGGGTTCCATCAGTTGCTAATTCATAGGTTCCATCTACTCCAGTGATTGCTGATGGAGAATCATTCTGCACAGTTGCTATTTTATACCAACCAGAACCATTATAAACGTATATATTATTGTTTGCAGTGACTAATCCAAAATCTCCATTAGACATACCAGTTGCAGCTATTAGTGCTGCCATATCCGCATATACAGTAGCACCACCACTATCTAATAAACCAGTGTTGTCTGCCAAATCAGAAACATCTGCTGGAATGAGACTTGTTGTATCTGTCAAATCTGATAGATCGGATATTGCACCAGCAGTTACTATTTTCCAAGCTCCTGTTGCTAAATTATATCTATATGTTCTTCCATTAGTGACAAATGTTTGGTTGTCACTTGGACTATCTGGAAAGTTTACTGCCATTTTAGATTACCCTTATCTTTAAGTTTTGTGCTGCAAGAGATTTAATCTTTACTTTATTTAGAGCCGGAAACTCTGCTTCATAATCAGTTCCATTGATTGCCTGTCTCACTAATGCTTCTGCCTGATATCCAATAGTAACACCATCCGATAGTGGAGATGCTCCAGATGTTGCATATGGTGCAATCATCAAGTCTAGTGTATCTCCAAGAACATAGTAGTTTGGATCTGTGACTGCTTGGAGTTGTGCTTTGTCCATTCTGTTAAATGACTGAGCCCCTAGTGCTTCTTGGAGAGTTGCATGCTCGTCGTTGTTTGTGCCATCAACCCAAGTTTCTGATGTGCCGTATGAAATAGTTGTTTCACTAGCTCCCATATTAAAAACATATGTTCCATCAACTATAAAAAGTTCTCCGTTATTGCCGGCATATTTACCTCCATGTAGATCACTAATGCCGGTATTAGTTCCTATATCAAGATAATAACCAGTAGATGTCATTGTGCTTGTAATATCCCAAGCAACGCTTAAAGTATATTGTTCTGCTCTAAGACTTGATCCACTCATAACTAAAACTTTTGTGCCGTCTGGCCAGAAAGCCAAATCACGTACTTTATCGCCAGTACTATTTTGAATATACCACGACCATTGTCCAGCATGACTTGCTGTCGTAACATCCCAAGATGTAGATAAATCATATTGAACATATTTCACATAGGGAAAATTCTGGCCAGTTTGGCTCCAATCGGCAATGTACATTCTGGTTCCATCAGGTTTAAATTCAATTCCATGAACCCTTTCTATATCATTTCCCGTAACGCCGTTGGAAGTCAATACAAAAGTGCCATCACCTTCAGTTGTAGCACTACTTGGGTCAAAAGGTGTTGACATATCATATTGAATTACTCGATCATAACGATGGTCTGTCACATAAAATTTAGTTCCATCAGGTTTAAGATAAAATCCAAGAAGCCTACTATTAAATCCTACTGGAGTAAAAGTTTCCCCTGTGTATGATTCTGTAGTTAAATCATATGCTGTACTATAAGTAAATGACCGAACATACGCAAAACCATCAACCCAAGCTAATTTTAATGATTTTGTTCCAGTAGAATTAAAATACATTGCCGATCTTGAGAACTGCGCTGAACCACTTTGAGAACTATTATATGTTGCCCCATCCGCGTTATAATATATTGATGTAGATGTTCCAACATTATTGTTATACTGCCAAGTTCCAGAGTTGTTTCTTGCAATCTTTCTTACGCCATCGCCATCTTTGATAACTCCCCAAGATGTTCTATTGTCTGTCGAGACTGCATAGAAAACATCACCATCATTTTTAGTTTCATCTGCAACCATAGAATCAATATCAGTCCACGAGGTTGAATTGATTTGACCAGTAGAATTTGTAAGTGCTGGAGAGTATTGAGAGTATGGATGTGTGTATGAAACTCCAGCACCTGTTGATATTTGATATACTATCTCATCATGATCTCCAATGGTGTATAACTTATGCCCCGTAGGACTGAATACAATGTTATACCATCCATTATAGACAGCAACTTCCATACCCAGATCAGTAGGAGAAAGTGAAGCAGAATGTGAAGTTGAAGCTGTGCTTAAGTCCCATGCTGTTGAGAGATCATATTGGAAAATCGCATCATCTATACAGCCGGACATAAAGAATTTTAGTCCATCAGAACTAATATCAATACTTTCTATTTGACCGCCTTGAGTAGTGGAGGTAAGACTTTTATTTGAATATGATGCGGTACTTATATCCCAGGCTGTTGAGAGATCATATTGATAACTAACTGCACTACCGTAATCATTAACATAAAATTTAGTACCATCAGCACTAACTGCCAGACCGGATGGATTACTTGACTGGGTTTGAACACTAAAACTTTTATTTGAATATGATGCGGTACTTATATCCCATGCAGTCGAAAGATCATATTGATAGATGCTATCCGGCGCAGTACTAGCAATTACATAAAAACTAGTACCGTCTGATTTAAATCTTATATCTCTTGGAACTGCATCTTGAGCAGCTACTGAAAAACTTTTACTCGCATATGATGCAGTACTCACATCCCATGCAGTCGAAAGATCATATTGATAAACTGTGTCATTTGTGTAACCTACAAGATACATAGCTGTACCATCATCTTTAAATGCAATGCCTTGCGCGCCAGTAAGTTGAGAACTGGCGTTAAAAGTTTTATTATCATTACTAGCAGTAGATAAATTATACACATCATTTACAGCAATACCAGCTAATTGAATACCAGTCCCATCAGACTTACCTTCAGCTCCAAATAACTGCCATGAAGAAATGGCGGAAGTATCTGCAAAAGGAGTGACTGACTGATATGTTCCAGAAGTTGCTGTAATAACAGCGGAGCCAGAGTTCCCGACAACTTTCTTGCCTACGTCTGTAGATGAAAAATTAAACGCCTCAAAAGTGTTTAATGTGTATACATAGTCTTGAGCGCCACTATAACATACCACAGCTTGTTGACCATTATTTACAAAGGCAAATCCTGTTAGGTTGGTACTCCCGTGTGCAGTGTCGAGTGCATCATATCTTATCACTCCCGCCGCCAAAGTCCCATCTGTAGATATGGGTTCTTGTGTAGAATTAACAGGATCCCATGCTGAGTCTATTGGGACTTCAAAAAGTCCTGTTCCAACACTTCCGCTTCCAACTGCACGAACAAAAAATTTCGTTCCGTCTGCACTAAAATCTAATGCATAAACCGAATTACTATTAATATAACTACTGATACTTAAATAGTCTGCCGAAGCCCCATTTGCAATATTTGTTGGTGTAGCACCAGATAGTGACCAAGCAGTAGGTAACTCCCATTCATATAAACGAGCGTATCCAACGGTGTACACTTTAGTCCCATCTGGTTTAAATGCAAGACAATAAGGAATATTGCCAGATCCAGCAAAATTTGTGATACTTGTATTATCGTATGATATTGTACTAAGATCCCAAGCTGTTCCTAAAGAAAACTGGTATATTATATTTCCATATTCGCATATGTATAACTTTGTGCCATCTGGTTTAAATCGCAATCCATAAGGATCGCCAGATATAGTAGTCCCAAGACTACCACTATTTACTGAATTGTAAGTCGCAGTAGAAGAATCAAAATTTGTAGATAAATCATATTCAAAGATTGTTTTAGAGGTTACGTCTAAAACATACATCTTAGTTCCATCAGTTTTCATTACCACTTCTTGTGGATTACTTGCCTGAGACCCAACATTAAATGATGAACCAAAACTAGGCCCAGAAAGGGAATATCCAGATAGTGGGGATGCAGAAAAAGTTCCATCACCTGTCGCACTTGGTGTTAATGTTACGTTTGAATAAGAAATTGGTTTTTCATCAAAGAAGTCATAATTAGTTGCGTTTGCGTTAACGTCCCAATTTCCTTTGGATGTCAGTCCTCCTTGTGGGACTTCTTTGAACACACTTACATTTGGAACTGGAGAGATGTTTTCTGAGAGTGTTATTTCAGTTTCTTCGTTTTGTGTAAATGTTTTTGTGAGTGTACCCAGCGCACCGGCAGTAGATGATGTTGGAGCTCCAGCAAGACTTGAATATTGGCCATCAAAGAGCAGATTGGTTGTATCCGTCAAATCAGAAACATCTGTCGGAATAGGACTTGTTGCCTCTGGCCTTCTATTCCATACTCCAGTGGTTGAATTGTATTCGTATGACTTTCCACCAGATGTAAAAATCTGTCCATTTGTTGGTGAATTTGGAAAATTGATTGCCATTTATTTGTCCTTTTATTATGCCTCTGTTGAATATTGATGAACTGTGTCGGTTTCTGTCCCAACAAAATACATTGTCTTACCATAATCTCCGAAACACATACCTTCTCCGTATATGTCCTGAGAAGATGTTAAAAATGAGATGTTAGAATATGAGGCGGATGATATATCCCACGCGATAGAAAGATCATATTGGTATATAAAACCACGAACAGCAGTGTTTGCCTGGTTCGCTCCAAGCGTAAACATTTTTGTTCCGTCCGCCGAAAAGTCTACTTCTAATATAGTAACATCTTCGTTGGTTGTTGAAAAAGACGTTGTGTAAGATAGCGTAGTTATATCCCATGCAGTAGATAGACTATACTCATACACGGCAGCGTTGTGACAAACGTACATCTTAGTGCCGTCTGTTTTAAACGCTAGACCAAAGCAACTAGTGTTTGCGTTGCTGGATATTGATCCAACAGTACCGCTGCCAGTTTTTGTTCCTGCTGTTGAAACATCATACGCTGTACTGAGCGGGACACTGTAGATTTCGTATGTATATGAATCACAAACAAAAATTTTATTACCACTATCACCAAATCTTATTCCTCTTGGTTTGACAAACCCTGGCGATATCGTGCCGCTATGAGAAGCAGTACTAACATCAAAAGCAGTTGAAAGCGTATAGTATTCAATGTCATCGCCTAGGATGCCAGTGATTAACATAACAGTTCCATCAGGAGATAAGTCAATTCCGTTAGGATGAATTTCCTCTGCTGCAACACTATAACTTACATTATCATAAGAAGTGCTTCCAATCATCCATCCTTGAATAAGTGTAAGGTTGAGTTCAACAAAACGTGTTGTAGTTGAAATTCCGTCAGATGCACTTAAACGTACTTTTGCAGTTCCAATATTAGCAGTATCTGTTGAGGGGGTAAAAGTAAAAACGCCAGTGCTTTGGTTGATAGACGTAGCCGCTGTAAGTTGGTCAGGAAGAGCATTATTGACAGTTGGGTATGCAATTCCGTAAGTAATTGCAAATCCTTCTGGATCAGTAGCTACCATAGTAACGGTAGATGTACTTCCATCGCTCATTAGAAGGTGGGTGGTCGGTGGCTCAGTAGTAATAATAGGACTTTCATCAACACCAATACTGACCCGTTTCCATTCAGTTCCATTCCAAATATACAATGCTTTAGTATCTTGTGCAAATGAAAAATCACCTTCAGTATTTCCAGTAGATGGAAATGCTGCTAAATTTGCATAAGCGGTAACACCGCCACCCAATAAACCAGTGGTGTCAGTCAAATCAGAAACATCCGTAGGAACGGCTGTTGCCTCTGAATTCATCTGCACCCATTGATTAGATGAACCATCTGAATAGTAAACAAAGAGATTGAGATTTGCAGTATCAAACCAAAGTTGTCCTGTGGATGGACTTGTTGGTGCGGTATCAGATGCCGTCACTTGGACAGTTGTGGCTTGTCCGGCAAGGTCTAACCATTGCTGACTATCTCCATCATCATAGTATGTATACCATGTGAGAGTGGAACTATCGAACCAAAAGTCTCCGTTTGCTGGAGAAGAAGGTGCGGTGTCAGAAACTGTTGCTCCCATTTGAGCATCATTTGAAGATAGCTCAATCCACTGTTGACTGTTTCCATCGTCATAATATGCATATAAATTTAGAGATGTGCTATTAAACCACATATCTCCATCAGAAGGACTTGAAGGGGCAGTATCAGAGATTGAGAGAGAACCCCCACCACTACTAGCAGATGATTGAACATTCCAAGTTCCAGTTGCTGAACTCCACACTAATGTTTTGTTTGCAAGAACTACGGTTTGTCCGTCTGTGGGTGAATTTGGAAAATTGATTGCCATTTTCTATTATCCTTTAAATGATTCTGTCGGTGGTGTAAAGTTTGCAGTGTATTTTGCCAATCCTCTGGTAATTTTTGCATCTTGTATATACATTTTTATTCCGTATGCGTTATAATTATGAAGTCCACCAATTCTTAGTTTTTTAGCTGTATCTGCTCTATCAGCAACTGATAAAGTGTAACCTGTAGAACTTTCTATTACAGACCCATCAATGAAAGATTTTACATCACCAGAACTTGTGCGACTTAGAGCAAAATGTTTCCAAGTTCCATCTTCTAAAGAATCATATGCGGTACTATAATTAGAAAATCCACCAAATCCAGTAATATGAAGTTTATAGCCTCCAGTGTTTTGTCTAAAGAGTGCTACATTACCATCACCACTGTGAATTCCCCAATCAAAAATACACGCTCCGGTTACGCCTCTTTGACCAACGTATTTCATCCAAAATTCAAAAGTAAAGGCCTCATTTGCATTAATAACAATACTATCACCATCCACATAAACATAAGTTTCGGTGGTAGAAGTTAAATCTAATGACTTGCCACCAGCAAACGGCGATTCTGTTGAAGTGCCAGTGCCGGGACCAATTAAGCCTATATTAGCACCTTGTGATTTGTCTATAAAAGAAACGTCACTACCTTTGATGTGCAATACAGAATTTGTAGTACTCTGTGGTGCTGTAGGTATAGTGATAGTAGAAGCTGTAGCATCAAACTGACTCGTGCCGACCTCATACTTAAAATCTGCAATAGTTCCCATTGCTGAATTCATTGCGGTGCCTGTTGATTCTCCAGCATAACCTACATAAAAATTAGCTAAACCAGACGCTGATATATTAATATTAGAAGTTGTTGTATTACATCTTTTTCCGTTTAAATAGTAAGATAAAGAGCCTCCGCTTCTACAGAACGCAATGTGATTCCAAGCATTAACCTGAACAGTGCTGTTTGTTTTTCCAGAAGCCATATCTGCATAATTTGGATATCCCCATCTTACATCTAATTGACTACCACTTTGATATAATATGTCCCAGCCAGGACAGTTTGTCGGATATGAAACATAATTAGCATCTCCGACAAGTTGTCTAGTAGTGCCTGGAGATGTTGTTGGATAATACCAAAATGAAACACAGAATGGATCTGTGCCTGATGGTTTCAGTGTACTGGAATGTGAAACATAAAGATAGTCATTATCATTGGGCATATTGACAGAACCGCCGTGTGCATCCGCTGAGTATTCAAAGTTGTTGTATGGGCCGATTGGTTTTGTTGAGGTGTTACCGTTTATTGTGATTGAGTGACCGTTAGAAGAACCATCAGATATATATGGAAGGTGGCAGGTAAGCAGAGAAGTGTTTGTTACGGCAGTAAGACGTTCAGTTGGCGGAGTGAAATTACCACTATAAACAGCAGTACCCTTAACTACTCGTAAATCTCGCAAATAGCCACCAAAGTAATTTGTCCAGTCGTCTTTAGCAATTTGAACAGGCTGGCTTGATCCATAATCTCTGGTGTCAGAGTAAGTTGAAGATGAAGCGGTGCCATTATAGTAAAATGTAGTTGTGTTTGTTGATGCGTCTTTCACAATAGCAAGGTGCTGCCATTCGTTGAAACTTAAAGTATCTGATGGTTTGTGAAGAACGCCACCAGAAAACATTTGGACTTGCCCAGTTGATAGCATACCAATTCCAAACGAGCCTGTCTGAGTACCTGTACCCACTCTTGTATCAAAGATTGCATTTGTCGCGCCTGTTTTTGTACAATACAGCCAAGTCTCAAATGTCCAACTACCAGTGCCAAAACCAAATCCTGCATCATTAGGTATTGCAAGGTAATCGTTCGATCCATCAAAATGATTGCTATAACCGCCGTGTCTATAAGGACTGAACGTGCCAGCAGAAACATTTGTACTCTGATTTACAGATATTGTATAGTTATTAGTTGAAGAATCGGTTATACTATTATCTGATGTATCAACTGCTGTTGCTAGTAAAGTTGTATATTTACTATTTTCTATTTTAAATGTTAGTGAGATTGATGTATTTGCATTCACTGCTCCACTAACACCATCAGTTGCATTAATTGTAAGAGTAAATGTTCCGAAATTAGCTTCATCTGTACTAGGTGTAATGGTAAATACATTATCCGTTTGACTTATTGTAGCAATACTTCCAAGTCCAGAAGTGGAATAAGTCCATGTGAGAGGGAATCCTTCTGGGTCTGTAGAAACCGCTGTAATAACTGTTGCAGTCCCATCAGTTGCTAAGTTATAAACTCCATCCACTCCAGTGATTGCACTTGGTGAGTCATTTTGTACTGTAGCAATCTTATACCAACCACTTCCATTGTAAATATATACATTATTGTTTGCAGAAACTAAACCAAGATCCCCATTAGACATACCAGTAGCGGCTATTAGTGCTGCCATATCTGCATAGACAGTAGCACCACCAGTACCTAGAACTCCGCCTGTATCAGTTAAATCTGATATATCTGCTGGAATAACATTTGTTGTATCGGTTAATTCGGATACATCAGTAACGGTTGCGATTGCGGTAGTTTTTCTATCCCACACCCCTGAAGTTGAGTTATATACATATGTCTTTCCACCAGAGCTGAAATTCTGTCCGTTTGTTGGAGAATTTGGAAAATTGATTGCCATTTATCTATCCTATTTTCTTTCTACTATTTATTATAACATATGAATGGTTGCTAAATATTATCCTATTTTCTTTATCGTTAATATTGCTTGTCCAATCCAATAGTCTCCACTTTGATCGCTTTCTAAAATATATCTAACCCAATTATTTGCAGGCGTAGCATCTTCAAATGTAACTATTATAC
>Ga0255778_10002701_pt1 | contig 15150 bp, 31 predicted proteins | sample 071ome_31_FD_179976 | JGI IMG/M metagenome (GOLD analysis project Ga0255778, IMG submission 179976) | Coastal salt marsh microbial communities from the Groves Creek Marsh, Skidaway Island, Georgia - 071405CT metaG (version 2) | ecosystem: Environmental > Aquatic > Marine > Intertidal zone >...
TGATATACCTATCATACTTAAATTCTACACCAACCTGAAGAAGTTGAGCACCTTCATAAGATAGTGGAATAGACTTTACGGTAATTGGAAAAGCATTGATAAAAGTATATTCAATGGATTCTTTTATATTTCGCTCAAACTTCGTGATAGAAATATTTCTCTTATAGTAATCTGGATATCTAAATCTATGATACCCATTTTTAACATTAGCATTTGGATATCCACCAGGGGATCCAGATTTAGGAGTTCCTCCACTTCCATTATAAACTGGATTTGCAAAATTAATCCACTCTTGGAATAGTCTCAATACCTGATAATCAGATGAGACATAGAAACTCATAGCCATATCAGTATATTCCCTTCTCATTGGGAATGCTTCCTGAACACCTTGTCTACTTCCAAGTTCTTGATAAGTTTGGAAAGTGGTTCCAGGTATCATTGCTTCAGCACAAAGAAAATCAAACCTATCAGGACTAGCTCCAGAAAAAACACCAGCACTAGTCAACCAAGAGTTTAAACTTGCTCCTGCACTAGTTTCCGCACCAGTTTGAGCAAGTTGTAGTGCAACCTTATATGTGTTAGATAAGGCTGGAGATTGGAGGTTGTTTAAAAAATTATTTTTATAGTTCTTCCTATTTCTAGGATAGGCAATATCACTGTCTAATCCACTACCTGTTGCTCTTAACGCTATATTTCTGAGGGAATTTGACATCTAAATATTTTTAGTGCTTTATATACTATGTATATGTCTTATCAGGGAAAATATCGACCAGAACATCCAAAGAAGTACAAAGGTAATCCTGCGAACATCGTTTATAGATCTCTTTGGGAAAGAAAGTTCATGAGATATTGTGACCTGAACGAGAGTGTATACCAGTGGCAGTCAGAAGAGTTCTTCATTCCATATAAGTCGCCTATTGATAATAAGTACCATCGATATTTCCCAGACTTCTTTGTAAAGTATAAAGACAGAACTGGAAAAATAAGAACTATGGTAATTGAAGTAAAACCCAAAAAACAATGTCAAGAACCCCCACGCAATCCAAAAAGAAGAACAAAAGCATGGGCTGAGAGTGTCAAAACTTGGGTAATTAATCAGGCAAAGTGGTCAGCAGCAGAAGAATATTGTGCTGATCGTAATTATGAGTTCAAGATTATGACAGAAGACGATCTAGGAATCAAATGATTGCAGAAGACATTGCAAAAGAAGCTGGTAAGAAAAAGAGAAGTGGTGATTGGTATACCAATGCACTAGAAGAAAGACTTGCAGACTTTCAAAAACGAGATATCAGCACAAGTGATACTGGATGGGTTGAAGTTGGAAACTTACTGTTCTTTTCTTATGGTGCAAAATTCCCAGATAAGTATCCATTCTGGGACACTCAACCACTGGCATTTGTAATTGAATTCCAAAAAGATGGGTTCTTAGGATCGAACTTGCATTATGTTAATCCAAGTCATCGTGGTGCCGTTGCGAAAAGCCTCATAAATAAAGGAAGTGGGGTAGTAGTACCCAGGAATACCATCCATCGATATTTGTACAGTGGAATGGGTAACCTATATAGAGTTCCCGATGATGAAGATTGGGCCAGTATTTCGTTATTACCAACAGAAAAGTTTATTGATAACAGGGGAATGAAGTTCCCTAAGCACAAAGCTTGGAGTTATAAAAAGTAATGGCTGAAATTAAAATTGGTCTAGGCACTAATAACGATGGTACACCATTTACCATCACACAAGATATTAGTGGTAAAACCCAAAACTACCAATTCTTCTACGACACAACAAGCAAAAAAGGCAATTTATTTCCAGTTGATGATAGTGGTAATAAAATTGCTGGTGGTGAGACTATTTGGACTGACGGGGCTTGGAAAGGAACCAATATCAAGGACAATAGTTTAACTAAGGATGTACTAGATGGATATAACACTCAACTAGTTAATCAACTTAAAAGTCAGTTAGCCGCAATTAGAAATAAAAGAACTTCTGGAGCAGCTGCCAAGGCTGAATATAAAGAACCCGCTTGGGCAACAAACCCCGCAAGTAGTAATCTGCCAGTAGGTTGGTTACCAGGACAACCGTCGGCTTCTTCTCCACCATCACCAACAGCGGCACCAGCATCACCACCATCTAATAACGGCAATTGGTGGGGTAATATACCTGGCATCGATCCACAAACAGCTGCCGCTCTCGGTTCATTTGTTCAAGCAGTTACAGATCCATACAAAGCCATTGACAATATTGGTATAAGTAATGATCGTTGGGATATGGCTAACGATAAATCTGGACAACTTGTATATCCAATTGACCTGACTACAATGCAGGATTATTTTAAAATTGAGTGTTACAGATATAAGGCTCCATATGCTGAAACCATGAGAAATTATGTAGATAGTGGTAAAAATAGTGGTAAGGATCCTTTCTTTGCCAAAAATTTTGGTCAGGGAGTAAGGAGAGGGACGGCTCTAAAGGGTGATTCTCTTGGAACAATCATACTCCCAATGCCTCAAGATGTTAGAGATACAAATGCAGTTAGGTGGGCAGATGACAACCTGAATAACCTTTCTGCAGCTGCTCTAGGATATACTTCAAACAATGCAGGGAATATGTTAGCCCTCATGGCAGGAGGCACCCTTTTTGGTGGTCTTACTGGTATTCAGGGTTTAGGAAATCTAGTAAATAAAGGATTCTTCTACAGTGCATTATTAGGTGCTGGGGGAGGTCAGGGAGGAGCTGCCCAAGGCGTAATTGGACCTGCTATCCAAAGTATGTTAGCCGGTCAGTTAGGACTAGATATATCCCCAGAAACTATTCTAAGTAGAGTTGGTGGAGTCATTCAAAACACAAATACAGAACTAATGTTCAGGGGTGTGCAAACAAGATCGTTTAACTTTGTCTATAGAATGAGTGCCAGAAGTCCAGACGAAGCATTAGTGATCAGAAAAATTATTAGGTATTTGAAACAGTGGTCTGCTGCAAGAAAAGTGTCTAAAAACGTAAGTGATCAGTCTCTTGGAGCAGATCAACCATCATTCTTCCTGGGAACACCAAACGTGTTTAAACTATCGTATCGAACCAATAATGGATCTCCAATCGCAGGTGTAAATAGATTTAAACAGTGTGCTTTAACAAAAATATCCACCAACTATACACCAGATGGTGAATGGAATGCTTTTGAAGGAGGAATGCCAGTATCTGTTCAGATTGATATGACTTTCGCAGAACTGGAACCACTGTATAACACAGATTATAGTGGAATTCAAGGTTATAACTTCCCAGCTAACGCTGTTACTCCAGATAGTGCAGAGGTAGGATACTAAAATGGCAGGATACTTTACTTACTTTCCCAATTTCAATTACGTTTCTAGAGTAGCAGATCCTTCTGTTAGGGATGAAGTTATTCCAGTAAAAAATATATTTAAACGTCCCAGATTACGTGATGATCTTCAAGCATTTACAGTCTTCCATGATTACATGATCGAAGAAGATCAAAGACCAGATCAAATATCCGATAGAGTATATGGAGACACTAGATTTGACTGGGTAGTTCTATTGGCGAATAACATTACTAATGTTAGAGAACAGTGGCCTTTAGAGTCTTTAGTCTTTGATAAGTACTGCTTAGATAAGTACGGCAGTCATGAAGCACTTGGAGAAGTTCACCACTATGAAACAATTGAACTTAGAGATACTTATAATCGCCTAGTAATTCCAGAAAGACTGGAAGTAGATTCTGATTTTAGTTTCAATGTTATTGAATATAATGATAGAAAACAGGAGGAAGTTACTTATGGCGTAACTCCCTCCCATGGTGATTTAACTTATGATCAACAAGGTAATGCTAAAGATAGTAATGGAAATGTGATTCGCAATTCAAAGGTAGTACCAATAAGTAATTACGAGTACGAAGTAGAATTGAATGACGCTAAAAGAAGAATTAGAATATTAGATGAATCATTCTTAGGAACTGTTATTGATGATGTAAAGAGAATCATGCAATATAAAGATTCTTCTCAGTTTCTTAGTACTTACCTAAAGACATCATACAACCCTAGACTTGGTTAATCAAGAAAACCTTCTGCTTCCAACCACTTCCTAGTAAGTGGAGTAGGTTCATAGTCTGTCCACATAGTCCCACGAGCACAAGACTCAAGTGCATCTTGTGTCATATTAGCAGTCTTACCTGCCCAGGTTGCTTCTGATTCCCAAGGACGTGCTGCAGGTGGATAAGTGCGTTCTACCATCTCACGATACAACATAGGAACGTCTTCTTCTGGTTTAATGATGGCGATCATAGAGTTCTTGATAGAACCCGCCATACAGTCTTGTGCGGCGTGCCACCCTTCATGACGCATTACTGACATCAGTACACTAGGACGACGCATATACGTCTTATTCAGATAGAAGTTATTAGTTACAGTATGATAAACACCACGGTGACCAACGGGAAAATATTTTTCATCCGCTAGAAACACCTTAACTCCGATCTTATCAAGGGCAACGAGCATTCTACCGAACTCGTCAGCAATAACACTATAATCACTATTGGGATGAGCGTCAGCAATAGTAGCGACACTTTTGACTTGGTAAACATCTTTGGTACACTCTCGGACTAACATGCATCCCATAGCGTCCATAGTGTAGTAGCCCTTAGTGATCTTACCCTCTGCGAGAACAGGGGAAGATAAAAAAAGGCTGGAGGCCGCAAAAGCAACCCCCAACTTTCTCAAAATCATATTCACTCCTCAGCAAGTTTTTGGAAATATGAAAGTGCATCATCTTCATCTTCATCGGTGGTAGTAGTTTCTTCCACCACAGGTGCCCTAGACGATGCAGCGGATGCGAGACGGGTCAGTTCATCATCAACGGACTCACGACCAGAGTCTTCCTCATCCAGTTCAGGTTCAGGCTTACGGAGTTGCTGTTTAGCTCCCAGAACTGCGTCCAGTCGCTTCTTCAGGTCATCGTAAGACTTGAATTGATCTGCAGCGGTAAACTCACTCAGATCATAGATCTTGTTGTAGATCTCTTCCATCTCATCATCGTCCTCCGACAGAGCAGAGGGACGTGCGAACTCGGAACTATCATAGTTCCAGTAACCTGCAACGTTCTTGATCTTGAGTTTGAAGTTTGCACCCTTCCAGAAATCGAAAGGATTGATGGGTTCTTCGTCGTCAAACTCAGGTTGCATTGCTGCAGTGATCTTATCAAAGATCTTCTTACCAAACTTGTAGAGAGCGACACGACCTTCGTTCTCGGGGTTGGCAGAGTCCTTCACAACATAAATGTTTGCGTAGTAAGACAGTTTACGCTTCTGCTTACGTGCAACTTCCTTATCAGAATCGTTTCCACTGTTCCACAGACTGCGATTCAGTTCGCCAACGGGATCATCCTTACCAATAGTGGTCAGAGAGTTCTCGATGTACCAACCACCAGGACCTTGGAAGGCGTGACTCCAGACTTGAGTCCAGGGCAGTTCACAGTTAGCGTGTGCAGGAAGGAAACGAATAACGGCATAACCGTTACCTGCTTTGTCCACAGCAGGTTTCCAGAGGCGATCATCACTAGACCCACCGCCTTTTTCATTCAACTTCTCCACCTTCTTCATCAGTTTCTCGGTGAGAGAGCCAGCGCGGGACTGTTTTTTAAGATCGGCAAAAGACATTTGTATTCTCCGTATTTGTTGTGTGTTTTGTATTGGACGTATTGATTATAGACCGTTCAGGGATCCCTGTCAATGGTTTGTTCTAGTCGATCTAAGGTTTTACCAAGTTTTTCAAAGAAGTCATTGATGTTTTCACCTTTTTGCATACCAAGCATTTGAGCAGATTCCATGATCTGCTCTTTCATTTCAAGTGCTTTAGGGTCATCTGAAAGATTAAGCCTGAAGATAAAGTTCTTCTGCTTTTCAATTAGAGATCGCATGACATCAATCTGTTCCTTTTGTTTTTCAGGTCCATGACTAATCATCATGCCCGACATTACATCGGCCATCAATTTCTCCTGCAGGTCTTGAATCTCCTGAAGAGATTCACGCACTATGGGTGAATGGAAAAAATCACTCACAAAACAATCTCCTTTAAAGCTTCTTTGTAATCCTTGATATCGATATTTAGGAATGGTTTGTACTTCTTCATTTTAAAACTTACGGTTTCCCACACTGGATCAAACAACTGTTTGTCATGGCGTTTTGAGAATCCAAGAATCATATCAAGAAGGACAAGAGTCTCCAGAGAGATAGCACCCTTTAGATGTTTTTTAAGGACATCTGAGTGAGATCCACCAGAGACTGAGAACATTTTATCAAAGTTTTCCTTATTAATAAAGACCTCTGCTTCGGTCTTAAACAAATATTTTAGACTTTGAATTTTCTTCAACCATTCGGTATAAACAGCATCTCCAGTGTCAATAATCTCCCCGATCCACAGTCGTTGTGGATCTTGAGACTGACTGAAGTTTGCTAGAAAAAATCTTTGAATTTCATCATCGGACTTCTTCCTAGACATTCTCTCAAAGAAATATCTATCTTTTCTTTTATTAAAAGAAGCCTTAGATGCTTTTGTTTTGCCGCAATACTTGAAATAGTCGTAATTGTCCTTAGTAAAATGATTCTTGAAGGCTAAGTAAGTTTGATAGACTTCAAGAGGTGTCATCACAACGGCAAACGAGATCGGGTAGTTTTCTTTAGATAGTTGAGTTCCATTGCCTCAACTTTGAGTTTTTCTTTCAGAGGTTTAGAAATTAATTTACCAACAGATTCAAACTCAATGTTATTTTCTTCGCAATATCCAATGATTGCTTCAATATAATTTAAGTCTGAACTGCGAACAAGATTCTCAATGTCTTGAGTAAATCTATTCTGGCATAAAAACTTTTCTCTGAGTAGGTCGTTAACGTCTTTCTCCATACTCTCCAAGTTTGTGTGTGACGAATTCTTTGATGTACTTGGTAAGAAGTTTAATATAGTCACTTTTGTTTGTTTTCTCATAAACGTGGCATTCTCCATTTTCGGCGGCCATGATGGTCACCAGTTTCTTAACAGCAATACCTGTCATCTCATAGTACATACAGGCGTAAGCGGTCTCCTGAACAAAATATTGTTGGATCCACTTTTCTGGTTTTATCTTCTTCGAAGTCTTAAAGTCGATAATGGCAAGTTCACCATTATACTCTGCAATGCAGTCCACCCTTCCAGCGATACCAAAATATTCGCTATATAAGGGTTTCTCTAAAGCATGTATATTATTTATATTGTCAATAGAAGGCTTCGCAGAGAGGAATAGTGCCTTTGTAGTAGGAAGAATATCCATTGATCGGACATCTTCATTCAACAAATACTTTTCACAGACTTCATGGAAATCTGTACCCCTTCGTGTAGCGACGGTAGTAATTTTATTGGCTTCTTCCTCACCAACCTTTTTACGCCAGTCAATAAAGACTTGACGATTATAAAAACTAGTCACCGAAGTGATAGATGGGAAAGGTTTACCATTTACGTCGTAATACCTAACACCATCTATAAGTTTAGCATCGAGTTCAAAGTCTGCTAGTTTATTGAGATGAACAAACGTCATAAAGCAAGGGCAAGTTTTGTAACCAAGTAGTTTCTAACTAACCCAGATCTCACGATATCGTCGATACCAAATTCGATTACACCAAAGTCATCTTGCATAATTTCAATGATACGCTTGAAATCAAGAATACCGTTTCTTTCATACGACTTGGTAAGGTCAGTTTGTGTAGAATCACCGCAGAAAATAATCTTACAGTTATCACCAACTCTGGTAATTATACTATCAAGTTCATGAAAATTCAAGTTTTGCATTTCATCCACGAGAACGATGCAATTATCCATCGTGGTGCCACGAATAAAGGATGTACTCCAGAAGGAAATAGTCTCTTGAGTCTTCAGATTACCATAAAGCATCTCAAAGTCTGCATCGGTAGGCATCTCGAACATGTACTTAACCATGTTCTTATATGGAATCTGATACAGAGCAGCCTTGTCATCATGATCTCCAGGGAGGAATCCAATCTCTCTAGTCGAAACGAGGGAACGGACGATATAGAGTTTCTCGTATGGAGTATTCTCATCTAGAACATCACAAAGGGCCTTATAGAGACTGATAAAGGTCTTACCAGTACCAGCAGCACCATATGCAAAGATGTTTTTACCCTCATCGTAGTCCTTAAAGAGTTTTTCCTGATTCTCTGTCAAAGGATCAATGTCAACCAACATTTCACTATTGATTGGTTTTTTACGACGCATTTGTTTCGCCGTCATCCCCACTCCAATGGGATCTTCTTGATTTCTCTTCCTTCTTGCCATAATTCCTTACATAAGTGATTGTCGATTTGCACCAGCCTTTTCAGCCTTCTTCAGAACCTCTTTCCATCCTGGGTTGCGGTTATGGAGTTTATCTTTCCATTCACCAACTTCACCAAAACTTGGAGCATTTTCTGGAGTATAGTATCTCTCCCATTCTGGATTGTCTTCACGCCACTGATCCCAGTCGTGAATACTCATCCTCACTTCTTTGACTTCACCAGTCTCTTTATTTTTAACAGGATACGTTGCCATTAGACCCACTCCAATGCTTCAGATACAGTCGGGAATTGTTCGACAAAGATCTTCTTACAATTCTCAGCAATATCCATGTGTTCCTTCTGAGTTCCATTTGCAGAACGCAGATTGATGTAATGGATCCATGAACGGCATGAGCCTGTCATATAGATTCTGGTTGGCGTACAGAGAGGAAGCACCATGCGAGCACATTCCTTTGCAACCCCACGTTCCAACATCTGTTGATATAAAGACATAGAAGATTCGAACAAAGTTTGCATCTGTTTTTCTAGAATCTGAACCTCAAAGGGATCAAGGTCATCAATAGAGTTCTGACGATTCTTCGTGTCCTGACGACGGAGCTCTGGAAGGGGGATCTCCTTCGAGAGTAGGGAAGAATCAGCATAGCGTTGCGAAAACTCTTGAAATGTGAACGAACGGTGACGCAAAATTTGAGCCGCTATTGCTCTGGATGTTTCAATCTCCAGAGTCATCGTAGATTGCTCAAACACACTCCAGTGGTTGTGTTGAATGCAATACCGAAGTAACCCTGCATACTTTTCATTGTCCTGGTTAGAGGGGTTAGACACACGGGCAATATATGCCATAGTCTGCTCCGCATCGGGAGTAACACTTACTAGTTTTACGTTCATAGTTTAATCAGGGTAACCATCGTCATCATCTCGGCCTTCATAGAAACCAAATTTTTTGTCCTTATCTGTAGGAAGATAAGAAGTTGTGTCCGAATAAACCTCAGACTTTAAAGCTTCTACCAGAAGCTCTAGATTTCTTACAATCAGTTTGAGTTTTTCTTTCTCCATAATTATACCATATTAGAGGTGATAATTGAAATTAATAACACACCTACGAAGACTATCAGTACATGTAGTTCCTGTGTGTTTTTCATTCGAGTCGAAAACTAGCAGACGGTTTTCAATGCTTTCGACTTCCAGACCATTCTCAAAAATAGTTTTACCGTTGTTACTATTTACATAATATATGGCAGTGTTGCAATCGTCAACGTCTGTATGAAATGGATGTTGTATAACTTCTTCCGTGCGAAGGTGCATATTTGCTTTTATTCGCACTATAGAAACAGGATTTATGGACTGAATAACACCACCAAGTCTATTAAAGTCTGGGTAGGGTTGAAAGTGATTATAAAAAATCTTAGTAAATTGGTGATACCCGTCTCCAGGCGTAGCAACTCCATCTAAGAAAGTCCACTGAATTTCTCTGCCCAACATAAAATCCTGCAGATCTTTAAATTGATCTGCAGGAAGAAAATCATCAATTATCTGATGTCTCATAATCAGTTGGGTGATACTTTAAAAATTCCCAGAAAGTCATTTTCATTTCTTTCTCGGTCATTCCACAGTGTTTAGCTGCTTGAGGAAGATTCATCGTCACTCGGAACAAAGCTTGATTCGCTTCCTCCACTAATTGTGGCGTTGTTTTTACCTTGGTAGGAATCAGTTTGTTGTAGTCCGAAGTTTTCATCATCTAGGTCCATGTAATCTTTGGTTAGGTTTGAAATAACACTTTCAGATCCATTTACTCGATGAATCTCAAAGATGTTAGATTTCATATACTTCTTGAGTTTTTTGTACCTTTTCAGTACTTTACCAAACTCTTCAGCATTAACATCAATTTTAGCTTCACTCATTTTTTCTTGTCTTTCTGTTGGGCTCCCCAGAGTTTAGGATTACACCTACCCTCTGTTTGTGTCATTTTAATTAAATCCTGTCGATATTTGTCCCAATAGTCATCAAAAATATCAACCCTCTTTGGTGCAATTGCAATATCATAATGGGGTTTGCCATCTAGTAAATATTCTACCAGATATGCAGTGTAGGGCAATGATCTATCTTCGGCTAAAGTAGGATCACAGTCATGATGAATAATTCTACAACCTTTCCCCATCAAGAACGGCCTCCCCAACGAATATCTGGATATGCTTCAGATACCAACTCTTTGGTGATCTTATACTTAGAACCCAGAGCCTTGTCCTTAACAAGAATGAGGATCTCAGCTTCTTTAACGTGAACAGTCTCAAGCATATTGATAAACATACTTTCACGTTTGATTTTGTTCAGAGCATCATTACCACCCTTAACAAAATTAAAAAACTTATCCGCAATACTACGAATAGTAGTACGTGAAGGAACTCCTCTTTCTGGACTTGCTCCTTGATCACCATCTAAAGGTTGGAAGGGAACATTACCAACAGGAAGCATAGAAATAACAGTCTCATCGAAGTTCCAAATGAACAGGGACTTCAGAGAATTATCTCCATGTTGTTGTAGGATAGAAATCTTTTTGGCTTTAGTTCTTTCGGAATCAACGGCTTCAAGAATTTCGTGAACCATGGGGTTTGGTGGCAGTTCCACCTTTTTAACTGCCACTGTTTTGGGTTTTGTTGTCGTTTTACGAGTCGTGGTCTTAGCCCGCGTCGTCGTTTTCTTCGTAGTCGTCATACTCATTCTCAAATCTTACAGCTAGAATTTCATCAGGCAGAATATTACCATTCTCATCATACATTTCAGGATGGAGGGATGGCATTGTTTGGGAGGTTACAAACAGGTTATTCTGTTGCGCTAACCAACCAATTATACCACCAATCATCAAAAACATCACGCTCATCATAATAAAAATCGCGATGATAGAAGCTTCCATTTTTCTTCCTCCGAATTACTTGTCTCGTATGTCAAGTGATACTTGGAAAAAGAAATGGTATTCCTTCTTAAAGAGGGCAACCAACTTTCCAAAGCTCACTTCCCAGGTCTTTGAGTGTTCCTTAGGCTTCGGTTCCCCCCTTAATAATAATTCCACACCTTTATTTATGTGGATGTCCTTACGTTCCACTAGAAAACCCTGTGCTCCTTCAAGTAAGCAACTGTCTGATTGCAGTTACCAATATACTTGCCCTCAAGTTCTACCTGAGGAAACAGATTTTTACCTGGGAATTTTTCTCTGAATTCTTCTTCAGTATAATCAACTCCCAAAATTTTCTCTTCGTATTTTTTACCAAGAAGGTCCATGACCATCTTCAGTTTTATACACAAAGAGCAGTGTGGTTTTCCATAAATTGTGAACATAAGACTACCTCTAATTTGTCCCAGTCCTCCCTGAAAACAATAAATCCAGTTGTGGAATCTGGGTGTATTTGAATCGTTAGATATGAATCTAAGATTATCATTATCTTTCCTTCTATAGGAGATCCCAAGCCGTTGGGATATCTTACCGTATCAAACGGTTCGACCTTCAATTTCGGAGACGTACCGATGAAAATGTGATTCAATCCCGACGATTGACTTATTTCCTTGCGATACCCAATCATGGCAGAATTCATAGAGATGCCTCGTTTCTTTCAAATTGAAATGTCTCTTTAGTGCAATGAATGCTTCTGCTCTCAGAACCATTCTTTCGTCGGAATATCTCCAATCTTCATTACTCATCAGTCTCTTCAATGAATTTGTCTAGATTGTCGATCATTTTGTCTGCGTGTTGCAAAGAATCGATCTCCGAAATCATCGATGCAATACTTTTTGCGACAAACGGTCGTTCTCCTCTTGCAGCAAAAGCAAGAGCGTTTCTTAAATTTAATTCAGCGTCTTGTAGTGAATTTACTACAGATGATGATAACATCAATTTACTCCATTTACTTGTGACCAATCTTTGTCGAAGATTTCCAAACCTTTATCGGTAAGAATGTGATCATACATGTCATCAAAAACTTTTGGAGGCATAGTACAGATCTCTGCACCATTATACCATGATCTGATGGCACGTTGTACACTACGAATAGAAGCGGCAAGAACCTGAGTCTTTACTCCGTGAACACGGAAAAGGTCAGAAATAGACCTTACTACCTCCAGGCCTGCGACTGACTGGTCGTCTAATCGTCCCACAAAGGGAGAAACATATGTTGCTCCTGCCTTTGCTGCAAGGACTGCCTGTGCAGCGCAGAAGATCAATGTAACGTTGACTTTAATACCTTGATCCGATAGTGATTTACAAACAGAAAGTCCCTCACGGGTGCAAGGAACTTTTACAGTGCAAACTTCACCAAACTTCTCAGCAAGACGTTGACCTTCCGAGAGCATTTCACTCTCAGAACCAACGACTTCCATACTAATATCTTTGATACCAAGTTCTTTCAGTTCTTGATATACATCTTCTGGATGACGGCCACTCTTCATAATGAGGGTGGGGTTGGTTGTAACACCATCAATCAGTCCAGTTGCAAAATACTTACGAATAATGTCAGTATCCGCTGTATCCAAAAAAATCTTCATGACTCTTGTTTGTGAATTTTCTTCAACACTTTATATAGACTCTTAATTTCTTGATATGCCGTTTCGGAATCAAGTTTTTGAGCCATTTCCATAGCAACAATAACGTCTACACGAGTTCCGAAGTCACGTAAAGCTTTTTCAAATTCACTCATGTTTTCATAAACCATTAGAGTTTTCCTCCAACTGTTCCATCAAATTGTTGAGATGTTGTGCAGTTCGCCCAGTTTGTAGCGACACCTTCTTGATGAAAATGTGTTCCTTGAACGACAATCTCCCTCGTAAGGCCTGTGATGAGTTCCTTACCTTCCTTACTAAAGCTAGTCCAAGTTCCAAATCGTTTCTTTTCGACTCGGAAATCTCCCCACTTGCACTCGATCCATTCATAATCATCTTTTTGTTCAGTGGAACTCTTGGTTTCGTCGTTCATCTAGATACCTAATTACTTCTTCACGCCACTCCATCAATTCATGGTAGCATTTTTGATTGTGAGCGCATTGTCTCAACTCATGATCTGGTTTTAGCACGCTTTCATAGAAGAGACCAAGGGCGTCTCTACGTTTTTCGTGTTTGTTTTCCATATGCTTGGATCCGATCAGATTATATAGGGTTATTAGTCGTTGCAGAATTTATCTGCACCAGTGACCATTTTGATCTTCTCAATAGATAACCACTGACTCTCCATCTCACCAGCAAGGTACATAATTTTCTTTTCTAGGACTTCATTTTGCTCAATTAGATAAGCAATAGTATCAGTCAAAGTTTGACTATTTCCATCACCATCCCGCAAATAAATGGTATAACCTTTTTTGAATTTACGAGACAGTTGTGCCCTAACGATAATATAAATTAACGCATTAGACAAAATGACAAGAAATAAAGTCATGAAATTAGTGAGTACTGCCGTATGTTAACACATTTTCCTCCTTTTGGGAAGCTGGAACAAAACTATACTCATTGTTCCAGGTAAATTGTGTGTTATTGAGTTCGTATTTTTTTGGTTTCTTGGATTTTTCGGGTTTTAACCATTTATCAAAAATATTGAGTATTTTGGTCATTTCCGTCAATTCCGAACACGAGTCAAACTCAGATGCATACCTCAGAGCCATTCTGAGTTGCTTTTGAGCTTCCTCTATGTGAAATTTTGCTTCTGGTCTCATTTTTCTAAGTGATCTACAAACAGGATACCGTCTAAATGGTCGATTTCGTGTTGAACAACACGAGCTTTCAGGCCATCCAATTTCCAATGTTTATATTTTCCAGTTTTATCCTGAAATTTTACTTTTATAGAAACTGGTCGAATAACCTCCCCGTGTTCATCTGGTACACTTAGGCAGGCTTCATCGAAGCTAGAAAGTTCTTTGCTTTTCCAAGTAATTCTTGGATTAATCATCATAAAAGCATCTCCACCATCATCGATGACGATTACTCGTTTGCTGACACCGACTTGAGGAGCTGCTAATCCAATACCTCCATATTTATACATGGCGAGTGACATTTTCAAGTATAGGTGAAAGGATATGTCCCCGTCTACCTCTTTCACGGGATCAGCAGTTTGTCTTAAGACTTCTGATCCAATCTTTTCAATGTCCTCAACCATATGCATGTGTTAGTCCCCAAATAACAAATAATCCAATTATACTCCAAATAATGATAGTATACAACGTTAAACTATTCATCATCCGCTCCCGTTTCTAAATCCGATTAGATAACCAAGGCAAAGTCCACTAAACCAAGCAACAAAAAGCCACAAGATAGTTTCAACAAAACTGATGAATTCCATCCATTCAGTGTATGTCATCATCCTCCTCATATAGAGGACAAGGCTCTTCAAACAAAGTTTGAATTTTAAGTTCTTGCGTCCTCTCGTACAATTCCTTGTAAAATTGATCTTTTTCTTCTGGAGTCATTTTTCTCTAAACAACTGTTCTACTTGTTTACGAGCATTATCCATTTTTTCCTTTTCGCGTTCACAATGGCGGTATCCACGTTTGCCATGAAAAATGAAGTGACCTTGGATAATCATAGTCACTCCAAATATGAAAAGGGTTATGACTCCTATCCAATCTATAATGTGATTTTGAGCCATGGCAGGAGAGGAGGAATGACACCGATCAATCTCAGAAGTCCTTCAGCAAATAAAGCAAGAACCACCCAACCGACACACATACTAATAATGGAAGCATTCCGATTGTGCTGTCGTATAGCAGCATCGATCATCTCCTGAACTTCTTCTCTAGTTACCCTTTCAGGCAACTCTATACCTTCACCCCAATCCTTAAATTAACGGGT
>Ga0255778_10002715_pt1 | contig 15112 bp, 20 predicted proteins | sample 071ome_31_FD_179976 | JGI IMG/M metagenome (GOLD analysis project Ga0255778, IMG submission 179976) | Coastal salt marsh microbial communities from the Groves Creek Marsh, Skidaway Island, Georgia - 071405CT metaG (version 2) | ecosystem: Environmental > Aquatic > Marine > Intertidal zone >...
GAGGCTCCTAGCAGACGAACCGGTGTGCTACTACTGCCGCCGCCGAAAGGCGAACACGGCCGACCATGTCATCGAACTCGACCGATGGAACGCCGAGGGAATGCCAGGAGACCCGCACGGCCTAGAGAACCTCGTGCCGGCCTGTTACTCATGCAACAGCAGTCGAGGCGCCACATACGGCAACGCCAAGAGGTCCGCGGCCAGAAAGGCACGACAGGCAGGCGTCCAGGCCTCCGAGAGGGCGCGGAGGGACGCCGACCGTGCACCGGTTTTTAGTGCGCCGGCCGATGACCCCGGGCCCCCCATCATCCCTCTCTCTGGAAGAGGAGGAGGGACGGCGGTCGATGACGACCGATCGCGTTCGATCGCGTCGGATCCGGCCGAGATCGCGCCGAGGCTCCGTTCGCCGAGTTGGGGGGCAAGGAGTCACGGCCTCCAGGTGGCCGCCTGGGCGGAAACTCACCTCGGTCGGACTCTGTACCCATGGCAGGTCGACGTCGTTACCGGTCTCCTCGAACATCATCCCGACGGCGACCTCTGCCATCGGTGGGGCCTCGTCTCGACGGCACGCCAGAACGGAAAAACCGTCCTCCTCTCGGCGCTCATCGGATGGTGGCTCACCGAGGGCCGGATCGTCCGCGGCGAACCACAGTCCGTCCTCTCCGTCGCCCACGAACTCCGAGCGGCCGAAGAGATCCACTATGTCCTCGCGCCGATACTGGAGGAGGTATTTGGCGCCTCTAAGAGCTTTAGTTCGTTCGGTCGGAAAGAGGTCCGCTGGGAAGACGGCACCATCTGGCGCATCTCATCCGCCACACCCGCGGCCGGCCACGGCCAGTCGAACGACCTCCTACTCGTCGACGAGTTGTGGGACGTAGACGCCGATGTCCTCCACGCCGGCCTCCTCCCAACTCAACGCGCACGCCGATCCCCTCTCGCCGCGTTCTTCTCGACCGCCGGCACCGAGAAATCGACGGCTTTCCTCCGGTGGCGAGAACAAGGCCTCGACGTCATCGACAAGGGAGAACCCGACCGGCTATTCATGGCCGAATGGTCACCACCACCGAACGTCGACCTCTCCGACCGGTCGTGGTGGTACTGGGGTAACCCAAGCATCGGACACGGTCACCTAACCATCCAAGACCTGGAGGACGAGGCCCGCGGACCCGATCACGGCCAGTTTCTACGCGCCGGCCTGAATCTGTGGATCGCGTCCGACCAGTCATGGCTCGACCCTGGCGAATGGGACGAACTCCGCACCGACGACCCGCCGCCGGACATGACCGTCCTCGCCGTTGACTCATCGAGGGACGGGAGCCGATTCGTCGGACTCCTGGCCGGCCCACGCGAAGACGGCACGATCCACGTGGCGCCCGCATTCGTCACTCGCACCGAGACCGACGCCTGGGCGGAGGTACGCAAACACCTACCGCCTCGCGCCACTCTCGCCATCACGCCACCTCTGGAGATCCACGCTCCACCAGAGACCGCGAGCCGGCGAACCGTCGTCGGTCACGGCGAGATTCTGAAATGGACGTCGATCGTCCGCGGCATGATCCGAGAGGGAAACGTGTCACACCCAGGACATACCATCCTCGACGAGCATGTCGGCCGTGCCGTCGGCTACACCTCGAAACAGGGCATGGGCCTCTCATCGGATAAGAGCCCAGGACCGATCGAACTCGCCCGATGCCTCGTCTGGGCGGTCGCGCTCGCATCCCGAGCGAAATGGAAGACCCGACCCGCCGTCGGCGGAATGCGTCGATAACCGGTCCGCTCTCTCTCGATCGAAACCTCCCAAACCGGCCGCGAATCTGCCAGACTGGCGCCGTGGCTCTATTCCGCGCCAAGAGTAAGACGCCCACCACTCGCGTCGAGGCGGCCGACACGGCGGCCGTATCGTCGGCGACCCTCGCCCTACTCTCGGCCTCTGTCGGAGCAGGCCGAGAGAGGGCGATGCGGATCCCCACCATCTCCCGCGCCCGCGACCTACTCGCCGGCCTCATCTCGACCACACCGCTCCGCTACTACCGGCGCGAATGGGACGGCGAGAAAATGATCGAGGTCCCGATCCAGCCGGAGGCCTGGATGATGCGCCCAGACCGGCGCACCACATTCGCCCACATCATGTCCTGGACATTCGACGACCTATTCCATTTCGGTCGCGCCTACTGGCACATCGACGCACGATTCTCGACCGGATTCCCGTCATCGTGTTCCTGGCTCCCCGCCGAACTCGTCAACCTCCAAAGCCCAGTCGTCGAGGGTAACTATCCGATCGGCGGCATCACCGAGATCACCGTCTCCGGTCAACGCATCCCCATCGAGGACGTCATCGTGTTCTACTCACCCGTCGAGAGCGTCCTCTCCGCCGGCGCCAGAGCGATCACAACCTCCGAACGTCTAGAACTCGCCGCCCAACGATTCTCGACAAATCCCGTCGCTATGGGCTACCTACGCCAAACCGGCGGCGAACCCATGACCGCCGACGAACTCTCCGAACTCGCCGGCGCCTGGATCGAAATGCGGTCCGGCGACAACGGCACCGCGATCGCCGCTCTGAACGAGTTCACCGAGTTCGTCGAGTCCAGCATGGACCCCAGCCGGCTCCAACTCGTCGAGGCCCGCCAACACCAAGCCCTCGAACTCGCCCGCGTCGCGAACATTTCCCCATACCTGGTCGGCGCACCCACCGGCTCCTCGATGACCTATCAGAACGCCACCGAGGCACGACGCCAACTCGCCCAGGACGCGCTCCCATTCCTTTCCGCTATCGAGGAAACACTCTCCGGCGACATGGTCACACCACGCGGCCACGTGGTCCGGTTCGACCGCTCGATCTTCCAAGAGACCGCCGGAACCGACACAACCGGCGAGGGCGATCAGAGCGACTCCACCGAGGCCCGCGAGATCGCCGAACTCATCCAGAAGATCTACCTAGGCGTCGTGAACGACGTCATCACCCGAGACGAGGCGCGGGATATTATCAACCGCGCCGGAGGCAACCTATGAGAATCGAACTCCAGAACACTATCGACCTCGACGTCCAAGCCTCAGAGGGCGACACACCACGCCGCACTCTGACCGGCCTCGCCGTCCCCTACGACCAGCCGGCGATCGCATCGACCGGACCGGTCCGATTCGCCCGCGGATCCCTCGCCACCGACGGACCCGCTCCCAAACTCATCCGCGACCACGACCTCTCCCAACCCATCGGCATCGTCACCGAACGAGTCGACACCGAGGAGGGCATGATGTTCGCCGCCAAGATCAGCGCCACCGAGGCCGGCGACGAGGCACTCGTCCTGGCATCCGACGGCGTTCTCGATGCCGTATCCGTCGGCGTCGACGTCGAGGAGTTCACCTATGACGGCGACGTCATGGTCGTCACCGCCGGCCGGTGGCGCGAACTCTCACTCGTACCGTTCGGCGCATTCGACGCCGCACGAATCCACCAGGTCGCCGCCGTCGAGGCAGAAGACCCAGAACCCACACCAGAACCCGAACCCACTCCCGAGGAGGAGACAATGTCAGACCAACACGACGAGATCGAGGCCGCACCCGTGGCCGCGCCTCTCACCATCACCGCCGCACCCGCACGCGACGCCGGCGAATACATCGCCGCGATGATCCGCGGAGATCACCAGGTACTCGCCGCCACCGGCGACACCGGCGACGTCGGCGGAATCTTGCCGGAGCCCATTCTCCAGCCGCTCTACGACGGACTGTCGGCACGCCGGCCGCTCATCGACGCGATCGGCCTCCGCGCCATGCCCCAGTACGGCAAGATCTTCACGATCCCAAAAATCACGACCCGCCCGACTGTCGACGAGCAGGCCGCCGAACACGACACCCTCTCCTCCCAAGCGATGGTCGTCGGTGAGATCAGCGTGCAAAAGAAGACCGTAGGAGGCTACGTGGACGCGAGCGAGCAGATGGTGGATTTCACCGATCCCGCGGCTCTGAACATCCTCGTCGAGCAACTCGGCAAGGCCTACGCCCGCGACACCGAGGCCATCGCCTGTGCCGCACTCGTCGCCGGCTCCACCTACGGCGGTAGCGTCGCCGACTGGACCGACGCCGACGAGGTCATCACGGCGATCTTCACCGGCGCCACCACGATTGCCGGCCGCACCGGCGACATGCCGTCGCACCTATTCCTCGCACCGGACCGCTACAAGGACCTCGCGATTCTCCAGTCCACCGCCGGAGATTTCCTGTTCCCGAGCCTCAACCCGTCGAACGCATTCGGTCGTCTCGACGCGAGCGGATTCGTCGGCTCACCGGCCGGTCTGGAACTGGTCGTGTCGACCCAGTTCGCCGCCGGCACCGCGATCGTCGGTCATCCCGACTCGATGAACCTGTTCGAGCAGGCCAAGGGCGCCGTGCGAGTGGAACAGCCCGCGACGCTGTCCACCCGTGTCGCGTGGCGCGGCTATTTCGCCGCCGCGTTCATCGACGCTAACTGGAACTACTACCTCTGATCCATCCCCTGGGCACTCTCTAGGCGACGAGACCGATGGCAACGATCACCACCGCATCCTGCACGGATGACGTCGTGACGCTCGTCCTCGACGACGCCACCGGTCTCGTCGCCGGAGAACATGTCCACATTTACGGGACCGGATACAACAAACTCGACGGACATCACAACCTCGACACCGTCGACCTCGGCACCGACACGGTCACCTACCTCGTCAACAACCAGGACGACATCGCCGAATACTCACCGGCGTCCGCCGTCCTCGTCGAACAGGTCACATGGATCGACGCCGACGACGTCGAGGAGTTCATCGGCACAGTCGACGCCGGAGCCGACACCACCTGGCTCGAAACATGCACCGACGCCGCTAACGAGTTCGCCTATCACCGGCGACGCGCCAGCGGCTACGCCGACAACCCGACCGTAGCACCGAACGGAGCGGCACGACTCGGAACGATCCTCTACGCCGGAGCGTTATTCCGCGAACGAGGCTCGATCGACTCATTCCAATCGTTCCAAGACCTCCCAGTAGTCGCACCCGTCGGCTCCATGGGGCAAATCATGCGACTCCTCGGACTCAACCGGCCGGCGGTCGCCTAATGCTCGTCGACGCCTACAACGACCTATGTGCGAGACTCGCCACGTTCGGTCTGGCCGTCTACTCAAACGTCCAGAACCTCCGCCCACCTGGAGTCGTCGTCGACCCGCCGACCATCCGGTCGATGTCACCAAACCTCGTCGAGTTATCGTTCCAAATCTCAGTAGTCGCCGCACCACCTGGAGACCTCCGAGCCCTCCGAGCGATCCTCGCCGACGCCGACACCATCATCGAGAACCTCACCGAGGCATCGTCCCTAACCGCTACCGCCGGCGTCTACGCTGTCGGTAACCAAGAACTACCCACATATCAACTACTCGCCGTCATCACCTACAGGAGATAACCATGGCAACTGTCCAAACCGGCCGCACTCTCGACGTCACGATCGACTCTGTGGACTACTCGGCCCAGGTGGCCGAGGTCACGCTCGTCCCGAACGAGACCGTCGACCAGTACGTCACCCTCACAACGACCACCGCGGTCCGTCAACCGACCACGTGGACTCTGAACGTCCGCGCATACCAGGACTGGGGCGAGGTCGGCTCGTTCTGTGACGCGATGTGGACTGCCGCCGCGACCGGCTCCGCCGTCTCGTTCTCAATGGGCATCGCCGGATCCGAAACGCTGTCCGGCGACATCATCCCCGTCTACCCGACGGCCGGTGGCCCAGCCGACGGCGTCCTAGAGGTCGATTTCACATTCCAGGTCGACGGCGACATCACCAAGGCCTAACACAAACCACAAACAAACCGAGAGGAGTAACCGTGGAACTCCGGCTACGAGTCACCCAAAACGGCGAGACATACGAGGTCGTAACGACCCCGCTCAGTCTGATCCGATGGGAACGCCGCACCAAACAGAAAGTGACGGCGCTCACCGACGGAAACATCGGACTAGAAGACCTCGCCGTCATGGCCTACGAGGCGTCCCGCGTCGCCGGCCGACCAGTCCCCGCGAACCTGGACGACTGGCTCGCCAAACTCGACGCAATCGACCCTCTGGGAGACGAAACGCCGGACCCTACCCAGCCGGCTCCGTCGGACGACTAGTCGCCGGCGTGGCCATCGCGACCGGTATCCCACCGGCCGCACTCCTCGACGATTCGGCGATGCTTTACACCATCGTCGATGTCCTCCATGAGAGGAACAGAGAGGCACAGAGGCACCAATAATGGCGAGACTGAAGATCGACGGAGAGGTAAACGGAGTACCGGAAACGCTCCGCGCTCTCCGACGCATCGACCCAGATCTCCGCCGTGAGGTACCGGACCGAATCAAAAACGCCGAGGAGGTCCGCGGCCTCGTCCAAGCAATCAGAAACAAACAACCAGGGTCGCCACCGGTGTCCGGTTGGGCACGCTGGAAATCGACGCGCTACGGCGCTACCAAGGCGATCCGCTGGCAACCTGGCAACATCCGCCGACAGATAAACGTCCAATTTCGAGGCACCCGCCCACGTGGCGCACCGGCCGGCTCCTGGCCTGTCCTCCGCATCCGCTCGACCCACGGCGCACAAGCGGCTTTCGAGATGATGGGACGCCAATCAGAGGGCAAAACAGACAGCGGCGAGATTCTTATCCGTGCCGTCAGAGCCCGCTACGGTCACGCCTCACGCACTATCTGGCCGACCGTGGAGCAATACGCGAACCGTGTCGAACGAGCCATCGAGGCCTCGTTCCGCGACTACGCTAAAACCGCGAACAAGAAACTCGAACCACAGAGGAGGCGATAACTCATGGCAATCGTCGCGCCAATCGTCTCCACATTCGACTCGCGAGGAGTACGACAAGCCGGACGAGCATTCGACGGGATGCGCCGCCAAGTCGGATCCGCGCTCCGTGCCGCCACCAAGGCCGCGACCGTGTTCGGCGTCGCCGCCTCGGCCGGCATTGTCAAGAGTGTCAGCGCCGCCTCAGATCTAAACGAGGCGATCTCGGCGACCGAGCAGATATTCGGAGACGCCGCCGACGACGTTCTAGCATTCTCCAGGACCGCCGCCAAGTCGATCGGCCAATCCCAGCAGACCGTCCTAGATGCCGCGATGACGTTCGGCACGTTCGGCAAGGCAGCCGGACTAGCCGGCGACGACCTGTCCACATTCACGAACGAGTTCGTGACGCTCGCGTCGGACATTGCGTCATTTAGAAACGCCGCCCCCGAGGAGGTCATCGAGGCGATCGGCGCCGGTCTCCGAGGGGAGAGCGAACCTCTCCGCCGTTTCGGCGTCCTCCTCGACGATGCCACTCTGAAAGCCGAGGCGCTCGCCCTCGGCATCTACGACGGCACCGGTGCGCTATCGCAACAGCAGAAGATCCTCGCCGCCGAGGCCGCGATTTACAAACAAACCACCGACGCACAAGGCGATTTCGCTCGCACCTCGGACGGCCTAGCGAACTCGTCGCGCATTCTCCGCGCCCGACTGGACAACGTCACCGCCCAGATCGGACAGGCATTCCTCCCCGCCGCCGTCTCAATCGCGTCCACATTCCTCGACCGCGTTATCCCCGCCGTCGAGGCCGTCGCCGACAAGTTCACCGAGGAGGGAATCATCGGTGTCCTCCGACTGTTTAGAGACTGGATCCGCGAAAACTTTCCGAGTCTCGCGTCCAGCCTGTACGACTGGATCACCGCCGCGGTCCCGCTAGCCGTCACACAACTCGGAAAATGGATCGCCGGCATCGCGACATGGATCCGCGAGAACTACCAAACCATGGTCGATGCGTTCCTAGAGTTCGCCGGCGCTACCTGGTCATGGATCACCGATGATGTCATTCCCGAACTCGGAAAATGGATCAAAGGGATCGCCGACTGGATCATCGAGAACAAGGAGGAAATGGCGAACGCATTCGCGGCGTTCACCTCCGCCACTTGGGACTGGCTCACCGCCGACGTCATCCCAGAAATCTCGAAATGGATCGAGGCGATCGCCGAATGGATCAAAACAGACGGACGACCCGCAATGTCCGAGGCGTTCATGGGTCTCCGCGGCGCTCTCGTCGACTGGATTCTCGGCGCCGAGGCCGACGAAGAAACACAGGAGGCCGTCGGCGGATTCGTCGGCGCTCTCGGGAAACTTATAAAAGAAAGCATTCTTACCTCTGTCGAGTTTAATAATCAGATCTACAACGGCCTACTCGACACATTCGTCGCCGCCGGCGCCCGAGTCGCCAAGGAACTCGGACTCGACGAAGACCTCGCCGACGCATTCGCTAAAAACTGGCGCACAATCCTCTCCGACTCGCTCTCGACCGCCTGGGACAACCTCGTCAAAGCGTGGACATGGTCCACCGACAGCCTCGAAGAAATGTTCGACAGAGCGAAAGAAATCGGGACATACATTGGCGACGGCATCGCCCAAGGCATCCGCGACGCCGCCGGAGCAGTATCCGGCGCCATCGTCGACGCGATACCAGGAGGATCCGCACTCGGCGGCCTCTGGGGATTTCTCACCGGCGCCGCGGATTTCATCGGCATCGGCGGCGGATCAAACGACAGCGGCGCCCAACCATCCGGCTCGTCCTACACCGGCTCACCGTTCTTCATTCCCGCCATGGCCAAAGGCGGCATAGTTAGGAAACCGACGCTAGCGATGATCGGCGAGGCAGGACCCGAGGCCGTAGTCCCACTCAACCGCGGCGGCATGGGCGGCGTCACCATCAACATCAACGGCGCCATAGACCCCGTCACGACCGCCCAGCAGATCCGCGAAATCCTCAACCGCGACGCCTCTAGGTTCGGTCGCGTCACCGTCGTATGAGTTACACCTGGACGATCGTCTACGGATCCACCGACGGCTCGATCGCCGCCGGCACAACGATCACCGACTGGACGATCGACGGTATCACCATCCAACACGGCCGCCGAAACATCGACGAGGTCGCCCGACCATCCGCCGGCCAGTTCGACCTCGTCTGGAACTACACCGGAGCGCCCGCACTCTCGACGTTCTTTATCGGTCTCCGATGGCAGGTCTGGGTCGTTATTGACGGCCACCCAACCGAGCCACAATGCCTATTTGACGGCGCGATAACCGACGTCGTCGCCGGCCGCGATACCGTCTCGATCACCGCCGTGAATCGTGCTCTAGCGGAGGTCGGCCGCCAAACGATCGCGAACCCCTCCGCGATCACCGCGACCTCCTCGTCAGCTTTTACGACGCTCTACAACCTCGGCGACCAAGAGGACCGGCTCGGCGCCGTGTCCGGTTCGACCGCGGTCCGTGTTCCCGCGTTCGACTCCGAGAACCTCCTCGGCGTCCTATCCGAGGTCGCCGCCTCTGAAATCGGCGGATATGTCACCCAGTCGATGCCATGGGGACCGACCGTCGTCGGCAACACCTACGGACCCACCGTCATCACCTCAAACGTCACCAGTCGGAGCCAAACATCCGCCGACATCACATTCACCGGCACCGAAATCGTCGACGCCTGGAGCATCTCACGCCGCGTCGAGGACCTCATCAACCGCGTCACCGTGTTCGGCACCGAAGACGGCACCGATTTCCCCGACGGCTACTGGACCGAGAACTACCAGGACGGAATCGACGAGTACGGTCTCGCCGAACGACAGATAGTCACCCGCATCCGCTACGAGAACGACGCCGAGGCGATCGCCGAGGACAAACTCCAGCGGTACTACGTCAATGGATGGGTCCTAGAAACACTCACAGTCCTATTCGACACGATGACCGCGTCCCGACTGTGGGACGTCATCACCGAACTCGGACCGGACCAACTCATCTCGATCCCCGCCCTATTCGACGGCGCGCCACGCCAGTTCTACATCGAGGGAATCACATTCCAGATCCGACGCAACCAATGGGACGCCGCCCTCTGGATTTCCACCGCCGGATTCTCCCGCGGCGCCCAGAAATGGGAACAGGTCACTCCGTCGCTCACATGGGCCGACGTAGACTCGACCGTGACATGGGCGGATCTCCGCCTAATCGAACTCTAAGGACACCATATGGCCGGAACCACACCAAATAACTCGTGGCCCTATCCAGAGTCATCTGATTTCGTCGCCGACGGCGCCACCGCGATCGAGAACCTCGCCGACGCGATCGACGCCTCTCTGCCCGAATCCAACCTCAAGGTCGACACGGTAAACAACCGAGTCGGTATCAACGACATCACGCCCTCTTACTCGTTAGATGTCACCGGCGACATCAACGCCACCGGTGACATACGGATCGGCGGCGCTCCAATAGTCGCGGGACTGCTGGACACCTCAATAGCCAACGACGTTACCGTTACGACCTCTACTACCGATGTAACGAGCGTCACGTTCACACTGCCATCGACCCGTTATGTGATGATTGCCATCAACATCAGCCAGATTGACACTGTGACCGCCGATACTGGATGCTATTTCCTGGTGCAAGACACGAACGCCGCCGGTAGCCCGAGCAGCACATATCACCGATCGGTAGCAATGTGTCTCAATGGTCTAGCGACCTCCGCGTGCAGTTTCGGCATCCGAACCCTGTCGGCGGGCACTTACACCATGTATCTAGTCGCCAACACAACAACCGGGAGTGTGAAACTCAACGAAATCGGTAGCCAAAACGCCCGAAACTGTCTAGCCGTCGTCGATATGGGGTCCTGACATGATCGTAAACTGTGGAACTGACATCGAAGAACAATCCGTCAACATGAGAAACGCTCGGAACTTGTTTCTCAAAGCTTGCGACTGGACACAACTCCCCGACGCACCACTCACCGACGAACAGCGTGCCGCCTGGGCGACATACCGGCAAGAACTCCGCGACGCGCCATCCACGTGGATACCTGGACCCGAATGGAACGCACCCGACCCGCCGACATGACATACCGTCAGACCGACTACCTCCACGACATGATCGTCCTCATCATCATCCTCGCCGCCATCACCGTCGGCGCCATCATCTCAATCACGGAGAACTAACACCATGAACCTCACCAACCCACCCAAGGCCCTCATAGCCATGGTCGCCATGATCGTCATCGCCGTCCTCATGGTCGCCGACAGCATCGCGAACGAGGCCGGAACCGGAATGCTCGGAACCATCGTCGGCTACGCCGTCGGCAACGGGATCGCCGCCAAGAGCGGAAAGAACGTCGAGCCGATCATCGGCAAGAAAGCCGAATAATGGGACGCCCATACACCGGCACCACCGAGGGCATCAACGCCGGCCGACGCCCAGGCCTAGAGGCACTCGTCCGCGGCATCGAGGAACGCACCGGCGGCCGCGTCTGGGTGAACGGCACCTACCAGGTACGCGCCAAGAGGTCCGTAGGCGGCCGCAACAAAGGTCTCAGCGTTCACGCCACCGGACGCGCCGCCGACCTCTCACGACGCAACCACGGCGGCCACCGAGGATCATCCCGCTCCTACCTAGAGGGCATCATCGACACGCTCGTCAAACACGCCGACGAAATCGGTCTCGAAATGCTCCTCGACTACCAGCCGGCACCACACGGCCGCGGATGGAAATGCGACCGCGACGCATGGGAGAACTACACCCGCCCGACAATCGGCTCCGGCGGGCAGGCATGGGCCGACTGGATCCACATCGAACTCGATCCCGAACACGCCGACTCGACCGACTGGGTCGACGCATTCCTCGCGAACATCGGCACACCACCCGCCGACGAACCGGCCGACGACACGCCGGCCTACCCTGGGCAATCGGTGCGCCGTGGCTCCCGCGCCGCGGCCCGCGTCAAACTTGTCCAGGCGAAACTCGGCGACCTGGGCTACGACGTCGGACCGGTCGATGGCAAGTTCGGACCGATGACCGAGGCCGCCGTCAAGGCCTACCAGGCGGATCACACTGACGTCGTCGGACCCGTCGACGGCATCGTCGGGCCGCGCACCTGGGGCGCGCTGTTCGGATAATCCGCCGATAGGTCACACCGGCCTCCTATGATGGGTCACGTGGTGCGGATAATCCGCATCACGCTCCGACACACATAGGAGGACCGGATGGTCTATCTAGCAACACTCCCACGCCGCCGACGTAACGGATACCGGATGGCGATCCGATGGCCCGATGTCTCATGGGAACTCCACGGGGACGACGTTCGACGGATTTACCGTCAACTACGCGCCGCCGGCCTCGACCCTATGACTGCCCGATGGATCGTGTTCGACCTCACCCGCATCGGCACCTCTGGCGAACGGACCGGATACTGATGATCCGCGCCACCGTCGCTCTCATCGTCACCGTCGGAGGTTTCATCGTTTGGAACCTCGGACCGGTCGAACCTCCCGAAACTACTCCCGCCTACGTCACCGCGCCAGCACCGACACCGGCACCGACAACGTCGACAACTACCACAACGACAGAACCGGCGCCGACTGTGACGACCGCGACCGTCATCCGTGTCACAACCACGGCGTCGACGCTCCCACCGGTCGACACGACCGGCGCTCGATGCTTGGAATGGTGGTCGATGGCGATGGCCGTCGGATGGCCGACCGATCGGCTCCAGGTACTCGACGACATCATCTGGGACGAGTCCCGATGTTTAGCGGACGCGAACCGCGGCCCGTGGATCGACATTGGTCTCCTCCAAATCAACCGCGCCACCTGGACACCGCTCCTCGACCGGCTCGGCTACGAACTCGACAATCTCCTCGACCCAGGCGTCAACCTGTACGTCGGTCTGCTCATTGCCGCCGAGGCGGAGGCGATCGGATGGCGATGGTGCCAACCGTGGGACACCTCGGGGAGGCGCACATGTTCGTAGAGATCACCGACATCCATCGGAGCGTCGCCCAGGACGCCGCCGACCGAGCCTCCGAAACCATCGACCGGTATGGGCTATGCGACTCGGCCGGCTACAGGCGACCCGACCGTCTCCCGTCATGGGATGGGCACTATTTAGGCGCACTCGCCGAGATCATCGTCTCGGACGTTACCGGTCTACCGTGGGGCCAGTACGACTACGGCCGAGTCGACGTCGGCGACGACATTGAGGTCCGCCGAGTCCAACGCCCAGACACCGGCCCGATCATCCGACCCAAGGACTACGCCGACGACCGGATCCGTTACCACGTGGCCGTCTACCTACCCACCGACGCCGGACACGCATTCGTCCTGGGATGGTGCCACACCGCCCAAGGATGGGAACACGGCCACCAATGCGCCACCGTCAACGCCGGCCGATGTTGCTACCGGTTCACCGATTCCAACTCCGTCCGCATCAACCCACGCCACCTCCGGCACATCTCAACTCTGAAAGGCTCCGACCAATGACACGCAAAGACCTCCGCGTCGAGGTACTAGAGGACCTCCTCCAGCAACTCCTCGACATCATCGACACCGCGCTCCGATCCCCGAACAGCCTCGACATACTCGACGCGACACTCATCGGATCGCTCGGCGCGATCGACACCGCCGTCCGCCGCCTGGACGACATCCGCAACGCCCAACAGTCCGAGGCCGTCATCCTCGACCTCATCCGACCCACCACGGAGGCCCAGTCGTGAACCTCGACAACTACGTCCCAGTACACTCACGCCTCCTACAAGCTTTAGACGCCCACCCCCACCTCCGCGTCGTCGAGGAGGGCCACACCATCGTCGAAATCGGCGACCGGCACTACGTCGAGGCCACCGTCCTCGTCTACCGCGACCCAGACGACCCGAAACCGGCCCGCGGTACCGTCTGGGAACCGATCCCAGGACGAACACCGTTTACACGCGACTCGGAACTCATGGTCGCGTACACCTCCGCGCTCGGACGCGCCCTCGGCTACATGGGGCACGGCATTAGCCACGGCATGGCATCGAGCGACGAGATCGCGAACCGGACCACCGGTCGACAGGCCGCCGAGGAGGCACGCGACGCCGAACGAGCCACCAGCGCACCACCGCCGCCGGCCGACGAACCGAAACGCCGTCGGAAAGAACCGACCGAGAAGATGGTCGGATTCCTCCAGAAACTCAACACCGAACGAGGCAACGTCTTAGACGCCGACTACCTGGCCGAATGTGCGACAGACTTTGACCTGTGCCGTTCCGCGATCGACCGCCTACAAGAGATCCCGCGAGACTGATCCTGATGGCATACAAACAGAAACCGATCGAGAGCCTCTCAGAGGCCTCATGGCAGGCCTGGATCGTCGACCTCGGCAAATGGCTTGGATGGCGAGTATTCCACCCGCGACCCGCCCAAATAGCCGGCCGCTGGGCGACCCACTACACCGGCGACGCCGGCTACCCAGACCTCACCATGGTCCACGACCGACGCGGATTCATCATGGTCGAATGCAAGAGCGCCCGCGGCCGCCTCACCGCCGGCCAGTTGCAATGGCACGCCGCGCTAAAGAACGCCGGCATCGAGGTCTACGTCTGGCGACCCGCCGACTACCGCGAGGTTGAGGAACGCCTCAAGAGGATCGCACGATGATCCGCCGCGGCCCACGACCCGACCGCTACGTCATCATCGGCAACGAAATCGCCCGAGACGACCGGCTCTCATTCCGCGCCAGAGGCCTCCTCACCTACCTCCTATCGATGCCGGAGGGATGGCGCACGAACTCCAACCAACTCGCCGCACAAACCCCCAGAGAGGGCCGAGACGCGATCCGCACCGCGCTCCGCGAACTAGAAACCGCCGGCTACCTCACTCGATGCCGACTCCAGGACGCCGCCGGCCGATGGCACACCGAGACAATCGTCACCGACAGGCCTGGGGATAACCATGTGGACAACGCCGGCCAGTTATCCACAGCCGAGGACGGATTAGCCGGCGCCGGTTCATCCGGCCCTAATAGAAGAACCTAATAAGAAGAACCTAGAGATCTAGTGGTACAGATAGTTACGTAGGAGACGCATGGCCGGCTACCGAGACAAGACCTACCTAGCGAACCGGAAGAGGCTCCTAGCAGACGAACCGGTGTGCTACTACTGCCGCCGCCGAAAGGCGAACACGGCCGACCATGTCATCGAACTCGACCGATGGAACGCCGAGGGAATGCCAGGAGACCCGCACGGCCTAGAAAACCTCGTGCCGGCCTGTTACTCATGCAACAGCAGTCGAGG
>Ga0255778_10002748_pt1 | contig 14954 bp, 8 predicted proteins | sample 071ome_31_FD_179976 | JGI IMG/M metagenome (GOLD analysis project Ga0255778, IMG submission 179976) | Coastal salt marsh microbial communities from the Groves Creek Marsh, Skidaway Island, Georgia - 071405CT metaG (version 2) | ecosystem: Environmental > Aquatic > Marine > Intertidal zone > Salt...
GGTGCAAGTCGCCGGTCGGGTCATCTTCACCGGTGAAGGTATCGCTCGTCATCCGTATACCAAGTAGAGAAGTACTTTTTCTTACATGTAATTTGCGCTACGTAGCCTAAAAATCATCCGCGTCCTTGTCTATGAATTTGGAAGCCGAGACGTGTATGAAGTCTAACTGAGGATTGCCTATGTTTGCCTGGTGCCAGACACCATCGTCGCAGGGAAGTTTGCAGTAGTGGAGACGTTTATTCGGGTCTATGGCCCAGAGAAAGTGCTTCGACTGCGCCAGATGATTTGCCCTGAGTCCATGAATTCTCGTCCACATGTGACGAGGATCGGGATAGTAGTCGGGTGCGGTGCCGTTTGCGACGACAGCGGCGACGTCGGTGAGATTACTGGACGCTCGATAAATGTCGAGTTCGGAACTGGCGCAAAAAATGTGGCTCGCTCCGCCGTCGCACGACACGGGTGGTAGAGTCGCGCCCGCTGGAAACTTCATCAACGGTATATTGAAAGACTGCGGTTTGCACGGCAGCTCACAGGCCCAAATCTTGTTGGCTCCGAAAATCCACAGCCAATTACCCGCTTCTTCCATCAGACTGCCCCCTTTCTGATTCGTCGGTTCGAATTGATGGTCGCGTATGGACCTCGCCCTCCAAATGTTGAAGTTCACATCCAAAAACCACATAAAACTCCTTCCAAAGTCGAAATAGCGTCCCACATCAGTTCCAAACCTCACGAATTTCCTATCTTGCGTCCACAGCGTGTACGCATCGCTCATATTGCGATACATTGCGTGTCTGCGCACCGCATGAAGCTGTCCATACAACTCGTCGTACCCGGCGGCGAGGTTCGTGAAACGTCCACTCGTGAAGTTCCACGCCGCGGTCGTCGCCCATTCTTCTTCGGCGCGATAGATGTTTGACTCGCCTCTCGGCGCTTCCACAGTGGCAAAAATCTTACTCGATCGCGGACAGTACTTGTCACAGCGTCCCCACGCCCACGTGATGCTCGTATTTTTCGGCCAGTCCCTGACTTGTCTGTTGTGATACGTGGTTGAATCCACTCTGTATTGCGTCGTGCACTCCTTCAAAGCCGTGTCTAAATTACTCCCCCCAATCTCGTACAAGCGTTTTCTGCGAGTGTTTTGCAACACAAAACCGTATTCACAGCGATTATCCACCTCGATCTGCTTGTGATACGTTCCCCAGCGATGGTCCTCATACGGCACCATCTCGTGCGCCACCTCTGGATTGAGCGCGTTAAAATCCCAACGCCACCCGCGCGATCCCTCGCACTTGGTCACCACGAGCACCTTTTTCAATCTATGCTTGAAAAACGCTCGATAATGTCGCATGAGGTTTACGGGCGGACACGTCACGTCCACCTCGAACAACACCTTCCTCGCGCCAGACCGTCGATCGAATCTCTGGTGCGTCAACGCCTGCGTTCGTCGCGCTCGCGCCGTCGCGCTCGCGCCGACGATGAAGAAAAACACCGTCAACGCACTCAGCGCCCACTGTCGAATCCGTTTACGCGTCGACGGCGTCGAACATCCTCGCTTAGTCTCACCACCCACCGTGGTCCCGTTCGCGCTCCCATCCTCCACCGCGCGCGCCGGATCGTCCCATCGCTCGCGCGAGGCGAGTATGGGCGTTCGCTCCGTTCCCACGACACCGTCCATCGACGCGTCGTCGCGGCACGCCCGGCACGCGCCCGGCACGCGACAGCTTGTGCGGCGCTCGGGCGCGCGCGACGGTTGTTCCGTGCGATGATGTGATTCGTACGAATATATAGAGATTCACACCATCTGTATACGAACAAACACGTCGATAAAAAAACACGCGCTCTACGTGAGCATAAAAACCAAACACATAGTCTTGATGAACACTTCTGTACACAAACTCGGACAAACGGAGCCTAGCACGCGAAGCCGTCGCGTTTCGACCGTTTGCGAGGACGACGCGGTCGTCGTCGCGACACGCGCGCTCGGTGCGACGGCGTCGCGCGAGGCCGCGGCGCGAGCTCGAGCGCACGCGCACTCTTTGTCCGTCGCGTCTCGACGATCGATCGACGCGTCGGCGTGGGGGAAGCGCGCGGGGACGACGAGACGAATGTCGTTTAAATCTTTCGCCGGCGCGCGGGACAGACGGGCGCTGTTGGAGGAGTGGCGACGGAAGAACGCGCGAAAGGCGTCGAACAAATCGGAGGCGAGCGTTTCCCGCGATGACGTCGGGGGCGCGAGGGAGGTGGACGCGGCGAGCGCGTCGAGAGGGAGCGCGCACGTGACGCCGGCGAAGACGCCGCGCAGTCCAGCGACGATGGGGGTGAAATACGACTGCGCCGGGATGCGCGGGAAGGATTCGGGGGCGTCGAAAGGGGACGAATGCGAAGAAAACAACGATTCTTTCGTCACGCCGAGGTCTAAGACGCGAGGAGCGCGCGTGGAATCGAACGTGGGTGGTCGTGAGCCGGGGGAACAAGTTTCGACGAGCGCAAAATCGACGCCGGGTTCGGGACGAGGTGCGAGGCCTGGATCCTTCTTTTCCTTGTCGGGGGCGCCGAAAGCGCCGGGGAGCGCGCATAAGATGATGACCATCGATGCGATGCCGTCCCCTGCGGTTCGAGCGCGATTGAAGGCGGTCGAAATTGAAAAGGAGGCGCTTCAGGCGCTGGCGGCGAAATTGCGCGAATCGTCTGAAATCGCGCTGGAAGCTGCACATTCGGGACGCACGGAGGCGGAAGAGCGCGCAAAAACCATGTCTCAGAGACTGCAAAAATTAGAATCTGACAGATCGACGCTCGTGTCGGACATGGCTGCTGTTCGAGCGCAGGCGCAGGCTCTATTAAAGGCGAAGGAGGAGCATGCGCGTGCGTTGCGCAAGGAGAAACGCGCAGCGGAGGCGGCGGTGAAGGCGCTCGAGCAAGTGAAAGAGGACGCCGCGGCCGCCGTTCAAGAGCGTGAATTCACCATCGCGAACCAGGCTGCGATTTTACAAGAATTAGACGATGAACTCGATCGCGCTGAGCGCAGCAGGGAAAAGGCGGAACTCTACGCGGCGGAGAAGGACAAGCACGTCGCTCAACTGAAATCGAAGCTCGATGAAGCGAAGCGAGAGCTTGAACTCGCGACGAAAAATCAATCTCTGAAACGAGACATTGATAGTAACGGCGTGCGAGCGAGTCATGAAAAGCTTTTGCAGCTTGCTGGGGCGCGGCAAGAGGCTGAGGCTGAGGCGGCTCGGGCGAGACAAGAAGTGAAAAGCTTGGAGATTGAAGTTGAAGCTCGCCGCGTGGAGCTCGAAAACGTTCAGAGTGAACTCGAAAAATGCTTACAAGAAGAGCGTGCTGAGAGACAGCGCGCGGAGGATGCATTTTCAGAGGTTCAAATCGAAAGGAACACGTTGGAATTGCTCGTCGAGAAGCGAACATTGGAGAAAATTGCCCTCGAAGAGAGGCTCGAGACGGTGTCCGCGGAGGCTGAAGTTCTTCGATCAGAGATGAATGAACGCGACGCTTTACTTCGAGATGGTACACAACTTCTCGAAGCGAAGGAATGCGAGCTCGACACCGCCGTCACGTACGTTCTTCAACTGCAGGATAAGCTTGCTGAGATGCAAGCGTCTGGCGAGGGCGAAGATGCAGACGTTTCTGAACAAATGAAAGAGTTGCAGAAGAAGTACGAAGCTCTCAACGCAGAAAAAAAGCAGATACTCGAGGTCATGCAGAAAGAAATCCAAGGGCGAGACGCGCAGTTATCCGCGAGTAAGAGTTCGCTCGATTCAAAGGAGGCTGAACTCAACGAGCTCAGAGTCGAGTATGACGCGAAGACGATGGAATTGGATCCGCTTGAACTCGAGCTTCAAGGTTTGCGCGAGAAGGTGTACGCGCTCAAGTTCGAATTAGATGAAAAGACTGGCGAATTGATCGCAAATGATGCGCTCGTGAAGCAGTTGATGTCGGCCGAAAAGCGTCAAAACGCGAACGTGAAGAGACTTGAATTTGGACTCGCTCAACGCGATGAAAAGTTGCGCAATTTCACAGAGGAATTGAACAACCTGAAGATGGAGTCAGAAATGAAAGATGAGGACATTTCTGAACGTTTGAACAATCTGAGGGAACGCGAGGATGCGTTGAAAGAATTGCAGCGCACCGCCGAGCTCAAGTTGGAGGCGTTACGCGAAGAGAACGCTCACGTGGTTGAGAAACTCGACGGCGAGGTGAACAACGCCAAGGCGAGATGCGCGGAGCTCGAGCAGGAACTTGAACTTTTACGCGGTGAATCGACCGCAAAAAATTCTGAAAAAATTCAGGCATTAGAAGAAAAGTTTGCTGAAAGCTGCGCCGAGTTGGAAGCGTCGCAAAATGAGGTTACGAGATTATACGCGTTGATAACCGAGCTCGAAGCAAAGGCTGAGGAATCGATGAGCTCTCTGACGGCGGAACTGGAGTTGACGAAGGCGGAGTTGATCGATGTTCGTAAGGAGGCGAACGAAGTTCGAGCGACAGCAGATGAGGTCGAGGCCGATAGCATCGCTTTGATGAAGGAGATGCAACAAGCCGCCGAGGATATGGAGAAGAAAATTAACGAGTACAAGGAGTTGGTCAAGTTGCGCGAATCCGAGCTGAAAAATCTCAAGGGCCACATGCGCAGCAAATCAAATGAAACGGAACGCTTAAAAGAATCCGCACGCACTCATGTCACGGTCGTTGAAAAGCTCAAGACTGCTCTGAACGCCAAAGTCGCTGAATGTGAACGGATGAAGAGCGAAATTGTGAAAGCGCAAAAGGAACTCGCGATGTTCCAGCAGGAGATTGCGTCGAGCAAGAAGGTACAGAAAGATTTGCAACAAGCCATGAACGAGGTGCAGTTGAGGTTCCAAAAATCTGAAGAGCAGAGAGACATGCTTGCTGGCTCACTCGCCAAGCAAGAGGAGTACCACGAGAGTGCGAACAAGGCGCGAGAAGAGATGCACCAAATCCAACTCGAGGATGCCGCCGATGAACTGCGAAGCATGCGACGCAAGTCAACCGCTCTCGCCACGGCGCTGCAACAGAACGTGCGAATGAATGAGCTCGACGCAGAAGTGGCATTACTCGTTGAGGAGTTCGCAGAAACGATGCAAATGACTCCGCAAACGGCACTTCCGACTCCAACAATGACTCTGAATGAGCCCAAGACGAAGCCCAAGACGTATCGCAAAACACCGGCAAAGCCCAAGGCTAACCATCAGAGCTTCATCACGCCGGTGCGTCCCGACGCGACTCTGAAGGAGAACATTCACAAACTCAACGAGCGTGCGGATCAAATCTCGTTCAACGAGTTAGCATCCAACCAAACAGGTTTGGATTCGAATGTTTACGCCACGCCAGGCGACGAAAACAATGGCACGCATCAAACGCTGATGTCCGGAAAGAAGCCTTTAGCTCCGCATTCGGCGAAGAAAACACGGCCCGCGCTCGGGGACATATCTCAAAACTTAGCGATGTAATTTTATTCGATATTGTTCGAATTACAGCGTGCTGCTAAGCGGCGTGTTTCTATCGCGCGGGTATTCTAGAAATTGGAGGAATTGATAAAAAAAGGTCAGTCATCGATCTCGAGCGAAGCCGCACGCGACGTGGAAAAAAACAAATTTGAACTTTAAGAAGGGTCGGTTTCTAAGTCATGCAGTTCATACGGCTCTTCCACCCATATTCATCAGTAAGTTCGCGGAGAAAAATGTAATCGCCCGTTTGGCACCGCAAAGTCACTGCTCGAAAGCGAACGGAACGGCTTCCTATCATGAAGGCGAAAAATCTATTTTGGGCTCTCTTTGGACAGATCTCAATCAACGCAAAGCTCAGGGAACCGTGGCAGAGGAGCCCGTGACGATGTACGCCGTCACGCAAAAAAAAGAAAACCATCGAAATGTTGGTGCAACTTAAAGACACGCAACCGAATATCTGCAAACCCGGTGCGCAACACGACGCACGCTTCGGCTGTAGCACAGGACTTGGGACGCGTCCGGTGATTGATGACACCGCACCGCCCGGGGTGGAATGTCCCATGCAAATCGCGTTCGCATTCGCGAAACGGCGGCGAAACGCGATGTTAGCGGTAGCAAATGTACCAGCGAGACAGGTCAACAACGGGTACATCGTTAACCCGACATTGGTTTATATCTGGCGTAACCAAATTTATGCGGCGAAACCCCGCGACGGATCGAATGAACGTCGTCCCGCCGACGCGAGTGAGCTTCACCGCAAAGCGTCGAGTCGATCATCTTCGCGTCGAGTCGCCGTCGAGTCGCCCGGCGGAAAAAAAACGACAGTCGCTCCTTCCGAAACGAGCGCGCACCTTACACTTTTCGCGACGCGACGCGCGCGGCGCCGGTCGCATTCATCGTCGCGTCACGTGTGCTCAAAAAACCTCGCACTGAGCCAATGAAAATACACGTACACGATCGTTCCCGGAATCAATGCGGGGAGCGCTCGCGAATAATAGTCGTCTCTCAGCGCCCAGTCCACCGCGCCTATTCCCGTGCGCGGCGTCCGCGCCTCTCCCGCGACGTCGCCGACGAGGGACAGGGTCAACCACGTCATGACGACGATCGACGTCGCGCACATCGCGAACCCTCGCACCGGTCGCCACGTCCACTCCTCGGGCGGATTCCAACGCGCGGCGGCGCTCGAGCTCGCAGAGAGGTGGGGCGTTCGCGCCTCGGCGCGCGACGTTGGCGACATGGAGACGGTGGCGTCGACGCACCGCGCGCGAGCGTCGTCACACGCGGCAGCTGCCGTCCACCGCGCGGGCGTCGTCGCGCGCCGACGTCTGCCGAGCGCGTGTTCGGGGTTCGCGATCGCGACTGTGTTCGTTCGCGATAGGACGATTTGCGTATTGAAGCTACAATTAGTACTAACAAAAAGCTACCGGTACTTATATACTACTCACAGGAGGAACCCGCGTCGCGACGAGACTACGACGCGACGTTCACGCGAGACGGTTTCGCGAATCGAAACGCATAATCCACGCACGTGCGCCCCTCGTCTCGAGCCTTTGCGCTATATTTACTCTCGTATCTCGCGAACGGTTCCGCCGCCGCCGTCCACCCGCGCGGTTCGCACCACTCAAAGACGCGCTCGACGTGCGCCTTGTACCCGTCGTCGTCCGTGGCGATGGACAGACGACCGTTCGGCGCCAAAGCGCGCTCGGCGAGCTCGATGAACATCGGATTGATCAATCGTCGGTGCGCCTTGTTCTCTCCGCGCCACGGGTCTGGAAAATGAACCACCAGCTCGTCGAGCGCCGACGTCTCGTCGCAAAAGTCTCTCAACAACCACACCCCGTCGATCTCCGCCACCAACACGTTCTCCAACCCTCTCGCATCGATCTTCCCGAGCGCGCTCGCGACGCCCGGCCGATGCACCTCCGCACCGACGAAGACGTGCGTCTCTCGCATGGCGTTCGCGCTCTCCACGAGGTTGTCCCCGAGCCCAAACCCTAGCTCAAGCACGCGCCGTCGGCTCCCTCCCCTTCCCCCGAACGCGACGTCGTACTCCAACCGTCGCCAGCGCCCATCCGAGGTGACGTCACCCTCGCCCTCCTCCCGTCCGACGGCGGCGTCGAACGCGAGACCGTACCGAGGAAAGAGGGCGCGGTAATTTCTCTTTTGGTTGGCGCTCATCCTCGGTCTCGTCTTTATGAACGTCCTGTGCCACGCCTTATCCATCGCGCGTCCTCGCGCGCGTCTGACGTCCACCACCCCCCGCGCACCGTTCGCGTCGTCGCCGTCGCCCTCGATCGACGTCGACGTCGACGCGCGCGCGGGAATCCATCGCGGCGTCATCATCATCGTCATCGCGTCTTTCGTCGACGCGTAACGGTGTGACGTCCTCCCTCGCTCGACGACGTCGTCCCGCGTCCGTCTCGGTCGACGGTGCGCGGATGACGACGACGACGACGACGACGACGACGACGTTCGCGTGCGATGAGGAGACGCGTCGCGCGAACGAACGAGCGATGCGCGCGTGGCGCGCGGAAACGTCCGAGTCGTTGGCGACGCACGCGCGTGAACGCGCGCGCGCGAGCGCCGAGGCGCACGCGCGCGCGGTGCGAGAGGCGAGGGAAGAGTTTATAGAGGCTTTACGGCGTCGACGCGATCGACGCATCGCGACGCGGGGGACGAGCGCGCGCGATGGCGACGATGATGACGACGACGGCGAAGACGACGACGCTTCGTCGACGAAGACGACGACCGGTGCCGCGCGTCGTCGACCGGCAGACGCGACGAACCGCACGTCACCGTTCACGTCTCTCTTCCCTCCGTCCCCGTCGTTTCGTCCATCGACGACGAGGGTGACGACGACGACGAGACCGTCGACGCCTCCGTCGAGCCGAACGCCTTCGCGTTCCGCCTTCGCGTCCTCGGCGCGCGACCGCCACCGCTCGCCCCGCGCACCATTTTTCGCGCACGACGTCGACGACGACCATCTTCTCACCGCCGTCGCCGACATGTGTCGCAAAGCCGACGCCCTTCGCGTCGACGTCGCGCGTTCGCCCGCGTCCCGGTCGCGTCGACCGTCGTCGCCCGCGTCGTCGCCTCGCGCGAGCGTCGCGGGACGACGAACGCGCGGCGCGTAGATACACACGCGACTCATACGGGTGTAGTTTAATTAGAGTATTGCATAGCACACCGCATCGATGGATCGAAGCGCGCACGACCGCGTCGAGCGCGGACGACTCCGCGGACGACTCCGCCGTCTCGCGTTTAAAATGTCTTCAACGACAGACGAACGAACCTTTCGTTACGATGGATGAACGGTGCGTCGTCACACGGTGACGCGCGAACGTCGACGACGAACGATGCGCGACGACGACGATGACGACGACGGTGATTTCGGATTCGACGCCCTCGTCGACGCGGACGCGGACGCGAACGATCACGCCTTCCCGGATGACGACGAGGGACGAGACGGTGAAGTGGATGATGGCGTGGACGCGCGCGCGACGACGCGCGATGGACGCGCAAACGCCGACGATGGGGATGCCGACGATATCATGTTTCCAGACGACGACGACGACGACGACGAGAGCGACGGTCGTGGGAAGCGAGGACGAGACGGTGATGATGATGTCGACCGGGAAAGGAACGGTTTAAACGCGGCGTTCGAGGCGGAGGAGGACGATAAGGAGAACGACCACGGTCTCGGGGGGGTGAAACGAACGAAGAGCGCGGAAAAAAAGAAGACGACGCTGAGCGCGGAGGAGGTGATGCGCATGGCGATGGAGATGGCGACGGAGACGCGGGGGATGGCGGGGACGGGGACGGCGACGGGGACGTCTCGGCGGTATAAATCGAGAGCGAGAGACGCGCCGGCGGCGATGAACGCGGCGGATATCGATGGTGAGTGCGTGCCGATGACGCTCGGGGATGGAAGACGGGTGTATTTGAAGAGAGAACCTCTGGATGAACCGATCGTGAGGGATGAGGATGTGTACGCGCGCGCGGATGAGGACGCGTCGTGGTTGGCGAGGCCCATCGAAGATTTATTGGACGAGTACGAAAAGAGACGATACGCCGAGGCGGTGGCGGCGGCGAAGGCGTTGGAAGAGGGGGAGGAGACGACGATGGGAAAAAGCGACGACGATCAGAAGAGTAAAGAGGTTGAACCTCTGACGGAGGGCGCTCGGAGAGCGGATCGTTTGCGTAAAAAGCTTCGAAACGCGATGTGGTCTCAAAAGTACGCTCCTCGCGCGTTTACCGATTTATTGAGTCCCGAATACGTCAATCGAGAGGTTGTGCACTGGATCAAGGGGTGGGATAAGGTGGTGTTCGGTCGAGATCCACCGCCGGCGACGATGCGACAGTATTATGCCGACAGGTACGCGGAGAAAACGTCGAGTTTGGGCGGAGGGAAGAGACGCCGCGACGCCAAGACGACGACGCACACGGCGTTGGACGGCACGGGTCGACCGATGGAGAAGATTTTATTGTTGTGCGGACCTCCGGGATCGGGGAAGACGACCCTCGCGCACGTCGCGGCGAGACACTGCGGGTACGAAACGGTGGAGATCAATGCGAGCGACGATCGAAGCGCGTCGACGTTGAAGATGAAATTGAACGACGCCACGCGGACGAAGCACGCCTTTGTCGAGCAAAAGCCAAAGTGCGTCATCGTGGACGAAATTGATGGATTGCATCACAGCGGAAGCGATCGAGGCGCGGTGTGGACCGTCATCAACGCGTTGAAGCACGGCAAGAATGGCGCGTCGAGACTTTCGAGACCCATCATCGCAATATGCAACGATTTATACGCGCCCGCATTGAAACCGCTTCGAGACGTTGCCAAGATTATTCGCATGAAACCGCCGCAGACGACGCAATTGACGGCGCGCGTGCGAGACGTGTGTCTGAGAGAAAACGTCGAGGTTGAACCGCGAGCGGTGGCGCTCATCGTCGATCGAGTCGATCACGACATTCGCGCCGCGTTAAACTCGATGCAACTCATCGCCAAGACGAGCGACGACGGCAAGGTTTCGATGCGAGACGTCGTCAAGTCGGACGGTGGCGCCAAGGATAACAAACCGCACGCGTTGACGATGTGGCGAGACATTCTGCGGGGAAGGCACACGTTTCCGAAATCCAGGCTCGACACTGAGACCGGGAAGACGCACTTGGATAAGATTCGAGAAAAGATTGAATTGTTCCAGGACGTCGACGCCATCCTCGACGGTGTCTTTGAAAACATTCCGAGCGTCAAGTTTCAAGACGGTACCATGCGTCGAACCGTGCGCGCCATCGACGCCGTCCTCGACGGTGCGCTCTTTCAAAAGAAATCATTCACCACCGGTGATCACTCGCTTCGTCGATACGCCGAATCGTGCGCGTTATCGGTACACTCCGTCGCGACGCACGCCGCCGCACTCGGCGATTCCGTTGCGTGGCCGAAAACTGGACGCGCGGCGAAGGAGCGAAACGCACGCATGGCGACGTTGCAAAGTCGCCGAGACGCGTTGGATTTGCGAATTACGCGTCGGCCGTTACGCTCGGACGTCGTGGAAACTCTGCCGTTCCTGAACACCATCTTAGCGCCCGAACTCCGATCCGTCGGGACAAGTTTTATGAATGACGAGGAAAAAGAAAAACTCGCCGGCGTCGTCGGTTTGATGCGCGCGCAGGGATTACGATATGCGCCGCCGGCGAGCAAAGGACGCAGCGGCGAACAATCGTGGCAGACGATGGCGAACGCTCTGGTACTTGATCCTCCGATCCACGAATTCGTCGCGTACGGAGGCGGTGTCGAGGCGTTGAGAGATTTCGAACGCTTTTATGCGAAGAACCACCGCCGAGACACCGGCGAGAGCGAGACGCCCTCCGCCGCGCCGCAACACGTCAATCTCGTGGGCAGACGCGCGGTGAACAACAGTCTCCGATCCATCATCGCCAACGCCCTCATCGCCGAAGCCGACTCGCGATCATCGAACGACGCGTCCACCTCTGTCGAGGCGAGACGTCGCAAATCTGAACAACGCGCGCGCGTCGCCCTCGGCGTCGCCGGCGGAAATTTACACAAGGCGCGTAAAAGCGCCAAGACCGCCCAGGGAACGCAGTTCAAGTACACCGAGGGTTTCACCACCGGCGTTCGCCGCACCGTGCTCATGCGCGATCTCTTCCCTCGCCGCGATGTCGATCCGTCTTCGTAAACGAACGTCTTGTAACGCCGCGAAAAAAGATGAGTGCACTCGACCACTGTCGCCTCAGTCTCGGACGGACGCTTCTCTCCGACGTCGTCGCGAACGCGCGCGGCTCAAGAAGAAAACCAACGAACGAACGATGCCGACGTCGACCGTTCGCGCGCCCCACGCGTCCGCGGTCGCGTCCCACCCCGCACGAAGACGACACCGACCGCATCGACGTCATCGCGTGTGCGCGAACGCCGGGACACGCGCCATCGACGTCTCTCGCGCGCGCGGCGGTGACTATAACGCCGCCGCAGCCACCTTTGTGAGCAGTTTCTTTTACGACGGTAAGGTGGACGAGCGAGACGTCGAGTATCAGGGATTGGTGCGGTCGTGCGCGAGCGACATGAAGCGCAGGTACAGCGCGCGCGTCGGGGACGCGTCGGCGCTCGTCGTCGTCATGGATGCGAATGATTCGAAAAAGTGTCTGGCGTGCGGTGGAATCGAAGTGCGGCGGTATGTCGGGGCGATGGATTACGAGACGATGGTCAAGTCGGGGAGGGGAGGTGGGAACGCGGAGGAACGGATACGGGAGAGACCAATCGTCGCGAATTTGGCAACGGCGCGCGAGGCGCGACGAAGAGGGTACGGGAAAGCCGTCATGCGCGCGCTGGAGGAGGAGTGCGCGGAGCTTGGGTTCGATGAGTGTTGTTTAGTCGTCGAGGCGCGGAATAGACGGGCGCAATCTTTATATAAAAAGTTGGGGTATAAAGTCATCGGGAGCGAACGCAAGGCGGCGGCGTTGGAGGTGGTCGACGGGAGAGCCGTCGAAACGACGACGAAGACGCTCATCATGCGGAAAAGTCTGACGAATCCGGCTGAAAACATAGACGTAGCAACCGTTGGGGCAGCATTGGCGCTTCTCGCGTTCGTCAAGGTGCAACAAGACGCCGTGCTAGACTTGCTCTTTGATTTCGGCATCAACCTCTACTAGTCGCGACCGGATTTATTATTTGATTGTTTGAAATATGACGTTAGTGTGGTATTCCTCGCTAGTTGAGTCGTACTACAGCGAAGGCTATGTGCTTCATCTATCTTCGTGTTTACATCGTCGTCGCAAGCACTATGCGCGCACCATCTGCTCCTTGGCGCGATGGAAATCGCTGAGCGTTCTGAACTTGGTGTCGAGAAGATCCTTAATATCCTCGCGGATCGTCGGTCTATTCTCACCACGGTAGTAGTAATGAAACGCCCAAAACTTTTCCAAACCGTACAGCGAACCGGACTTATAATCGAGCATCGTAAACTCTTCAAAGTCTCGGTAAACAGCTTGGCGGAATCGCTTCTCCAGCCCGTAGCTATAAAAGCGGAAAAGACACTGCAAACCATAATGATAATTATGTCGGGCATCCTCTTCAGCCAGTCGACAGAATTCTTTGTACATCTTGGTGTTGAACGTGCCTCTCAAAAAATAACTCCAAAATCTGAACAAAGTGTTCATTTCCTCGCTGTTGCCACATCCCAGCCGCTTGCGTTCGTCGACGGCGCGCTGATGGAACGTCTTATACTTTTGTTGCTTGAAGCCGTTGTCGTCCAAGAGAGAGTGAGATGGATGACCAAACGACGGAATATCGCGAGGAGATCCATCTCGAAGAGAAACTCTCGGCGGTCGTTGCGAGGGAGACGTGCCCATTGGCACGCCGCCGCGGTCAGATCCGACAGAGGATCCGGCGCCAGTCGACCAGTTGAACTCACCCTCGGTGGGGGTGGTGCCCAAGAGCCAGCCGACGTCGTTACCTCCGAACGTTCCATCGCCCTTGGGTACGGAGGCGGGGAAAAAGTGGGTGCGATCTTGCGATCCTACGGAAAATCCACCTCCCCGTTTCCACGAACCAGACTGGGCTCCTCTGTCGCGCCAGCTACCAGACGCGCCCTGAGATCCCACGTGCGTCTTCTTACCCTTCAAATCCTTCTGGTAAAATGCGAGACCATCGTTGATGACGGTGGCGACATCTTTATTCGCTCCCGACGGCGGTCGTCCTCTGTTTTGGCCACCTCTGCCCGGGCGCTGAGAAACTATCATGAGACGGTTTACGTCGCCATCCGTCATGTCTTCCTCCTCGTAGTCATCGTCATCATCTTCATCGTCGTCGTCGTCATCGTCGTCGTCCCCATCATCTTCACCGAAATCTTCATCCATCTCGAACATTTCATCCTCATCCTTCTTGAGCTTGGACTTTGAACCCTTCTTTTCGATGGACGACGGCTCCGCCGCCGGCGCAATGTCAGCCGACGCCATCTGCTGCGTCAAGCCCGACACAGCGGCCGTCGATTGCTGCGGCGCGTTCTGTTGTGGCTTTCCGTCGGCATCCAGCAGCCACGCGCTCCAGTCTCCCATTTTACGAATCTTTTCGTTGTCGGCGCTGATCTCGACCGTCTTCGACCCCACGAGGGCTTCGTAAATCATATTGGGATCCGGAGTCATCATGCGAATGCGATTGAAGCTCGCGATGACGGATAACGCGATCCAACCTTCCTTGGGATCCATCTTTGATCGTAAGAATAAATCTTTGCACAAGTTTTCGACGCTGAAATAATATTCAACTTGCTGCTTGACGGCGGAGAGAATTTGGTCGCGTTGGGGCACTTGCGTCGGCATCATGTGCTGCGGAGGGTAATACATTTGCGCCCCGTGCGGCATGTAAAATCTACCGTCATACTGCGCTTGATACGAGGGATCAAACTGTTTGTTTCCTCGCCCACCTCTTCCGCCGCCTCGACCACCGTTTTCGTAGCCGTATCGACCGCCGTACTGCGCGTTGCCTCTTCCCCAGTTGCCGTCGCCGCCTCTCCCTCCTCGTCCTCCTCTACCGCCGTTGTTACCACTCCTACCCGCGTTACCACCGCGTCCACCATTATTACCGCGTCCACCGCCTTGCTTATCGCCCGCGCTGTTCTTTGAAGTCTTCCCCTTGCCGCCCTTGCCGCTATTCGTCCTCGCGTTGGACGGGGGCGACGCCTCGGGCTTCAACTCTGGATTCTTCGCGTCGCCGAGCGTCGGCCACGACACGGGTTTCACGGCAGCCAACGCCGGCGCCGCCGAACCTTCACTCGTCGCGCTCGGCTTCCTCCACGCCGGTTTCGCCGGTTCCTCGGTGCTCGCGCCCTTTTCTCCGCTCGCCGCGCTCTCCTCTCCGCCCGCCGGCGCCTTAGCCTCCGCCTCTCTCACCGCGCCTCCCTCATCACCACCACCGATCACCGCATCCCCACGCGCCGCCACCACCGTCGTCGTCGTCGTCGT
>Ga0255778_10002752_pt1 | contig 14940 bp, 7 predicted proteins | sample 071ome_31_FD_179976 | JGI IMG/M metagenome (GOLD analysis project Ga0255778, IMG submission 179976) | Coastal salt marsh microbial communities from the Groves Creek Marsh, Skidaway Island, Georgia - 071405CT metaG (version 2) | ecosystem: Environmental > Aquatic > Marine > Intertidal zone > Salt...
AAGAAGAAGAGGAAACTACGCGCCTACGGAATTGGATATTCTGAACGATCCGTCGACGTTTGGTGAATGCATATATTCTCACGCCGATTGGTCGCACGCGTACGCGTCCACGAGAAAAGAATCTGAATACACCGTCGCGGCTGAAAATATTGTCGGAGAAATACCTAGCGAATTACGCGAAGGTATTTTGTACCGCGTAGGACCCGGGAAGTTCGAACGAGAGACACCGTACAAACACATGCTAGACGGTGATGGCCTCGCTTTACGCTTTGAGTTTAATAAAGACGGTAGCGTTCACTTTCTCTCCAAGTTTGTTCGGACGAAAGAGTTCAAAGAGGAAGAAGCGAGCGGGAAAATTCAGTACCGGGGCACATTCGGAACCATGCGAGAGGGCGGCATTCTGAACAATTTTGGCGATATTCGAACAAAAAACCTCGCAAATACGAATGTTTTGTGTTGGAACGACCGTGTTTTTGCTTTGTATGAAGCTGGACGTCCGGTGGAAATCGATGGAAAAACTCTGAATACGAGAGAATCTGGAAAAGAAGAATTCGATTTCGAGGGGTTAGTCCCAGAAGGCCAAGTTTTAAGTTTTGGTTTACCCAGAGAGCTTGAATCTAAAATTGGTTTGGGCGGGAAAGCGTTCACTGCGCACCCACACGTCGACCCAACCAAGGATGTTTTGTGCGCGTGGTGTTGGAGAAGTTTCGTCTACCCGGAAAAAGCGGTCGAGATTTCTTTTCACGAGTTTCCTCGAAACTCCTTCGTTCCGGAGAAAACGATCGTCGCTAGGTTAGAAGGATGTGAAGCAGCGCCGCACGATTTTGGCGTGACGCCAAAATATTACGTCATGGCTGTGAATAATCTCACAATTGACCCGTTGCCATATATTGCGGGATTAAAAGGAGCCGGAGAATGTTTGGTCTCGCAACCAGATTTGCCTCTCAAGTTTCACCTAATCCCTCGCGACGGTTCTTCCTCGCCGACTGTAATCGAAGGTCCCTCGAAAGCGTTTGAAATCCACACGCCATTCGCGCACGACGGCGTACCCATAGACGAGACGTTTGTGTTACCTCCAAACGAAGCGAATGACGAATTTGTTACGCTATATTCCGCGGGATGGGATGATTTCAAGGAGGGAACGTTCCTCGGCGAATGGGGCGCGAGCCAAGAGTGGGATTTTCCAATAGCCTCAAATTTAACGCCTGACTTCAACAACATAGACTCGACCGTTTTATGGCGATACGTCGTGAACATTACGAAGAAAACCATTAAACGAACCGCAGCACCTGGTTGCGAATCGCTTTGTATAGATCACCCGCACGTCAATCCGTTATACGAGGGAAAACGCGAGTGTCGTTTCGTATACGCTTCCTTGAGTAACTTTCGAGGCGTTAGCGGTCCGCCTCTTGGTTACGTCAAAATAGATTTGAAAACAGGCGAAAGAAAAGTATGGTGGGCAGGTAATCGCACGTTTTGTGAAGAAATAGTCGTGGTCCCGAAAGACGATGGAGTAAACGAAGACGACGTGTGGTTGCTCGGGATGTTTTCGTCTCACCAAGACGACTATCCGGACGGTCAGTCCGGGTTGTTTATTTTAGACGGCGCGAAAGTGGAAAGCGGTCCGGTAGCGACGATAAAACTGAACGAAAGAATATCCCACGGTTTGCACGGCACGTACGTGAAAAGATGAAGTGTAAATTAATAATAAATAGTAGTTTTCGTGATGATGATGATGATGATTTAATATCGTAGTATATATATAATAGTACAAGCTCTCATGGTAAATTCTGTTCTCTCTACTCTCCTTTTTTATTTTTCTAAAGCGGCTGCGGCGGTCCCTCTGACTGGAGCTTTTGGGATGATCCCAGCCTGCGATAATATCCGTCTCACCGTATCCGATGGCTGCGCTCCTACCGATAACCAATATTTAATCCTATCTATGTTTAAACCAACGTGTTTGTGTGAGTCCTTGGAAGGGATCGGGTCGTAGTGTCCGACCACTTCTAAATGTTTCCCATCCCTCGGCGCTCTCGAATCGGCGACGAATATCCTATAAAATGGTCTGTTCTTCTGCCCAAAACGAGCGAGACGTATTCGCACTGGCATTCTTATTCACGATATGCGCGCGAGCGTATCTTATCTAAATGTCTAGTTTTCTGTGTTTATATTTGTATGTGTGTGTGTGTATATTAATATACCGCCGTACGAGTTTGTGTTGTCAGGTTGTGTTTTTTTCTCTCGGTTTTTGCGAGAAAGAACAACAAAAATCACCACGAAACAAATCTCCGCGATAAATACTACCACAGTATATTTACACATCAAAATACGACAACAACAAAATAGAACGAAGAAACCATGCCCGCGTTTTCGAGAGCGGAAGGCGGTGGTAAAAAGAGCGGCGGCGTTCTCAGTCTTCCGATAATCTTGAAGAAGAAAGTAAACTTTGCGAAAATAAAAAAGGAAGGGAAAGAAGAGTTGGCGCAATGGACTTCGCAAAAAGTCACGGACATGTTATCGTTCGAAGATGAAGTTTTGAACGGCTTAATCTTGAACATGTTCGACGAGTGCAGCGAAACGGGCGAAGCCGTGGATGGAAGTAAGTTTTACGAACAGCTGCTTCCGTTTTTAGAGAAGGAGAATACGGAGATATTCATGACAGAGCTGTGGTCGTTGGTAACAAATTTGGATGAAGAAACTGGAGTGCCTAAAAAGTTCATCGAGGCCCGCGAGGCGCAAAAGAGAAAGAGAGAAGAGAAAGCGGATCAGTTTAGAAGAAACAGAGAAGATTTGGAACAGAGAAGAGATGCGCGACGCGGTAGAGATCGAGATCGAAGACGACAGCAGGGATACAGTGGTGGTGGTGGTAGTAGTAGTGGTGGTAAGTTTCCGGGGCGTCGACGGTTTGACTCAAGAGAACGACAGCGGGATTTACCGTACGATAGATGATGTGAAATGTACCCTAATAGTATTGATTATGTATATACACGGTATGTAGCGTAGAATTATTAAGCCATGGTTTGTGTCTTTGGCCACTCTTGATAAATCCAACCTCTGAATTTCTCGCACGCCCCTAAGAAACCGGAATCTTTCGAATCAGAAATCACGTCGTCCCCGTGGACAAAGATGGCGCGCATTTCTAAATCGATTTCATCCTTGTTCGAGGAAGCCGAAGCCGCTAGCGCTTTCTCGTATTCGGCTTTTTCTTCCTTTAATAAGTCTTCAACTTCAACGCCCAATTCTTTCACCCACGCGTCGTGTTTCAAAGGACTTCCGGTGAGATTGTTCACCAATCCGAGGAAGCCCGGGTTTCCGCTCCCGTGCACCCAATAGTTCTCGATGAGCTCTTTACCGACGCGAGGATTATCGACGATGGTACCGTCCCCGGTGTTGAAAAAATATTCTCGAGTTTGGTGCACAGCCATTTCTGCGAAGACGTAGCCGTGGTAATAGCAACTCGACTCGTCGGCGAGAATGTGCGGCACTGACATCAACGGTCGTCCGGCTAAACCGCCTTGGATTTTCATTTCCACTTCATCCGCGACTCTCAAAACGTTTTCTGGAGTCAAGTCTTTCTCGTCCATTTCGTACAGCGCTTTTTCAAAGTACGGCACCGCGATCATACCTCGCAATTGAAAAACTTTATACGGGTGCTTTTCTTTAATCGAACGTTCGATCAATTCCCAGGGAATCGTTTCTCCCTTGCGGTTCTTCGCGTAGCGCGCTTGCCAGCTCGCGTCTTCGCAGAGCGCATCAAGGAACATCGATTGCGTTTCCGCCAACGCGACAGAGAAGGGCGCACGTTCTTGAGAAAACAAAGGAGATCCTTGGACAATGTTGGAAAAGTGCGCGGCGTGACCGCCTTCGTGCATCAACGTCGTCAACGCGGTGTTCCCGGACCCGATTTCATCCGGCGTCGCCAAAGAGGTGAAGTTCGTCTCGGATGGAATAAAGGTACCGTCTTGCGTCTTGTACGGCGCAGTCGGCCAGTGGCAAAAACCATTCGGGTATTTACCTTTACGATCGCAAAGATCCAAACGCATCGTCGCATTTTTGTATTTAATGTTCATCCTCGAAAAAGAGCGACCCCACACCTCCGGCGCGTACTCGAACGGATAGTACGGATCCGTAAGCTTTGTTAACTCGCCACTCAGCGCGAACCCGGTGTTCCACGGCTTCGTCGCGTCCTCCCCTTTCTCCTTCTTTAATCTTTCTAAAGCTTTATCTAACAACGGCTTTGTCGCTTGCTCTAATCCGTCGAGCATTTCGAAACATTTTTTCTTCGAGAATCCTTCGGCGTTGGTCACTTTTAAATCGTAAAAATCTTCAAAGCCGAGCTCGCGAGCGAAACGGTTGCGTTCTTTGATGATGTCGCAGAAACCGTTATCTAATAAGAACGGACCGTTTTTTCTCAACATTTCCCAGCACGATTTACGAACGCTTTCCTCGGGATCTGAACGCATTTTAGTCCGAATAACCGTCGGCGTCGTATCGACGACGTTCCCGTCTTTGTCCGTGTATTGCGTCTTCAAGTTGTTTCTGGATTTTTGTAAGGCGCCTTCTTTCTTCATCATAGATTCTCGCAGAGCTTTCGCAGAGTCCGATTCGACGATGTAACACTTCAGCGTCTTTTCGATTTGGTTCAAGACGATTCTCTGTTCCTCAGAGACGCTTCCGTCGTCGGCGTGTTTTAACAACTCTCTCACTTTCTCCAAAGTTTTCTGGTCGCCCAAGAACGTCTCCAACGCGTTGAACGAAGTGTTCAAGTTCTCCACGGAGTTACCGGTCAAATTCATCTTTGTCTCCCAAAAGTTATCCTCGTACGATTTGTGTCTTTGAAGGTAATCTCTGTTAAAGGTTTCGATGAACTCAGCCGTTGCATTTTGCTGAGCAGCAGCAGCAGAAGAAGAAGAAGCCATCGCGTTGATATTTCTTTCCGATGACGTTTTCCGATTGCAAAAGATTTTTATTCTTCTTCCTGTGGTCTTGGCACTAGAGAAACAAGAAAAAGAAGATGAAGAAGAAGATACGAAGGCAGACTTGGTCGTCGTCGTCGTCGTCGTCGTCGTTTTAGTTGCACTCACAGCAGCGGTAGTTCGAAGCGCAGCAAATCTTTGCATAGTCTTATCACGCACGCGCAAAGTGACGGGGAGAGAAGTTTGCTTTTTTTTGTTTTTCGTGTGTTGAGTGATGCGAGTAAATTGTTTCCTTTACGTACTATTATTACGTGTGACAGTGACGCGACCCGACGGCGCTCGTCTGTCTGCTTTGTGGGAGAAGAGGAAAAAAAAGGAAAAAGAGCGGAAGACAGAGAGGAGGAAGACAGAGAGAAATAGAACGCGAAGAAGAAGAAAAACAACAACAAGACAACAAAACAACAAAACAACAGAAATTGGTCCTGCAATCTCCACAAAAGGAAGGAAAAACTGAGATCGTTATGTTTGCAACAACAACAACAACAAAGACGAATTCCTTCTCCTCGAGGTCGTCCTCTTCTTTGCGTAAACCTCGCTCTTCGGCGAAGAAGAGCATCAACGCGACGGTGCGTGTTCTTTATGTATCTTCGCCCAAACCAAAGATTTGTCAAGTCGCAATTTACCCATTGACGAGGGTAAAAATCGATCAAATTTCTACGGCATACGCATACGCGTATTTAATATGAATACACACACACACAAACAATCAACTCTTTTCTCTCTCTCTTCGTGGCCGCACGCGCGCGCGTCTTTAACGTCAAACTTTCGATGTCACGTTCTTGCTTTTTATTTCGATGAAACTAACCTGTGCCTTGATTTCATATCCAAAACGTGCATAAATTATTATTGTTTTGTCTAAAAATGAGCAGACGAATGCGCAAGCTCGAGTGAACATCGCAGACTCAGTCACGCAGTTGGTGGGATGCACGCCGATGGTGTATTTGAATAAAGTGACCGAAGGAACAAAAGCAGAAGTCGCAGCAAAATTGGAAATCATGGAACCATGCTGTTCGGTGAAGGATAGAATTGGATTAGCGATGATAAACTCTGCCGAAAGAGAAGGGACGATATCGCCCGGGAAGTCATTACTCGTGGAACCGACGTCGGGGAACACCGGCATCGGCTTGGCATTTATCGCCGCGGCGAAAGGGTACGACTTAACTTTGACCATGCCAGCATCGATGTCTTTAGAGCGTAGAATCTTGTTGAAGGCGTTTGGGGCGAACTTAGTGTTGACAGACCCGGCAAAAGGGATGAAAGGAGCGGTGATGAAAGCGGAAGAGATTGCAAAAGAAAGCAAAAATTCAGTCATTTTACAACAATTCGAGAACCCGGCCAATCCACAAGTGCACTTCGAGACGACTGGTCCAGAAATTTGGGAAGATACGGCCGGTCAGATTGATATCTTAGTCTGCGGCGTCGGAACTGGTGGAACCATAACCGGCACTGGTCGTTATTTGAAATCGAAAAATCCAAACGTAAAAATCGTCGCGGTGGAACCGGCGGAGTCTCCGGTCCTGTCCGGCGGTTCTCCAGGTCCGCATAAAATTCAAGGTATTGGTGCTGGGTTCATCCCGGGAGTTCTCGATGTCGACATCATCGATGAGGTCATTCAGATCGCCTCGGACGATGCCATCGAGTGTGCGAAAGATTTAGCTTTGAAAGAGGGGTTGATGGTTGGTATTTCTTCCGGCGCGGCAGCCTTAGCGGCGATTCAACTCGCCGGGAGAGAAGAAAACGCTGGAAAACTAATCGCTACCGTGTTTCCATCCTTTGGCGAGAGGTATTTATCCTCCGCGTTGTACGAAACCATCAGGAATGAAGCGCAAGCGATGACTTTTTAATAACACAATTTGAACAACTCAACAACACACACAAAAAATTACATTACATTAACTAAAGCCCGCCAATAATAGCAACAGAAATGCGGATCCTAGCGCTAAAAACGTCGCGTTTGCCGTCGAGAAGCCATCGTCGACGAATATTTGTTTCTTTTCCGCCTCTCTTCGTACACTTTCCATTGGAATCTCTTCGGGCTTCCAGTTTGTCCTCTCTTTCGGATCCCTCGCTCTTTCCAACACCAACGTCATTGGTCCGTCTGCTACCGTTCCGCTCGCTAACGCCTTCAAAACGGATCTCGTCTCTTGATTATCTACCCCATACGTGACTACCATACGTTTTGTACCAGATAAATCTCCGAGGAGAGCCGCTCGCGGTCCGTATTTAATGGATACCGCGGTGAAGCCTCTCAACACGTCTCCGATGGCTGGCGACTGCGACATCGACGTCGCCGGCTGCAAGCGCTGCACGGCGTCTTTGCGCGCCGCAATCGAACTTGGATTAAATTCAACTACTCGTAAGAATCCAAAAGTGTCCACCTCGAAGACGATACCTAATGGTCTCACCGCTTCGTACGCTATGATGGTGCTCTCCGTCGCTAAAACTTTCTTGAACAAAAATCTACGCTGTGACTTTTTCTCTGTCGTCGGTCCAACCTCGATGGTGACTCGTTCGCCGCTCTGTCCTTCTCGAACGGTCTGTAACAGGTACCCGCGCGGTTCATACACCAATTTATTAAACTTATCTTTCTCTAATATCGCTTCCAGAGTTTCAATCGCTTCCTGCTCTTCGTCTCTGGACGGCATTCCGTCGTCAACGACTTTGTTTCTTTCATCACCTCGTTGCTTTTCGAAAATACTTTGCTGGGGACGAAAAGAATTGTGTCTTCCTTTTCTTCTTTCGCGTGAACACGTCCTGGAGAAAGAAGAATACGAAGGAGATGATTTTGATGGCGACGATGATGGCAGCGCGTTGCGAGAGTGATGATGATATCGCGACCGCATCATGACGTCGTTTTTATGTAGCTTCTGGTGTTTGTTTTGTTCACTCACAGGCAGCTGACAGGCAAAAACGAAAAAAGAGAAGAGAAGAGATTAAATATTGATCTCTTATTTGCCATCATCGTAAAAAAAGGACGCGCGAATATAAAGAAGAACAATAAACCGATCATCATGTCGACTATTACTACTATTTTCCGCACGCGACAAGCCGCGGAGAAGTTAAAGAAGAAGAAGGAGAAGACGATGATGATATCTTCTCCTTTTTCTTTCCTCCTCTCGACGATAGCCGTCCTCCTCTTCTCCTCTTTGTGTAGCAAAAGCGTCGTGATGGAAGTGGAAGCGGCGAGAACGCTGAAACAATTTGCGGGCATGGAACAAGCGATGGCGGAACAAGGAGGTCTCTCCGCGCAACAGCAGAAAAACAACGTGTTGGGTAAAGGAACCATCGTTCCATCCGCGGAAGATTTAGAAAACCCGGTGAGGAACGAAAATCCAGCCTTGTTGAGACACATCCAAGACGGTGCAAAAGATGAGAGCGAACAGGCGAAACGATTAAAGAAGTTGCACAAAGTTTTGAATGTGCACGGACACTTGAAAACGGTGGCGAATAGAAATCCAGACTCGGGTTATTTTGTCGTCGCGTTTGCGTTTATTATTTTGTGGATAGGCGTGTACGTGAGACAGACGGTCGACCACGTGAACCAGGTACGCGCTCAAGAACGCTTGGAAGCGAGAGCGCTGAATAACAAGTTAGAGAGGAAACAGTTCGCAACCGGGAACACGGGAGATAATGTGGCGGACAATATAGCCTTAAGATTCGAATTGGAGGAAGCAAAGAACGAAGCAGAAAAGCTTAGGAAAATGCTGAATGAAAGAGAAGCATCGAATAGCAAAGACGCAAACGTCTCCTCCTCGACTTTGAGCGAAAGGGCTGCGGCGACGTTAGATTTTATCAAGCGAAAAGATTGAAATACAAATTGTTATAAATAACTTGGCGATGATGAAATTAATAAAAATATGTTCATAATTAAACTAGTACACGTTTATGCTGCCTCCGTTCGCACTTGAAGAGTTTAACTCGTTCAACTTTGCTATCGGAGCGGGAGCTTCTAAATCTTTTTCCTTGACTTCTTGTTCGAGCTGGTTACGAATCATGCTGCGAAATATTTCACCGATGCGTTCGACTGCACCAGCGGCAAGCACGCGACGAGTCCAGCTCGAGCGTTGCTTCAAATCTTCTTCGTAAAATAACAGCGCTTCGCTCCCCATGGAGTCCCATAAACCTCTAAGAACACCTACGTACGCTCTCCTGTGCGACACAGCGCGAGCGAGCATCGAAGACATGTCGTCCACGTATTTCAAAACTGGGTCTAATACCGCGTCAATGTGTGCATCCGGTCTCGCATCTCTCAACGCCAAACGCAACGACGGTCCGCTCGCAGCAACACCAGCGACCGCTCTTCGCATGTATCCCGCGTACTGCGCTCTCAATTCGCCGAGAACTTCAATCATTCTTCTGCCAAACTCCTCGTCGCACCCGTGTCCGGCTTCAACCCACTTTGAGAGACGTTGACACAACTCTGGACGAAGCATTTCCATGGCTTTTACGGCGCTCAGGGCTGCGGCGAGCTCGGACGGTAAACCTTGAGGTTGACGCTCAAACGTTGCAAACCGTCGCAAATCTTGCGTGGTTTTCGTTACCGTACGTTTCGCAACCTTCGCCGCCGACGTCGTCGCTTTCCCAAACGTCGTCAATGCGCGCTTAGCATCCTTCGCCATGCTCATGAAATTTTCCATCTTCGTGTTATTGCTGTTATTCTTGTTGTGACTAAATTTGCCGCCGCTGCCTCGCGCGCTCGATTTGTAGCTCGTGCTGTTTTTCTTGTGCCCATTCATTTGCGCGGTTGTTTCAGAAACTGCATCTCTAAAGTCACGACCGAGTTGTAAATGTTCGACTGTTTCGTAAATGCGAAGCAAGACCAAACGTTCCGCGCCAACGAGTATCTCCTCCAAAGGCAAACCAACGTCTGGCCAACGCGTCACAATTTTCTCGAAGCCTTCCAAAGCGAGATGCATTTCGCCATAAATATCGTCCATTGCTGCCTCTGAAACGCCTTTGTTGTTCAGTGCATTCGAACATCCAGCTTCTAAACGCAATCTAGCAGATTCTATCCATCGATCAATGTGCGATTGAAACAAACCTCTCGTATCAAATCTCGCTGGAACACTCGGTGATTCGCCTTCTTCTCTCAACGAAGCGCTTTCGACTTTGCAGCAGTAATCAATGCATCCGAGCACTTCATTCGACGGCGGAGCGCTCGGTGGCGTCATTTTCAAAGCATACGATACTGTGGATGTCAATTCAGCACAATAAATATCAGAAGAAACTAATGGTAAGGAAAATCCAATCGGCATCAAGCACGAGTCTTGGACGACGTGATCAACTTCCAACTCTTTCAAAATGTTTTGACATAACGTGCCGATGAGCTGATATAAAGTCGAGTTCGTCTCCGGATCTTCCATGGCGAGCATTTGCGCGTCACCTAAAATTACCGCTTTATTTCTCTTGTAACACGTTCGCGCGGCGCTCGATAGATTGCTCGCCAAAATTTCAAATACTTGGTCGTTCGTCTCGTTTCGCTTCAACATTCTAAACAACTCCAAGGAAACGTCCAAAGCAGGTGCTGGAATTTCGTGCGGAGTGGAGTTCGCGTCCACGATTCCTCGAAATTCAGATTCATCCAATGATTTGTAATTTTGAAAGCAGACGCATACGAGTGACAACACGCCTCCTCTCACGTGCCCGTTCAGAATTTGTAGTTCCATTCCAGAAAGGGTACCTTCAGCTTCCTTGCGCAGAGGTAATTTCAAGTGCTGACATATTAATGATAAACAATCTGCCGTCGGAGTTGCAACTGCTAGCAAGTGCTGGACGTATCTTAAACTCGCGTAGGACTCTGAAACGTTATTGTTGCAACGTAACTCCTCCAATAACCAAGCCCAGTGTCCGTGTAACTGCAATCGTCTCCTCGTAAAGTGTAAAGATCTCAAAGCAGCTGCTAATGCGATGTCGTAGGCACCCGATGTAGACAACTGAACGCCACTTTTACTGGAATTCTTGCCAAAAAATCCTGGATCGGAACCTGGCGGCGCCGAGGAAGCGCCGACGCCAACTGCAACCTCAAAGTTCACGCTCAATTTTACGCTCCCCTTATTGTACGTGATATTCTTCGTGGCGCCATCGTTTTCTTTATCTTTAACAGTCGCGTTTACATATAGCGGTAACTCAACTTCACCATTCGCTCTGCACCACTCGCAGACGTCCTCGAGTGACGCTTGCGCTCGAGCCGTTTTCCCAGATCTGACGTACACTTCAACGACGAGCTTTTCGTCACCAGGACCGAGAGGTAAACGCTTAAGTTTGGACACCATGGAAGAAGAAGGCGCGCTCTTATCGAGCGTTCTCGACGTCGACATCGAATCGTTAAAACTTCTCATCTTTTTATTCCCCTCCTCGGTTGAAGGCTTCTGCGTCGCGCCGTTCGAGTGCAAATTCTCGAGCATAAAGTCAGCGACAGAATCAGCGCTTCCTGGACCACCGGTGGTTTGTATCTTCACTTTGCGCCCACGGAAATCGTTCGTGTTCATGGACATGCGTGGGTCCCAGCCTTTGGAATATTTCTTCAAACCGCGTTCGGTGATATCTACGCTCAAAACGTCAATATTCAAAGCTGCCCATTTCGCTCCACCAGCACCGCCAAGCATGCTCGCATCGTTGCCGGCTTTCGACACAACGTTCATACCTCCGCTACCACCTCCTCTTCCCGTATGCTCGCCCAAATCGTTATGACTTTCGTTTGGCATCGCCGCTTGCTGATGGGAAGGAAAATACTCGTTCTGTGGTCTCGTCCCAACCAATACGGTCTCTAAACCGAATCCAACTCGAAGCTCGCGACATCTGTCCGTGAGAAATCGAACAGCCATGTCTACTTTAGACTGCGCAGCTTGCGTACCGAGCGATCCTTCCAAACATGACTGTAAACATGCCTCGTACGCGAGCATACGAGCTCTTTCTTCGCCTCGCCAAGGTCCCAAGTAACACTCGTTTGAAAGGTTCTCGCGATTTATCGTCTGGTGGTGATGTGACTTCTTCACGACGACTTTCGTCGATTGACGGTTTTGATGCTGGTTTTGTTTATGTTGATGATGATGCGTGCCATCTTTATTTTTGACGTGCGCGTATGGAGAAACCGGTTTAGGCACGGCGGAAGTTTGTTTCGTCGGCGTCGTCTTTGTTTTCGGCGACCACGTGTTTCGTATCTTTGCTGGCGATATGTTTTCAACCTGATGCATCGAATGTAAACTTTGCTGCGCAGACGCGATACCAGCAGAGCGAACCGAGGGCGAATGCGTTCTTTTGGTCATTTCGGATGCAGACAAATTCTTATAAGTTTGTTGTTCGTATTCGCTCACCGGCACCGCCCACGGGTCCGCGTCTATCGTTTTTACGCTCGCTCTGACATCATCTCCGCTCTCCCTTGAATACGCGTGCAACGAGCTTTGCGGACTTTCCACGGCGTCTTCAAATTTATCGTTCAGGTTCGTATTCGTAGTCCTCGTCTTCCTCGCGCCTCCTCCTCCTCCTCCTCCTCTTTTCTCGTTGCGTCCTCTTACTCGTTCCTCCTCTTCCTCTTTGTCCTCCTCCTCCGAGGAGGTGATAATACTGTCTCTCGCGTTCGCTTTCACGTTCAATTCGTTCTCAGAGTTCCTCAACACGTTACTGTTGTTCTTCTTATTACTGGTATTTGAGGTGGTTGTATTCATCGCCTGCTGTGTCATTTGTGCTCGTTTCAGTTGCGAGCGCGTCGTGCGTTTGTTCCCGTGCGCTGAGAGCGGCACATTTTCTCTCTTCGCCACTTCGATGGAAGCGGCGATATCAAACGCAGAGGAGCGTTTCACACCGTTGGACGCTTTCGCAGCCTCCTGATTTGATGAGAATGCAAGGAGCAAACCATCGCGAAAGAACCAGAAGAAAGATGACGATGTGGTTAGAAAATAATGCAAAGTGAGAGAGCTGAGAAGCGCGCGATATGCTCGTCTCTTAGGAGACGCCGAGCGCGCGATATGCGCGCCGGAGAGTGAAATTTCCAAATTGGAAAAAACAAAAAAAAACACCCAGACGCGCGCTTTTTCATCTGTCGTAGAGAGTAACAAAACGTACCCCTCTGGTCCACCTGTGCGGATAATCGGCTTCGTTATCGAACACCCACGGGTCTGACATTTCTTTTTCTGTATCGACGTGTCCGGGTGAGTATCGCGAACTCTTTTTGTGAAGGAGAGTACAAATGTGCCAGCACTTTTTTATTTTTTTTTGTTCCCCCTCTCCAGTCTCGCCCTCTTTTTTGTCTCTGCCTATTGGATGGAGATTTTGGATTTACGAGTACGAATTATGACGACGATAACGTTGAATATTATCATCCACATATATAAAATCTAAATTAGTTCTTCTTCTTGCTGTTGTCATTATTATCAGCGCGAGCCTTGCCGTCCGCGGCAAAAACCACGACGTCGTTCTTTTCCTCCTCGTTATCGTCGTAGTTCATCTTTCGAGAGAGCGCTTTCGAACGTTTTTCCAGCTGTTCTTGCACTAATTCGTAGGTGAGAAACGAAAACCCAGCTTGTGGCATGAGCTTCAGAGACGATGGCAAATAGCCACGGAATAAATCCCTCCAGCCGGACGTTCGAACGGTGTTCACGATCAGTTGGTCCACCCTGGGTAATTTCCCGTTTGGAAGTAAGGGAACTTTTCCCGCTTGCAAGCGAACAGTGCAATAATACAAAGGATACGAAGCCGTAGAGGCTAACCAGCCCGCCATCAAGCCGCACATCAACGTTGGTCCAGATCCAATGCTCTCGTCTTCGTCTATTTTTTGTATTTTCTTGTATTGCGATTTGAACGTATCGTACGCGCCGAATGAAATTCCGGCGTATGGAATGACGCCAATCATCGCCGCCGACCAACCGGCGTAACAGCCACGTAAACCCGTCTCTTTAACGACGTTGACCATTTGCATTATCGAATTCTTCGCATCGCGCGTTCGATTCAAGGAAATTCGCGTGGAAATCACATCGAGAGGATACATGATCGTATCCGAAGTCATCCCGGCTAAAGCACCAGCGGCAAATCTTTCCCAATTTTCCGGATCTCGATCGCCTCCTTTCGTCAGAAGTTTCTTGTAGAAATCGTACGCGAAGAAATCAATGGCTTTCCCGGGAACTGAGGCTACAGAATTCGCCATGTTTCCTTTAAAAAAGCCACGAAATCCCTCCTTGGCCCAAATAGACGTGAAGCCAGAACCTAAAGTTTTGAACGCGTGCGCAGTTGCTCCGTTCATCGTTTGCGCACCAGCCGCGGCGGCTGCGGCTGATGCCGTCCCAGCGGCAGCATTCGCCGCCGCAATGGTCGCTTCAGAGGTAGCTGCGATGCGAATCGCGATAACATTAAGCGGGGAACTTACCGTTCTAGAGACTATTCCGGAAATACCACCGGCGATTAAGTGACCCCACGGCGCGCCTTCCTTTCGTTTATCTGGAATCGGCAAACGTCTCGGGCCAATATCTAAACCAACTTTCATGTAGTACGGCGTTACTGTTTCGAGTTGACCGGATGGAATTAGAACGAGTAAGTCCCGGAAATCGTTCGCATTCAAAACGGTGTCATCAGTTATGTATCTACACATGTTCTCGATACCTTTCCTAGCGATGCGTTTCCGCGTGTTGTTTCTGCCGCTTCGTAAAGTTAACGTTCGCAAACTTTGCTTCATTTTCTTCCCCGTAATTTTACCTTCATGGTCAGTATCTAAGCTATCAAACGCTTCTTCTAAGGCTATTTCTTTCGATCTAACGAAAGCGGCAAACTCTTCAAAGTTTACTTTTCCGGTCTCGTCGTCGTCTTGTCTCGAGGAAGCTTCGGAGATGAACTCGTGCACGAAGGCTTTCGGCATTCGCAAACTTTGCGCAAACTTTTCTAAATCGTCCTGACCGATAGATCCGGCTTCTGTCGAATCTATTCTGTTGAACAACTCTCTCAATCTCGACTCGCGTTCTCGCCACGGTTTTCGCAC
>Ga0255778_10002754_pt1 | contig 14934 bp, 6 predicted proteins | sample 071ome_31_FD_179976 | JGI IMG/M metagenome (GOLD analysis project Ga0255778, IMG submission 179976) | Coastal salt marsh microbial communities from the Groves Creek Marsh, Skidaway Island, Georgia - 071405CT metaG (version 2) | ecosystem: Environmental > Aquatic > Marine > Intertidal zone > Salt...
GTTCAATCGATTCGCCCCGTTCGCGATCACCTCCGGCACCAACCCGTTCGAGCCTCGCGTCCACGCGTCGACCGCGCCTCTGGGATTCATCGACACGACGGTGTATCCCCACGTCGTGACCGTCTCGCGTCGCCTTCGATCGACGACGACGACGCACGGGAGCGTCGACACCGAAAATCCGCGCAACGCCGCGTTCGTCGCGTCCACGCGTCGCGCGCGCGCCTCGCTCCCCTCGGCGTCCATCGCGGGGCGTAAAAAACTCGAACCGTGCGCGCCGAGACACGCGTGCGAATTCGACGCCTCGCAGCTCACCGCGACGACGTCGACGCGCGACGACTCGGCGTCGGCGAACGCGCGAAGCGTCGGCGCAAATCTCCGACACGCCCCGCACGAATCTTTAACGAACACGACGAGCGTGAAATCTTTCTTTGTAGTCGCCGGCGCGCCGGCGTCGGTGACGAGAGAGAGCGATTCGATCGAGGACACCGCTCGAGCGACGCCGTCGCCGAGTCGCGTCCCGGAATGACGTTGATGATCATCGTGCGCCGCGCAGCACGCGCGCGAGCGCTCGCTCGGCGCCGCGCCCGTCCCATCGCACATCGAACACGCGCTGAATCCATCCGTCGCCGCCCGCGCGCCCGTGCCCGCACACGCGCGACACGGCGTCGTCGTCATTCCGTCGATGTGAGAATGAATGAATCAGAGACAAAAAATTGAAAACAAATCCTCACGCGCTCGACCGCGCGTCGACGACCGCGAGACGTCGATGTCCGCGAGATATCGTCGCGAATCGACGACTCGCGGTCGTCGACGCGCGTCTCCACCGATCGCGCGTCGCACACTCGCGCGAATGCGTGAGTGATGAAGATGAAAATGAAGTGACGACCCGATCGCGTCACACCTCGACGCGCGCGCGCCCGCCCGCTCGCTCGCCACCATGGAGGTCGCCGACGTCGTGACGAAACCGATGAAAGACTTCGCCAAGGACTCGATCCGATTGGTGAAGAAGTGCACGAAACCGGACGCGAAGGAGTTTTGGAAGATCGCCTCGCGCACCGCCACCGGGTTCGTCGTCATGGGTTTCGTCGGCTTCTTCGTCAAGCTCATCTTCGTCCCGATCAATCAGATCATCCTGAGCTCGTGAGCGCGTCGATCGGCGGTCGGTGCGGTGCGGTGCGGTCGCGCGAGGACGAGGGAACGACGACGACGGAACGACGACGACGACGACGGGAACGAGACGCGGATGAATGAGTGAATGATGGATACAAACCTAGAGATTTTGGCGACGCGGTAGCGATGAAACGACGCGTACTAGACGACACACGCGCGTCCCTTCCGCGTCCCCACCGATTCGCGGATTCGACGACGACGACGACGACGACGACGACGCGCGCGCGCGATCGACCCGTCGCGCGATCCCATCCTCTCTCTAAACACGGTGTTCGTACCTCGCGTATAGTCTTAAAAGGTGCCGTAGTATGAGGTCTCGTGTATTGATGGGTCGTGATCGGTCACTCGGAGAGACTCGAGGTCCGCGCCCAGCACAACACCATGTAGATGAAGATGAGAACGATCGGGACACGCCGACGCGCGAGGACGGGCGACGTTGGACGCGCGCGTCGGGAGACTGGTCGTGAAGACGCGAGAATCGTCGTGCGTCGTCGAACGTCGAACGCGCGCGCGCTCGAGACTCGCGACGATCGCGAGGGGACGCGCCGAGTCGACGCATCGAGGCGGTCGTAACACCCGACGCCATGGCGCGCGGCGACGCGGAGCGCGCGCCGTTGCTCGCGGCGACGGTGGCGGTGGATTGTGAACTCGGGAACGGGACCATCGATCGAGACGCGGCGTGCGCGCGGCGTGCGCGCGGACGCGGACAGACGACGACGAAACGACGCGCGGCGTGGGTCTTGGGCGGATGCGCCGTCGTCGCCGGCGCGGCGGCGTGCGCGCTGGGGACGCGCGCGAGCGGTGGTTCGTTGATGACGTGGACGAGCGCGTTGGGTGCGGCAAAGAGTGAGAACACAGGCGCGCGTCGTCGCGCGCGCGCGGTGCAGCATCGACGAGAGGCGGCGAGAGAGCGACGCGCGGAGGAGCGGCGAGCGCTCGAAGATCGGGCAAACGACGTCTTGCGAGAGATCGCGCGCGAAGCCTCGCCCGAGGACGCGCGAAAGATGGTGGAGGAGGCGATCCGACGGGTTGAGATAACGAGGAAATCCGAGGCGTTCGCGCACGCGTACGACATGGCGCGGTTGGGGGATGAGGAGTTGGGGGACGACTTGGAGGTTGATCCGCACACCATCATGGATCCAAAGGAGTTCGCCAAGCTCACAGTGGATGAGAAGAACGCGCTTCGTCGACGCATGCGCACGGCGCTTCGTAAGGTTCGAGATGAATTAAAGACGAACGCACCGTCGGGCGCGCCGGCGAACAGGCGACAGGTGGCTGCGAAACGACCGGGTGGGAACCTCGCCGCGGCGAACGCCGCCGCGGCGAAGAGACGACGCGACGCCGCCGACGCCACCGTTCGAGCCAAGGGTGAAGAGAAACGGAAAGAAATCTCGAAAGATGCCGACACGTTGATTCACGAGATTCGTGAGGGCGTGGAGAAGACGTCTTTGGCTCTTCGCGAGGCGGCCAAGGAGGAAGGGACGAAGGACGCTGCGGACAAGGCGGAGAAGGACATCGCGCAGCTCGTGCGCGCGACGAATGAACGCATCGAACTCATTCAAAAGAAGACTGAGAGTCGATTGTCGCTCATCGATGCGGTGACGGAGAGGCATTTGTCTGGACGCACGTCCGCGACGACGACGAAGAGCTTCATGACGAAGAGCAAGCCAACAGTCGACGCCGACGCAGATTCCGCCGAGGAGCGCCAAGCGGCGCGCGCGGAGACTCGAGAGAATGCGCAGGCTGAGAAACTCAAGGAACGCGAGCGCGATCAAGCCAAGAAAGCGCGCTATCACGGTCACGATCGAGGCGAGGATGATCACGCCGACGTCGGTGGTCGGGAGAACGCCGACGACGACGAAGATTCCGCCGCCGAGCGCCAGCGCAAACGAGAGGAGGTTCGCGACAAGGAGCGCGCGCACAAGGAGATGCTCAAGGAACGCGAAGAGGAACTCCTCAAGGCTCGAGAAATGCGCCAAGAGGCTCGCAAACGCGACGATGGAGATCACGCCAACGTGGGTAAGTCGGGACGCGACGAGAAGCGCAAAGCGTCCGAAGACGCCGCCGCCGAGCGACAACGTGCTCGCGATGAGATCCGCGAAAAGGAGCAAGCCAAGAAGGAGGCCAAGGAAGAGATGCTTCGAGAGCGCGAAACAGCGAGAGAGAAAGCTCGCGAGTCCGAGCAGGCGAAACGCGAAGAACATTCCAACAAAGACTCTGAAAACGACGAAGACGAGCACAGCGACGACGATGAAGACGAAGAGACGAGCGTCCAGGAGCAACGTCGCGCGTTGATCGAAGACGCAGCGGCGCGTCGCGCGAATATTCCGACGAAACGACGCACGAAGATGCCGCATCGAACGTTCCCGCACTCCCGAACCGCATTGATGGGCGAGGAGGAACAAGAGTACGCCGACGAATACGACAAACTCGTCGCCGCGCTGAGCAAAGCCGATGTGGATGACATCGAGCGCGAGGCGAAGGAAAAGGAGCGTCAAGAAGAGGCAGAGATCGCAGAGGAAGCCGCCAAGGCGACGGCGCTAAAGACGGAAAACCGTCAGGCCGAGCGCGAGCAGGAGCGCAAGGAGGAGGAGGAGTTGGAAGCTAAACGTGTGAAGGAGCAGCGCACCAAGGAGGCGCTGCAGCGCGAGGAGACCATCACGCGACTTCAAGAAGCCATTGCGGAGGAAAAGTCCAAGCACGTCAAGACGAAAAATTTCATCGGCACGATTGACGAAAAGCTTAAACAGTTTGAAACCGTCAACGATGAATTTCAAAAGACGCTCGACGCGTTCGAGGAGCAGATGAAAAACATCACCGTGACGCAAAAGAAAATGGAACGCGAGCGCGAACACGATACCGATAGCGAGGGTTCAAGGTTTACGGCGCTTCAGGATCGCATCAACGAGCTCAACGGCAAACTCGTCGAGTGGCAAAAGAAGCAAGACGAGGAGAACAAGACGGATCAAGTGGAAGATGACGTCGTCGCCAAGCAAGCCAAGGCTTTGCAGGAACAATTGGACTCGTTAAACGTCAAGATTGAGACGTGGCAAACGGCGCAAAAGAAGGCGACCGAAAACAGCGCTGACGAGGCGGCGTACAAGGCGCTTCAACAACGCGTCGACGAATTGACGTCTAAATTTGACGTGCTCGAAGATGAAGACGAAGAAGCCGCCGAAGACGCCGACGATTCCGAGTACGATGCGCTTCAGCGACGACTGGCCGAACTCACAAGCAAACTCGACAACATTGACTCGGCGAGTGCCGGCACGTCCTCGATGTCAATGACGACGCAGACGGCACGTATCGGCGCCGAGGCGCGCGAGTATGGGGCGCTGCAAACCGGCATTAACGATCTTTCCACCAAAATCAACGCATGGGAGCTGAAGCAAACTCTCGGTCAGGGGCCGAGCAAGCGCGCGCAAAGTGAAGTGCTTCAGAGCCGCATCGACGCGTTGACGAGTAAGATTGAAGGCATGGAGAAGAAGAAAAGTCAAGCCAAGGATGCCGACGAGGATGCCAAGTCACGCGCGCTCAAGGATCGACTCGACGCGTTGATGACTAAAATCAACGCCTTTGAGGCGAAGAAGTCGGATGCGGAAGACGCCGACGACGACGCGAAATCAAAAGCGATCGAAGACCAACTCGATGCGTTGATGCGTAAGATTGACGACATGGATAACAAGAAGGATCAAGCCGGCGAAGACGCCAAGACGAAGGCGCTCGAGGATCACATCGACGCGGTGATGCATAAATTGGAAGACATGGAGATGAAGCAAACGCAAGAGCAAGCGTCCAAGACGAACGACGCTCAGACGAATGCGCTCTTTCAATCTCGTGTCGATGAATTGGCGGACATTCTCAACAAAACGATGGCCGAAGACGTGGACGAAGACGCTGAAGTCGCGGCGATGCGCGAACGCATCTACGCGTTGACCGACAAGGTGACCGCCGAGGAAAAGACGCAGACCGAAGATGAAGCCGCGGTTAGAGCCGAACAGGACGCGATTCAGGCTAGAATGAACGCGACCGACATGAAGGTGAGCGCCGAGGATGAGAAGGACGAGGTGGAGAACACCGCGTTGCAAGCGCGCGTCGACGAGTTGACTAAGAAGCTCTCCGCGCTGGACGCCAGGCAAAATCAACAACAACGCGCCGAGTCAGCGAATGATTCGCGAGACGACGCGCTCGCGGAGCGCGTCGAGGCGTTATCCGATAAGCTCAACGACTCTGGCGCGTACCCGGCGTCGGCGTACCCGACCGCGACGCGCGACGACGCCGAAAAGGACGCCCTCAAGGCGCGCGTCGACGAGTTGACTGAAAAACTGGAAGACGAAGAGACGGAGCAACGAGAAGCCGCCGCAAAATCTGAAAACGACGCCCTCAAGGCGCGCGTCGACGAGTTGACTGAAAAACTGGAAGACGAAGAGACGGAGCGACAAGAAGCCGCCGAAAAATCTGAAAACGACGCCCTCAAAGCGCGCGTCGACGAGTTGACTGAAAAGCTGACCGCGGCGAACGCTGAGCGCGAAGCCGCGAAGCGCGAGGCTTCCGAGCAACGCGAGGCGGTGGAAAAGTCTGCATTGGAGTCTGAAATCAAGACGCTCGCCAAGGAGGTTGAGGACGTCGAGCAGAGCGAAGAGCGCGACGCGATGGACGCCGCGTTGGTTCGAAAGCAAGAGGAAGCCGACGAAGACTCGGCCGTGAACGCCGTCAAGACTCGTTTGCAAAAGCTCGCGTCTGAGGTTTCCGACGTCAAGTCGCTTCGCGCGCGCGCTGAGGAGAACATCGCGGACGAGGTGCGCGCCGAGACGCGCAAGGACACGGATGATGACGCCGTCACCGGACTGTCGACGGAAATGAATAGCCTCGAGGACGAGTTGGCATCGTTGAGACAGATGCACTCGCAGGCGCTCGCCGACCGCGCCGCGCGCGCGCTCGCGGAGAAGCAATCCGAGGAGCAAGCGGAGATTAGCGACGACATTGAAGACGCCAACGAGATCAACGCGCTGAAGGATCGCATCGACGAGCTCATGGGGACGATTCGTGATTTGGAGGATGAAATCGCGAGCGAACCCGCGGATCAAAAACACTTTTTTGATCCTGACTTGTATCGCAAGCGACCGAATGGATTGGACGCGGATTTTGGCTCGCCGAACGACCCGGCGCGCGAGTCTGGGGTGTACTACGCGTGCGATCAACCGAATCAGTGCATGACGAGCGTGACAATGCTCACGCACGACAACAAGTTGTTAGGCGTGAAGGGGGCGTGTGGAAGTGGATCGAAGGCGACGGATGTGCACACGGGCGGATATGACGCATTTCCGCGAACATCGAGCGTTGACTTTAGCGGAAATCAGTGCAAGGTGGAATTCGCCGAGGATTCGCGCACGTTGTTCGTGCACTCGGAGGACGAAGCCATCGTGGGCGTGTCCAAGGATGGAACGGAGAACACCGAGTGCGGTCGACACACATCCGTCGCCGCAGCGTCGGCGATCAAGTATCAGTGCACCAACCCAAAGGCGTGCGTCATCGGCTATTACGTCAAGAATTCGTACAAGAAGCTCGACTCGCCGCACGTCGAGGAGGACATGACGATTCAAAAGTTGGATTTCATCTGTTCCGACGGGCAGTTTGCGGTCGATCCGGTCACCGTGCGACACGATTACGGCGAAATTTTGCTCGAACCAGAATTTAGCGTCAAGGTGGCCAACACGCCGCAGGCGGACGGCACCATCAAGCGCATCGTGACCCCGTACCTCAGACTCAAGACGAACACGGTGGTGAGCGGCAAGTTCCTCATGGCGGTGCGCATTCGCGACGTCACCGCGTTGGCGCCCACGGAGCGAGAGGGATGGTGCACGCAACAAAAGGTGCAGGCGCACCTCAACGTCGCCAGGACGTGTCGCGAGGGGAGCAAACTGTGCGCCAAGACGACCTTCGTGTACAATCCGCAGGGCGCCGAGTTCGTGCTCAAGTACGGCGAACAGAGCTTTGATCTTCTCAACGGTGACGCGCACGAGTCGTCGCGAATCGCCATTGAAAACCGCAAGGATGGCATGTCGTCGGCCAACGCCTACTCGCTGCACAAGATTCCCATGCGTCCAGATGAAGAATTCTTCAAATTTGGACACTCGTACGAGGTGTGCGCCGCCGCCATCGAGCAGTCTAAATTCAAGACGAAAATTTACGATCAATCCACGGGACAGGTGAAGGAATCCTTCTACAACCGTCACTTGGACGGGTCGGCGAGGTTCATCGGTTCGCACTCGCGCGCCGGCGGCATGCAAGGCGGTCCGCGCCACTTCACGACGACGGCGCCCGCCGCGCCGACGACGTCCCAGATGGCAGCGCTCGATTGCGAAAAGTGTCAAGTCTCGGGCGGTGTGCAACCGATCGCCGCGGACGACCAACACCGAAACCTCGACGGGTATCCCACAAAGCCGCCGAGCGCGGCGTCGGCGTATCCCGCCGACGCGGCGGAGGAAAAGACGCACGCGCTGTCCATTCGCGAACGACTCGAGGAAAAATTCCACAAGGCGCAATCGTGAGGAACTAATCAATCAATCAATCATTTGTAAATAAAGGAGAAACATAGAGGAAGAAGACTTGAAAGACGACGCAACCGCACTCGCCGCCTCGTCGCGGAGGGATCCCTCCACTCGAATCCATCCGCATCCATCCATGTGACGGTACGCCGCGACCCCGCTCGACGCGCGCGCGTTCAAGAACCACGCACCCACTTCACCCACGACTCAGTCAGCTGCCGACGCGCGCACCTCACGCGTCGGCGCGTTACGCTCGTGGAACATTAAATGCCGAACCGCGTCGTCATCCTCGACGTCGTTTTGACGCCGAGCGATGTCTCGACGCGCGGCGCACGCGACGCCGCTCGCGAACGCGATCGCGCGCACGCAACGCTTCGTCCGTGTCGTCGCGCGCACTCGTGCGCGCGACGATCGGGCCGCGCGGCGCGACGACCGAGCGAGAGGGTCCCGACATTTTTTTTCATTTGTCCCGGTTGTTTTTTTTTCGTCTCGATTCGATTCGACTCGACCGACTGACGCGTCGTCATCGCGCGGTACCTCTTGCAGCCGCGGATCGAGGGCGTCTCGACCGACGCATGCGCGCTCGAGCGCGTGATGTCATTTTTTGCGCGCGCTATCACCGCGAAGAAAAATGATATTAACGGTAGTAGATGGATTGAGCGACACCCCGCGTGGGAAGAGCGAATAGCGCGCATCGTGTAACAAAAGAGATTGATTGATTGAATGAGACGATGAACGAAATGCGACGATGAACTATACGTAGAGTTTTTACTTGCAATTACATACATTTCAGTTCGTTTCGATCTGTTCCCTAACGATGGACGTTTGAGCACGTTCCCGTTACGCCGCGATTTTCTTGTCGTCTCCTCGAGGAGAAGAAATCCTCTCTCGGAGAAGAGGAGAAAAGTTCTTTATCAAACCTTGTATCGGCCACGCCGAAGCGTCGCCGAGGGCGCAAATCGTGTGCCCCTCAATCTGTTTCGTAATCTGTTGCAACATCTCCACCTCTTCGACGCGTGCGTCACCCTTAACCAATCGCTGCATGATATTGTACATCCAGCTGGTACCCTCTCTGCACGGCGTACACTGCCCGCACGATTCGTGTTTGTAAAAGTAGGCTAAACGAGCGATGGCGTCGACGACATCGGTGGATTTATCCATGACGATGACGGCGGCGGTGCCCAAACCGCTCCCCGCGCCCTTCAACGCGTCGAAATCCATCAAGACGTCGTCGCACGCCTCCTTGTTGAGCATGGGCACGGAGGATCCGCCCGGAATGACGGCGAGAAGGTTGTCCCAACCGCCCCGAACGCCGCCGGCGTGCTTTTCGATGAGCTCGCGCAAGGGAATGGACATTTCCTCCTCCACGGTGCACGGCTGATTGACGTGTCCCGAGATGCAAAACAACTTGGTACCGGCGTTATTCTTGCGACCGAACGAGGCGAACCACTCGGGTCCGCGTCGTAAAATGGTGGGCGACACGGCGACGGTTTCGACGTTGGTCACCGTCGTCGGACATCCGTACAGGCCGACGTTGGCCGGAAACGGAGGCTTCAATCGAGGTTTCCCTTGCTTGCCCTCCAACGATTCAATCAACGCCGTCTCTTCGCCGCAAATGTACGCACCGGCGCCGTAGTGAATGTTGACGTCGAAATCAATCCCGGTGCCACACGCATTCTTGCCCAAGTACCCCGCCGCATAGCACTCCGCCAACGCCCGCTCGAGCGCCAATCGCTCATTCACGTACTCGCCTCGAATGTAAATGTACGCCGCGCGCGCCCGCATCGCCGTTCCCGCGATCAAGCACCCCTCCAACAATTTATGCGGATCATGGCGCATAATCTCTCTGTCTTTACACGTCCCCGGTTCGCTCTCATCCGCGTTGACGACCAAGTAACTCGGTCGCCCGTCGCTCACCTTGGGCATGAATGACCACTTCAATCCGCTCGGAAACCCCGCCCCACCGCGTCCACGGAGCCCACTCGCCTTCATCTCGTTCACGATCCAATCAGCACCGAGTTCGACGAGCGATTTCGTGTTGTGCCAGTCCCCGCGCGCCATCGCGCCCTTTAAAAACGGGTCGTGCTTCCCGTAGAGGTTGGTGAAGATGCGATCGGCGTCGGCGAGATTGCCGTGCGCACGCGTCGGTTCGTCGGCGTACGCGCGCGCGGTGATCATCGTCGTCGATGGGAGCGCGCGTCTCGCGGCGCGGGAGGCGACGACGGACGCCGTCGTGGTCGTCGTGGTGGTCGTCTCGACGCCGCGGGCGATCGCCCGCGAGGAGAGCGCCAGGAGGGCGCCGCGTCGACGGAACATGGGAACCGGCGACGCGAGGCGGTGCGAGACGTCGACGAGCGATGGAGACGCGACGGGCGTCGGCGAACCGCGCGCGGTCGTCGCTCGCGGCGACGCGGAGTGGAGTCGGATCGGTCGGTAGGTTTTGAGACACTCGTGTGATGGTGTGTTTTGTGTGATTTGATGGTGTATTTTATATTAATGTATGTAGTGTGCTATGGGCGGCGTCGGCGTCCGACGCGCGCGGGCGTCGACGATGTGCGCGCGCGCTCACGCCGCGTGTTGTGCCGCTTTTTTCGTTTCGAATATGAGCACGCGCCAGAGACCGAGGACGAAGGCGTCGGTCTCGGCGTCGAGCACGGGTTCGAGGTCGGCGACGAGCGACTCGGGACTCGCGCGCGCGCCGAGTTTATCCACAACGAAACGCACGAGCGCGGGCTCGGATTCGCCCAGGAGCGTCGTGAGCTTTTTCGAGATCCACCCGCGTGCGACGTCGTCGATGGAGGCGGCGTCGTAGACGGACCAATCGAGCGGGTGGGCGAAGACGTCGGCGCGAGACGTGGGAACGGACGCCACGAGCGCAGCGACGTCAATCTTCGACGACGGTCGGTGACGACGATGCGCGTCGGCATCGGCGTCGGCGTCGGTGTCAAATACGTTCGGTCGATCGGCGGCGGCGAGCGCGGCGGATAATCCTCCGCGCGCTTTCGTCGTCGTCGTCGAAGATGTCGTCGTCGATTTTTTAGACGCCAAGCCAAACGACGTCGGCGGCGGCGGCGGTACGTCCACGAGCGTCGCGGTCGGTTCGGCGAATCCACGTATCATCGTCGTCGGTTTCGCCGTCGTCGTCAGTTTCGCCGCCGTCGTCGATTTCGCCGTCTCCTCTCGCTCTTTTTCCTTCTCCGCCTCCTCGGCGACGCGGTCTCTCTCGTCCCGCTCCTTTTCGGAATCGCGATACCGTCGTCGCTTGGAGCGCTCGCGCTCGGATTTCTTCCACAGAGGCGTCCAATAGTCGTCGTCGTCGCTCGCGTCGCTCCCGCCCTCGCCCTCACCCATCGCTCTGTCCCGCAGCGCCGCCTTGCATCTCGCCTTGGCGTTCTCTTCCTCCGCCTCGACGCGTCTCGAACGCTCGCGCGCCAACGACCGAACCAATTCGTCCAACTGTTTCTCCTTTTCCCTAAACGCGCGCTCCGCGCGCTCCGACGCCTCGTCGTACTCGCGTCGTCCTCGCACGAACCTCGGCGCCGCGTCCTCCCTCGACGCCGACCGTCTTCGACGTCCCGGCGACGACGCGCTTCCCGAGACCCCCGTCGTTCGCGTCGCCGCCGTCGTCGTCGTCGCCGCCGTCGTCGTCGTCACCGGCGACTTCCCCGCCTCGCTCGTCGTCACCTCCGATTTCTCTCGCCGAGTCGTGTCTCGATAGTCGTCGCCGTCATCGCCGCCGCGACCGCTCTCCTCGCCGCCGCCGCCGCCGCCCTTTCTCTCCTCGCCCGCCGCCGCCGCGTCGCCGTCGGCGTCAATCTCCCCCTCCTCCGACGCCGACTCCCCCGTCAACGCGCGTCGAAACACCTTCCCCATCCCTCTCCTCGCCCGCGCCGCCGCAGTCGCGTCCGCCGCCGCCTCCGCCTCCGTGAGCGTCTTCTCCCGCGTCTCCGCCGCCGCCCGCGTCGCCGCGTTTGGATTACACACCGCGCGTTCCCCCACCCCCACCGCGAGCCCATCGAGCGCGCGCGCGCACGTCACCGCGCCGACGACGTCTCGAAACGTCGCGAACCCGAACCGCTTGGGCGCGTCCGTGCGAGGATCGCGCGCGCGCGTCCACGTCTCGACGTCCCCGCACAGACGCAGCGCCTCGAGGACGACGTCGTCCGAGTCGAGGTCGACGGGGAGCTTCCCCACGTACACGCGTCGGTCGGACATGACGACGCGATGTGTGTGAACGCCGCGCGCGGCGGTGACGCGCGACGCGGCGACGCGCGGCGGCGTGTGCGGCGCGACGATTGAATGAATGAATCATTCTTCATCGTGCGCGGTGGTGAGACGACACAGATGTCACACCTCGACGCGCGACGCTTCGCCCTGCGACGAGCGTCTCGCGAACGACGCGCGCGATGCGTCTCGCCCGCGCGTCTCCGATCGCGCGCGCGCGCGTCGCGTCGCGAACCGCGTCGAGACGCGCGGTGAAACGATGCGCGCCCGCGCGCTCGAAATCCCTCGACGAGGACGAATTCGACGACGAACGCGACGGCGCGTCGAGGATGACGTTCGACGACGGTCGACCGCTCATCGACGTCTCCACCGCCGTGTCCAAGGCGAGCGTGAAGCGATCGAGCTCGATCGGTCCGCCCGTGGCGAGACCGAACGTGATGAAGTCGAGGGCGGCGACGCTCGCGGCGTTGGACGCGGCGCGGCGGGACGTCGACGACGCCGAGGAGAATGACGGTGCGAGACGACGACGAGAGCGTCGAGAGCGCGAGCGAGAGGGAAGGAAAAAGGGTGAGACGTCGATGGATCCGAGCGATGCGCGGAAAATGGTGGAGTGGATGGCGAGATCGACGGATGAAATGTTGGACGATTTGGAGGCGCGCGAGGCGCCCGAGGCTGTGGCGGCGTGGAAGTTGAGCAAGGGGGCGGAGCGAGTGGTGGAAAATCCGGCGGTTCGAGCGACGGTGGACGTGGTTGGGAAGGTGGGCGCGGCGGCGGTGAAAACGGCGGCGCCGATCGTGTTGGATGGGGCGGGGAAGGTGATGAAGGAGGGATCAAAGTTGGCGGTGCGCGCGGCGGTGTCGGCGGCGGCGGCGAAAAAGGACGGCGCGAAGAAAGGGTCCGAGGGAGGACGGGATCGACGCACGTCGGGAACGAACGGTGCGTCGGGTTCGTCGTCAGCGTCGTCTGGTGGGATGTTCGGGGGATTGGGTCTGGGAAAGAAACAACCCGTCGAGCCGGAGAAGCCCAAACCGTTCGCCGCCATCGAGGCGGCGTTGAGAAAGACGAAGAAACCCGAACCGCCGGCGCCGAAGAAGACTGGTCTGTTCAATTTCGGGTCTTCGAACGCGTCCGAAAACGAGGATAACAAGAAAAAGCGCGGCGGCGGAGGAGGAGGAGGAGGATTTTTCCGCTAGCCGGACGCGCGGCGCGCACGCTGTACGAGTAGACGACGAGGATGCAATTCAATCAAAACTGAATTTATTCGTGATGACTTGATTATTTTAGAAAAAAAACGAAACGCTATCCTGCTTTTTTTTCCTTTATTAATCGACAACGGTCGATTTTTCTTGATAAAATTAATTCTGTCGAGACTTTTTACCCGCGCGCCGCGAGTCGTCGACTTAAAAGCAGAAGCAGAAAGAGCTGGACTTTTGTTCGACGACCGGCGCTTCCTTCTTCGCGGATTCCTCCTTCGCGGATTCCTCCTTCGCGGGTTCCGACGTTTCCTCGCCCTTGCCGCCGCCGAGGACGGCCGGAATGATGGACAGGGCGCGACCGAAAATCTTACCCGGAATCGCGAACACGCCTTGGTTCTGCTTCGCCTCTTCTTCCGCCTTGCGCGCAGCCTCTTCTTCCGCCTTGCGCGCAGCCTCTTCCGCCTTCTTTTCGGCCAAGAGACGCTCCTCGTGCGCTTTTTTGGCGGCGGCGGCGGCGGCGGCGGCGTCTTGTTCCGCCTTGGCCTTGGCCTTGGCTTCGGCTTCTTCGGCGGCCTTCTTCGCGGCTTCCTCTTCGGCAGCCTTCTTCGCGGCGGCTTCTTCAGCCTTCTTCGCCTCTTCGGCAGCCTTCTTCGCGGCGGCTTCTTCAGCCTTCTTCGCCTCTTCGGCGGCTTGGCGCTCCGCCTTGGCCTTGGCTTCGGCGTCCTTCAAAGCCTCGGCGGCAGCCTTTTCAGCCTTTCTCTTCTCTTCCGCGAGCATCTTCTCCGCCTCCTTTCTGTCCCGCTCAGCCTGCTTTTCCGCCTCCTTGCGTTCCTCTTCCATCCTCTTCGCCTCCGCCTCTTTCCTCGCCGCCTGCGCCTCCGCCTCCTTCGCCGCGGCGTCCGCCTCCGCCGACGCTCTCTCCTCCTCAGCCGCCTTCTTGGCCTCCTCAGCCTCCTTATACGCCGATCGAGCCTCCTCAACCTTCGCCTCTTCCCTCTCTCGCTCGCTCTTCACGCGTTCGAGCTCCCGCATCACCGCCTCGGCGTTCGCCCCCGAGAGCTGACTCGCGCGCGTCGAGAGCTTGCGCTCCAGTTTCGCCGATTTCGCGATCGACTTTTGCGACTTTAAAATCGCCTTGACCGATTCCGATTGCGTCGCGCGCGATTCAGACGTCACCGCGATCGCGTTCGCCTCCGCCTCCGCCTCCCGCGCTCTCGCGTCCTCGGCCTCGCGCGCGGTCTCTTCGACGATGTCGTCGTGCGCGCGCTTCACGAAGGAGAACAAGCCATTGTTTTTGCTCAATTTTCGTTCCATCGTCGTCTCTTCGTCTCTTCGTCTCGTCGTCGTTCACCGTCGTCCGCGGGGTTTGATTCTTTACGGTCGATTCACGCGCGCGCGGTGGACTCACGACTCACGACGTCTCGTCGTCCGTCGACGCGCGTCGAGCGCGAACGACGCGATCGAATCGATCGATCCAACGCCTCATCCATGAAGAGTCATGACTCGTCGAACGACACACACACGCGGCAATCTATCCACACACACGCGGAACTCTATCTATCTATACACACGCGGCAATCTATCTATACACACACACGGTACAAAAATAACTACAGTACGGACACCAGTACGTATACCAGGGTTCTTTCGTTGTATCTGTCTCGCTCGCTCGCACGGGCGTCCGGTGGCGTTCGCGACTCGACGCGCGTGGACCGATCGAGCGGTCGGGACCGTTCGTCGCGCGTCCACCGTCGTCCGTCGTCCACCGTCGTCGCCATGGTGGACGCGGGACGACG
>Ga0255778_10002757_pt1 | contig 14921 bp, 15 predicted proteins | sample 071ome_31_FD_179976 | JGI IMG/M metagenome (GOLD analysis project Ga0255778, IMG submission 179976) | Coastal salt marsh microbial communities from the Groves Creek Marsh, Skidaway Island, Georgia - 071405CT metaG (version 2) | ecosystem: Environmental > Aquatic > Marine > Intertidal zone >...
GTCCGCCCGCCTCTGCCGTCGCCCGTCGTGTGTGAATGGGACGACGGCGGGGAGGGACCCTTCTGTTTCTTGAGTCACGATCGGTCAAACGAGTCAAAATCCCGATCCCATATAGCGCTCGCGCTCGACGCCCATCGATCGATCGATGGGCGGCGGCAGGGTGACGCGCGCGACGGGAGCGATGGCGACGCTCGCGGACTCGTTCTTGGCGGATCTGGACGAACTGAGCGATGAGGAGGAGGATGTCGGCGGACGGTCGCGCGTGGGGGGGGAGACGACGACGACGACGACGGAGGAGGCGACGGGACGGCGCGGTGGTGGAGCAGACGGCGTGGATGCATTGTTGAAGAAGAGCGACGATTTAGACGAGATCGCGCCGCTCACGTCGACGGAACGGTACGCGAGGGTGACCAAGGCGGTGGATGAGTCCATGGCGTCGAGCGCGATGGAGGTGAACGACGCGGGGAGACGCGTCGGAGCGGTGGACGAGGGCGCGGAGGCGCTCGTCATGGAGTGCAATACGCTCACGGTGGAGGTGGATAACGAGATCGCCGTCGTGCATCAGTACATTAAAGATAAGTACAAGAAGAAGTTTCCAGAGTTGGAATCCTTGGTCATGCATCCCATCGATTACGCGAGAGTGGTGAAGGTGATCGGTAACGAAATGGACATGATGAATGTGGAGCTCGACGACGTGCTACCTTCGGCGACGATTATGGTGGTGAGTGTCACCGGATCGACGACATCCGGGGAGCCACTGAGTGAGGTTGAATTGAAAAAGACACTCGAAGCGTGCGATCGAGCGTTAGAGCTAGATGAAGCGAAAAAGAAGATGTTCAACTACGTCGCGACTCGCATGGCTGATACCGCGCCCAACTTGAGCGCCGTCCTGGGAAGTGATATCGCGGCTCAGCTCATCGGTGTCGCCGGCGGATTGCACGCTCTGTCGAAAATGCCCGCGTGCAACGTTCAAGTCTTGGGATCAAAGAAAAAGAACACGGGTGGCATGTCGAGCGCGTCGGCTATTCGAGCGGGAGACATGCACGCCGGCTTCATCTACGACTGCGACATCATTCAGAAGAAGACGCCTCCTGCGTGGCGAACCAAAGCGGCACGATTGATCGGCGCAAAGTGCTCTCTCATGGCGCGCGTCGATGCGTTCGGCGAATCCCCGGATGGCGCCACGGGAAAGAAATTTGCGGACGAAATCATGAAGAAGATAGAAAAATGGCAAGAACCGCCGCCGGCGAGAACATCAAAACCGCTGCCCGCACCCGGAGTTGAGCAGAAGAAGAGACGCGGTGGCCGGAGAGCGAGAGCGTTGAAGGAGAGGTACGGGCTCACGGACATGCGCAAGGCGGCGAACCGAGTGAATTTTGGTGAGGCTGAGGAGGAAGTAGGCTTTGACGGCGAAGGTTTGGGTACGCTTGGCTCATCCGCCGGAGCGGCTGCCGTCGCCGGTAGAATGCGAATCGCGGCAAAGGCTGCGAAACTCATCAAAACAGACAATAAAGGCGGAAGATCGACATTTGCGAGCACAGCGGGCACGTCTGGGATGGCTTCTAGCTTGGCTTTTACTCCCATTCAAGGGATCGAACTCATCAATCCAAACGGACCGAAGCAAGACGGGTTGGCTTCCGGCACGGATTCCGTCTTTTCGGAGCGTCGTGGATTTTCGAACGTTGCTCGTCAATTGAAACGATAATCTACGCACTAGCATTTATTCATACAGAGATTTCACTAGACTACATTCGAGCAGAAAAAGCGGTTGGTGCGCCGAAATATCTCGGCACCGTCACAGAGCTGTGCCCTTTTTTCGCGAACGGTGCGTCACTGCACGACGTACTCAACCACTCATTTTCAAACACATGGCACGCACACAATCAAGGCTAAAGTTCATCCTTTTCTTCGCGTTGCGGATGAAATCCTCTCTCACTCAAGTAGTCCTTCACGTCCTCGACGGACCACTCGCTCGTCAATTTAGCAGTCTCGACAATCGTCCCATCATCCTCTTCTATGTGTAAAGAAGGCGGATAATGCGGCGTCCACTGCACTGTGACTCTCTCGCCGTACCCCCCGACCTCGACGACCTCTTTCAGGAACGTTTTGATCTCCGGGAGTCGGTTGAGTTTTCACCCCGGGCACGACTGAAATCGCGCTCGAGCGAGCGTCCCCGCGGCGTGCGCGACGAGTGCGCGAGCGGAGACGGCGACGACGCAGACGATCGTCGCGAGAACTCGACGACGCGCGCCTCGGGTAAATTCTCGTCGCCGATTTCCCCGCTCGGACGTCCTCATCGTCCTCCGCGCGTCGAGCCTAGACACCGCGGCGACGACTGAGGGGACTCGAGGTTGAAATCGACCAGTCAGGACCAGATGACTCTCGTGGGGTGAGGCTGGGGTGCCTCCTCGCGAGACCGCACTCTGTCGCGGCGTTCGTCGGTGAGTGCGACGATGACGATGACGATGACGACGGTGATGACGTCGACGACCACGCGATGCGACGCTCGACGCGTCGCGCGGACGCCGGTCGCGCGTCGAGGCGCGACGGTGGTCGTGCGGGCGGGCGATGACGTTGAGGCCAAGTGCACGGGGTCGTGCGATTCCTGCGGGTTGGCGAAGGATAAGATGCAGTGCGATGGGAGCGGACGAATCATGGGTGGAATGGGAGCGATTCCTTTGTTCTCGTGGTGGCCGATCAAGGCGTACCGACCGTGCCCGGGATTGATTGATAACGGCGGAGTTTACACCAGAAAGGGACAAGATGTCAATAGCATTCTTTGGGGCGAATCTGGGAAAGACTAATTCCTACTAGTAATGTTACGCTATGCTACTAATTCTTAAAGATCCTCGTTTTCATCCCTGCTCGTAGCCGATCCGTCAGTGCGAAACCGTTGGACGAGACGCGTGAAACCAACCTCGCCTCGACTTGCGCTCGTCATATCTTGTCGAGCTGCATCCACGAGAGACTCCTCGATGACGACGCCTTGCGTCTCCGGCAAAGACAGCGTCACCATACAAGCTGAGCCCGCGACTAGACCGAGAACCACCGGCGGCACGGCCGCGCTGATCGCTTGCGCAAGAATGATTCCAGGCGCGATGATACCGCCAACTCGGGCGGCGAGCGAACACGTGCCCAAACACGACGAGCGCACTATCGTCGGGAACAGCTCCGTAGTGTACAGGTAAATCATGTTGAAAGAACCCGCAATTCCAAAACGCCCGATCATCGACACTAACACTTGCGTCGATCCACTGAACATGGCGCTTGAAAATACACCTACGGCTGCGGTTCCCATGAGGAGGAGCAAAGTCTTCTGTCTGCCGAGTACGTCCACGCAGACCTGAGCGACACCGTGCGAAGGAAATTCAACTATTCCACTAATGAATGTGTTCATATAAATTGAACCGCTCAGAGAACCCACATTCAGGGACAACCCGTAGTAAACCATGCTCGTCACGCAGAAAATGTAAGCCATGGAGAAGAGGCGCTGTCGCAGAGCGGGATATGGAAACACAGCTGTGACATTCAAACCCTTCACGACGCGAGTTTGCTTCAACGGGGGCAGTGTTCCGCTAAATTTATCGTTACCTTTAGCGAGATGGGTCATGATCTCGTGTGCCTTGTCGACTTGTCCCGTAGCGAGGTACCAACGCGGAGACTCCAACAAGAACCGAAAAGAGAGAAGGATGTACGCCAACCCGTGTAAGCCGCAGAAAGTCGCAAAGCTCCGCCATCTTGGCATCATGTACGCGACCGGAGCCATGAGTGCGATACCACCAGACCAATAGTATTGCGTTGCGATGCCAAGAACGGCTCGCCACTTGATTCCGAGCACTTCTGTACACAAGACATAGCTCGACACGCCCAAGCCTCCGCATCCAAAGCCGCGCAAGCACATGCAACAAAAGTATAACCAATATCCATTTGAAGCCGCAGCGAATAGCGCTCCGGCACTAGCCAACGCGGTCGATACGTATAATCCAAAGACCCGACCTTTACTGTCAGCAACCTGACCGAGAATTCCAGCTCCAGCGAGGAAACCGACAAAGAAGATTGAGTCTGCGAGCTGAACTTTGTATTCGTGCGAGCACACGAGATCCCACTCGGAGACGATGGAGCTCCTGGGGTCGACCCACTTCCACAGCTCACGATCCATATCGCATATTTCAAGCGGTGATCCGGTGTCTGCGTCTAAACATCCACCCTCCACCGCGCACACCCAGTCCGGCACGCGCGCGGTGAACACAGACGTGAGCGTCAGAAACGCGGCTGGAAACCACGCGACCGAACTCAGCGCGAACTGCGCGAGCTGCGCTCTGTTCGCTTGCCCGATGCGTTCATCGAACAGTTCATCCACCGTTCGTCCGTCGGCGCTGTCTTCCTCGTCGGCAACGAACGCGCGCTCTTCACCACCGTCCTCATCTTCGTCCAACCCGTTCGCGCGCGGTCCGGGCGAGGCGCTCCGCCAACTCCCTGCGATGTCGAGCTCGACGTCCGAGTCGCGCGCGAGCCCAGACGCCATGGCCCGCTGTCTCGTCGTCGACGTCGCGATTTTCCTCGACGACCGCGACCGCGCCGGTCGCGTACTCCGGTCGCTCGGCTCAAACCAAACGAACTCTCGTCTTGAGACGAGTTTGGGAGTTTGGGCAGTTGACCGGGGGAAATTAAAGGGTCACGACCGGTCGATTTCGAGCCTCGAAAGAGAAGGAGAAAGAAAGTGTCTCGTCCGAGGTAGAGCGACGGCGTCACTTTGTCGACGGCGAAGATGTTCAGACGAGGCGCGAATGAGTTGGTGAGACGAGCGATGACGACCGCGACGACGGTTAAGTCGTCGTGTAACGCGACGCGGTCGTTCGTGAACGCTAAACTTCCCGATCTCGACTACGACTTCTCCGCCCTGGAACCGGTCATTTGTGCAGAGATCATGGAAATTCACCATCAAAAGCACCACAACACATACGTGACGAACTTTAACGTCGCTCAAGAGAAGTACGCAGAGGCCGAAGCGAAGGGTGATCACGCCACCATGATCGCCATGCAACCGGCGATCAAATTCAACGGCGGTGGACACGTCAACCACACGTTGTTCTGGAAGTGCCTCACGGCGCCGAAGGACTACGCACTTCCGGAGGGCGAACTGTTGAAGATGATCGAGCGAGACTTTGGATCGCTTTCAGCAATGCAAGACAAATTTACCGCCGCGACTGTCGCCGTTCAAGGTTCTGGATGGGGTTGGTTGGGCTACGACAAGGCTAGTGGTAAGCTCGCGGTGACGACGACCGCGAATCAGGACCCCTGTGTGACCACCGGTCTCACTCCCATCCTGGGAATCGACGTGTGGGAGCACGCGTACTACTTGCAGTACAAGAATCTTCGTCCGGATTACGTCAAAAGTGTCTGGAAGATCATTAACTGGAAGGTAAGTGTGATCTTTGTTGGAATGAGAGAACAGACTGACGAGCTCGATTGTTTAACGCACAGAATGTCGCTGATAACCTCAAGAATGCCACGTAATGCACGTTTAACCTTGTACAACAATAATTTGTGAATCGATGCGTGAATTATTTTCATTTCGCTGCTATCTACTGGATCATCGCGGTGCGCCGACGGACCTTTCACAGCTCAACTCAATTCTGCGTTGCTATGAGCGCCTCCTTCGGACGTCTCTTTCTAGTCGCCGTCGTCTCAGTCCATCCGCTCTTCCTCTTCCTCATCCTCAGTAGTAACATCCTCCGCTCCTTCCTCGTCCATTTCCTCGAGTTCGATGTCTTGTTCGCCCTCCGTCTCCATAATTACTTTCACGCACTCCTCCCTGTCGTTGTGCATGGCCTCGTCCAGCGGCGTCCGGCCGGCCTGGTTACAGATGCTCGCGTTCGCTCCTTTGTCCATCAACAGTTGAACGATGTTCGCGTGACCGTTTAAACACGCCCAGTGCATCGCCGTGCTCCCTTGTTCGTTCGCCTTGTTCACGTCAGCCCCGTACTCGAGCAAGAGGTTGACAATTTCTTCGTGCCCGTTCGCTGCCGCGTAGAGCAGACCGTCGTACGCGTCCGCCAGCGCACCCTGGTCCAGGTACGATCGACACTCGTCGAACTCTCCGAATCGTGCGGCGTCGGCCAAGGCCTCGCTCAATTCTTCCTCCGTGGACATGACGCGCCGCCTCGCTTTTTCGTCCCCGGCGGCGAATGTGGAGAGAACCTCGAGCGCGGGGACGACACTTGGATCTGATCTTCGATCGACCCTTCACGAACCTCGCGCCGCGCCCCACTCGCTCGCGGGTTTGGAACAGAGTCGTTACGAGCGACGCCTGCGTCGACGCCGGAGACACCGCCGCGACGACATGGCGTCCGCGCGCGTGACTCGAGCCTCGGTCCGCGAGGGAAAGAATGCGTCGACCCCGAACTTCGTCGTCGGGTTCGCGTACTTGCTCGGTGCGTGCGCGTGACTCGTCGAAGAGGAACATCTTTTTTAGCGCAACTCCTCCAACATCCGACTGAACTGTGGACGACGACTGACGTACGGCGTGCGTTTTCACCGACGTGTAGCCACGCAGCTGACGTCGAAACTTTTACCCTTCTTCATCAACACTCTTGTGGCGCGACGGCTCACTCCAGAGGAGTTTGGTGTTCCCACCGTGCACTTCTACTTGCTCTCGACAGTCATCCTCACGACGCGCGAAGGCTTCAGACGGGCGCTCATGCGGGATTCCGTCGACGAGGGATCCTTGGGTTACGCATGGTTCGTTCTTCCTCTCGGTTTCGCACTCTCCATCGCGGTTCCGGCTGGCGTTATCACGTCGCAGAAGATATCTACGAGCGAACCATACGGTCTGGCTCTCGTGTACTACGGCGTTGCTGCGTTCATAGAGCTGTGTGCCGAACCTTACTACATTCGAGCGATGCGAAAGTCCGCTTTCAAACTAAGGCTGATTGCAGAATCGATTTCAACAATCGTGCGAAGTGCTTTGACGTACTTGCTGGTGTCCATGAACCAACAAAACGTCGTGATGGCCTTTGCGTATTCGCAGGTGGGAATTAATTTTTTTATTTTTGCGCGAACGTAACCAACGCGTCTCCTCGTGACTGACGTGCGTTTTTCGCCGCAGCTCCTCTATGCTGTTTCGATTACGTTGTTGTATGTCATCGGAACACCGAAACACACACACCAAACGACGAGAAAGGATCAGGCAACCGTCAAATTAATTGGCATTTTTTCGTTACAGGTGAGCTCAATTAAATCTCTTCAAACATCATGATCATGACTCTTTCACGCCGCAGGCTGCGTGGAAACTCGTCTTGGCAGAAGGTGAAAAGGCTGCACTCATAGCCGTCGCTGCAGCGGATGAAGTCGGTGTTTATGGCCTTGTTGCGTCTCTCGGGTAAGAGATAATATTTTTACGAATTAATTAATTTTGAATTAACTTTTTGTTTCAAGTGCGGCATTTGCGAGATTAGTGCTCCAGCCGTTCGAAGAGGCTGCATTTGTTATTTTTACCCGCAGTATTTCGTCGAAGGCGCGTGCGACGGAAGAGAAGAAAGTGTTCAATGCATTATTGCGTGTAGCAATTATTTTCGGCAGTACGGCGGTACGTATTTCATGCTACGCATTCTATAGGCGACGCATTGACGTGTTCATGTGCCTAGGCTTCGATGGGACCTCATTTCTCTTGGTTGGCGCTCAGGTACGGCACTAGAGATGACTCTTTTGAGCTCCTTGTTGAATTAATTCCCATTCGTGAACAGAATTTTATATGGTGAACGGTGGGCGAATCAGCATTTCGCATCAGAAACGCTCGGTTTCTACGCAATTTTAATTTTGCTGCTAGCGGTACGTGTCTCCTTACATGCTCGAGCAGCACTACTTCGATTTCTCGACGGTGACGACATTGCGGGGGGATTTATCGTGTCAATTTATTTTCATGTATTTATTTCTGACTCTTTGATTACAAGGTGAACGGCATCACGGAGGCTTACGCACACGCTGTTATGGTACGTGTTGAGACCATTATTTCAACCGAATCATTTTATACTCACCACGTTACCTTTGTGTAGTCGTCGACGGAGTTGAGTTCTTCAAACGTCTGGCTCCTCGTTTGCTCCCTCGTCAATGTGGTACGCCTTCGTGCACTGTAAAAGTGGTCTTGTTCGTGACGTTGCGTTTTCAGGGTGGTACACTGATGCTTCAGCGCTCGCTGGGTCCGATCTCGCTTTTGATAGCGAACGCCATGAGTATGGTTGTTCGTATCGCTTTCACCGGTTCGTACATACGCAAACGCTTTGTTCGCCTGAAGTTGGATACTCGCGTCAAGCTCCTCTCAAAGTCTTATTTCTTGGTAAGTTCACTCCATTGAAGATATCTGTGATCATCATGGTGATTGTTTCATCGCAGACTTTGATCGTTTTCTCTTTCGTTGCTCGGATGTCTGCTCAAGCGTTGCGCAGCAACCCAACCACTTTTGGGCTCTTGGCCCACACTGCGTGTGGGGCCGTTATCCTAGCTATCCTCCTCGTCACACTGTACGTCTGCGAGCGTGACGCGTTTTTATACCTGTCAAAACATAATAAAAGTGATTAGTGTTGAGTTAGTTCATGAAAATGTGACAGTATCGATAGCCCTATTTGCACCACACTCGCCACAACAGACTTCTGCAGCACCACCTCTAGACCTCCAAAAATTTTCCACCTTCTTTGACCTAGATCGCCTGCTCGTCCTCAGCGGACGACGCTTCAGCTGCATCGCGTTGGCTTTCGATCGCTATCCAGTAAAGAATCCATCGAGCGCACCTTCTGGTCGCCCCTGGCGTGTTATTGATTGCTTCGGTCGACGCGCGATCAACCTGAAATCGGCGCAATGAACGTCACTCGTCGTATTGTCTCTGGCGCTTCTTTGCGCGGCGTGCAGCGTGCTTCAGTGAGATCCTATGGTGCTGGCCCTCCCGGAGGTTATTTTGCTGAAGGTGTACAAAGTGGACGCAACGGTTACTTGTTCGGTGAGACCCCGTCGGCGGCAGGGAAGCGTAGAGTTTGGGAGGACTGGGAGGCGCCGTGGTATGCGACCCTTACGCTCGCCACTGGCATCCTCTGCTTCGGTCTTCAGGCAAAACCAGACACGAAGATGACATCGTGGGCTAGAGAAGAGGCGGCGCGACGACTTGCCGCGGAAAAGTAGCCCCATCGTCGCGGCTCACGTCCGCTTCTTAGTACGCTAGTGAAAGCTTCTGCCAAACAGGAAGGAGTGTTGTAAATTGTTACGTTAGACTTTTCTAAAACTTTTCTAAACACCAGGCGCGCGTTGAAACATTCACTTTTTGTTCTAAGTACTTCATATGATACGTCTAGTTGTATTTGCTACGCTATCGTCGGTATCTTGATCGTTTGAAGTTGACGTACAAGTGAAAGATGCCGCGCTCAAACGTGCATCTGAAGCCGCGCTTGTGACTATGTTCCCATTCCTTATTTACGATTTTGAACGCAATATCCTCATACGGTGGGCCTGCGGTGATTTTGAGAATGCATGTTTCTGCATTCGGCGAGCCGTCTGGCTCAATTCTGTAAGATGGAGCCTTCGAGGTATCGATGAGGTCTGGATAGAAGATGTTAAACTTGTACCCCTGGACAAGTTTTGGCGGCGGATTTGAGGAGTCGTAATGCGTTCGGTTGTACTTGTTCCACGTGTAACCAGTGTGCACACGATTGAAATACTTGGGTTTTCGTGGTCGGTACTTATCGTGCCACCAGTACGCCTGCGATTCCAGTGCAACCTCGGCAGAGAAGTTTGCGTCGCCTTCCTCAGTTGCGCCCATCATGCGCTCGACGAGATCCTTTGCCTTGATGTCTTCCTGCCTCTCAAGATCCTTGAAATCGGTCGTTCCCGTTCGAAGATTACCAAGGATACCGCTACTATGGTTTGCTCCACCGGACGTTTTGAACGCGTTGTAAACGTCTTCTTCCGTCTTACCTCTGAGGACTCGCTTCTGAGAAGTGACCTTCTTGAAGCGTGACATGCTTTTGATCCTTTCTTGCTCTCGAAGACGAGTGAGGTTTGCTTCTTCTTGTGCGATATCGATTAGCTCGATCCCATCTTCGATCTCTTGGAGTCGCATTGGCGACAAAGACGGATCAAACTCTTCTGGTCCAGAAGAGCGTTGCGTTTCAGTGGCACCCATATTTTCCCACTCTGACACATCGTTTCCGTGAGCGTCATCATCTTCGACGTGTTTACCGAAATCCGCACCGAGTAAGTCATCATCATCCTCATCCTCTTCTTCTCGCGTCTGGGCGGCAGAAGCTTCCTTCCTTGCGCGGCTGCCATCCTCTATTTCCTCTCTCTCGAACTTGACTTTGAGAGCGCTGTGTGTCTCCTCAACCGTGGCCCTCATTTTCGCCATCGTGACTCGCTTTAACACTGCCTTCCAATATTCGAATTCGCCTGCATCTGGATCTTCAAGTTGTTCAGAGATCTCTGCTTCGAGGTCACACAGTTCAGCCGCGGACTTACCACTCACTATTTCCACCACGTCGTCGTCAATGTCAGCGTGCAGGCTGGTCGCTTCTGTGCGTTCAGAACTTTGCCCGCGGACGCGTGAGCGTTCGATTTCTTCATTCTTTCGAACTTCATCTAATTCTATCTCCGTCACACCAATCAAGGAAGTCCAAAATTGACGCCTCTTGGCGTCCTGTGTGTCGAGCTCGTGCAACTCCTCGAGTTCTGTTTTGGTCTCTTTCAACTCGTTCAACGTTAACCCTTTCAAAACCGTGAGTGGGTTCACGAACGCGTCGAATTCCATGTACGTTTCAGCGAATACGTTCTGCGCGATGAGGTCTATGGGCTTCGCACGCCCCTCTTTTATCCGTATCCCCGCTCGCACTTTCGCCTGACGCAGATGAAAGGCATTCTCCTTTTGATCCAACTCGTTGGCCTCCCCCTTCGCTCGTTCGCGCTTCTGCGCGTCCATCGTAGCGAGAACGCTCGGTTGTCGTCGGTTCCAATCGTTTCCCCCCTCCCCGGCTCCAGAAGAACGCCGCCAATCCTCCGCGGATCCAACGCCGCCTCCGAACCGAGGAGGCGGTGCGTCGCCGCTCATCGCGCGCTGACGTCGACGGACCCTACGAGAACACGACGACACGAACGGAAACGATTCACGCTCGCCGAAAGGTCCGCGTCGACCGCGCGCGCGCGCCTCACTGGCGACTCTCGCTCTTTCCTCTCTCGTCGCGGTGGTGGGTTCCTGACTCGTCGCAGCCTCGGTCTCCCTGGGCACTCCGAGGCGACACGTGATGATGCGTAACACTCAAATCTACGTCTCCGCAGTCGACGACTCCGAGTCCGTCTTCGGACTTGAATCGTTCGCTTTGCGGCGCGAGAACGAACGGGTGAAGTCGTCGTCGTCGAGAGTGTGGTCCATCGCGCGCGTTCTCGTCGACGCGTCGCGCGTTTCGGGCGTCGCGGTCGAGAAGACATGCGGGCGGTTCCTTGGACCCGGTTCGCGGTGGCGATCGTTTTGACGACGTTGGTGTCGTCTTCATCGGCGCTCGCGGCTCCTGGATGCTCAGAACGCAATGAGATGAAGATTTTAAACATAGATCTGAACGCGAACGGGCAACACACCGTGGTTCCGGCGGGTTTGGCGCTATTCGGAGGAGACGTGGTGGTGAACTCGACATTGGGTCCCTGGTCCCTGGTTCTCCCAGCGAGTGGCGAATACGGGTGTTCGAGTTCATCTATCGGTGATAGAATCACTGGTGATGTTCTCGTGGTGGAACGCGGCGAGTGTCAGTTTTACGAAAAGGCGAAATTAGCTCAGGCAGCCGGAGCGAAGGGGTTAATAATTGTCAGCCACGAGGAAGACTTCACTACGATGACGTGCGCCGAGGATGAGAAACTTGATATTGTAACCATGCTAGTGGCGGGTGAAACTGGTTTGATGATTTTGGATGGTGCGAACCAATCGGGTGCGAGCTTGACGATTACTTTGGCTGAAGTTCTCCCGAAACAGTTTGACTTCGTAGCTTCTTTTGCCCTCTTGCTCATGGCTGTCGCAACAATCACTCTAGGTGGCGTTTGGTCTTTGAAGGACAAGAGGCACGATATTTCTTCGAAGCGCGATGACGATGATATTGACGAACGGGAGGAGACGGAGAATGACCACTCACAAGGTATTGAGATCAACTCATACAGCGCGTTTTACTTCGTCGTGCTGGCTTCAGTCGTGTTGCTCGTACTGTTTTACTCGATGCAACATTGGATTTTCGTAGTGATGCGAGGTGTTTTTGCGTTGGCTTCTTTTGAAGGTCTTCGTGTTGTGTTTTACTCCGCTATTACGTATCGAAAGGCTCGGTTTCACCGCTCAAAAGTTGTGCTCCCTTTCATGGGTCCTGTCCAGACGGTGTCCATCTTGGCGAGTATTGGGGCGGCTTTGGTCGTAGCCACGTGGGTTATTTTTGAGAAAGCCACGTGGTCTTGGATGCTACAAGATATCTTGGGCTTATCTTTCCTCGTGAACGTGTTGAGACTTGTGCATTTGCCGAACTTGCAAGTCGGAACGTTGCTTCTTTGCTGTGCCATGTTTTACGACATCTTCTGGGTGTACGTACAACCTCACTTATTTGGGCAAAAGAGCGTAATGGTCACGGTTGCCCGCGGAGGTGAGCACGGTGAGAGACTTCCCATGCTGTTTCTCTTCCCTCGCGCATCGAGCGAGGGAGACTTCTCCATGCTAGGCTATGGAGACGTCATCTTGCCCGGTTTGCTCATCGTCTACAACTTGCTCTTCGACAACAGAAAATCTGATGTTTCTGAAACGAAATACTACTACTTTTTCTGGTCGTTAATTGCCTACGCTGTGGGGATGGTGTTGACATTTTTAGCGCTTTACTTCGAGGTTGGAGGGCAAGGGGGGCAACCAGCGCTGACGTATTTGGTACCCACCGTTTGCGGAACGACGTGTTTCCTAGCTTGGAAGCATCATAACCTCGGTGAAATGTGGTCAGGCTTTACTGAAGAGTACTCTGCCATACCGTCAGAGTCTGAATCTATATTGTAGTTTGTATCAATAGACCGCTCAAAAAAACTCCAGACAAAAAAACGTGCTCGCTCAAAACTCTAGAAAAAAAAGTTGCCCCTTTCAGTCGTCCACCGTAAGTGATCGTCCGCTCGCTCGCATCAGTATGCGACACGCGCGGGTGGTGATGCGCGATGAATAAAGACAAGGCGCGTCAGAGCCTGATCGCCTCTCGAAATATTTCCAAAGACACTCCTGTAGCCCGTCGTGTTGCCTTTCTTCGCGAAGCCGCCCGGGCGTACGTAACAGAATTTCCCAAACTATCGGCGCGGTTAAACATGTCGGCGACGACTTTGGCGAGAGAAAACGAACTTTCACGAGCTCAGATCAACGCTTACGGATCTTGTCCTGCTTGCGGTCTAGAGAAAGAAGAAGAAGGCCTGACGTGTCGCTTGTGTAGGTTACCACTCAAGAAGAAGACTCGACGCCGGCCAAAGACTGTGCAGGCGACGTAAGAGGGGATGACGTAGGTATTAGGATAGCGATTATTAGATAATGAAGATATAGAAAAATAACATGAATCACTCGTGAGCTCTCATTGACTAGTTTGCGGTTTTCAAAATTGCCGCACCACTACTTGGTAACGTCGCGAAAAGTGCACGTCCTACTTCGGCTTGTTCTATGATACCTGCTGCGACTCGGGAAGCATAAAATGATTCCTTGACCGCTTCTAACACGCTATCGACTGCATTTTTCGCCACCAATGCCACGGCGCATCCACCCCAACCTGCTCCGGTGAGTCGAGCGCCGTGCGCGCCGGCAGCGCGGAATGCTTCAACGAGCTCATCAAGTTCCGGACAGGAGCACTCATAAAGAGCGCGACAAGACTCGTGGCTACCGTTCATGTATACGCCAAGCTCAACGGGGTCAACTTTCATAGCACACGCCGCTGCGAACAAATGCACCCGTCCCGCCTCGGAGAAGACATGCAACGTTCGTGAAAGGAGCTTGTAGCCCTTCTCGTTGTGAGTCAGTACGAGTTTCGAAGCCGGTGAGGAGAAGACATTCATGAATGCTTCAACCCCAATGAGCTCTTCGATTTCTCTTGCATCGTAGTACCCGTCGTGTAAAAGCTCCTCGGCTCTAGCCTTTGCGACAGACATGGAACCGACGTGCTGTTCAATTTCTTTGAGCGTCTCAATCTTGGCGGCTTCCTCAGTGCTCATGCCTAGCTTTATGCCTAAAATTATCGCCGCAAGACGACATTCGACGACCCGCAGGTTGTAACGTTCGTGCGCTCCTTCAGCTTTGTTGCTGACAGCGAGACAGTTGCCGATGATGAAAGCCGCATCCTCCGGTAGTTGTACGTCGTTGGTGGTGATCGGATTGAAATCAACCAACTTGGCGACCCCTGCTTCGCCCATGATGGAAATAGCTTGATCCATTCCACCGGACTGAGTCCCAGAGTATCGTTCACATTTGCAGGTAAAGTCAGCAATCTCACCCTTCGTGAAGTCCAGCCCAAGAGCGTGCATGACAGCCACCGCAACCGCGCAGCACAATGCCGATGACGAACTCAAGCCGCTTCCGGTGGGCACGGTTCCGTCGATCATGATGTCCAACCCCACCGTCTGTGGAATCTCCGCTCCGCACTCGTTCAGAAAGTCAAAAACACCCTTATATCCGCACATGACATAGTTTGTCCAGTGTAAAGACGCCGTGTCGACCTCCTGCGCCGGAGACAACTCGAACGACTTTGACGTGTACTCCTCGTTGGTGTTGCCCACGGTAATCTTCCCCGACTTTTCATTCACCGAAACGGCGACTATGGTGTCCAAACCGATCGCCATCGGTAGCACAGAGTATCCCTCGTAGTCGATGTGTTCTCCTATGAGATTCACTCGCCCCGGGGATCAGA
>Ga0255778_10002761_pt1 | contig 14904 bp, 7 predicted proteins | sample 071ome_31_FD_179976 | JGI IMG/M metagenome (GOLD analysis project Ga0255778, IMG submission 179976) | Coastal salt marsh microbial communities from the Groves Creek Marsh, Skidaway Island, Georgia - 071405CT metaG (version 2) | ecosystem: Environmental > Aquatic > Marine > Intertidal zone > Salt...
CCGCTAGGTAAAAAATCAGGTAATTCTTCATTCTGTGAGATGATCTCTGTTGAATTATGGTCAAACAGATCGTCGATTTCCACATCATGTGAGGGACCTGTATCGCCCTCCTTGTCGAAGGCCCATAGTTGGCCTACCTTACGATTTCGTGAGATAAAGAGTGCGGATAAGGCGAGGACACAGACCAAAACAAGAATGATGAGGCCTATGTATGATGACTCGACTTCATTCGATGTTTGTGATGAATTACCGTTTATCTCACAATCACTTGAATTTGATTCAAAACATGGGTCAATAAATGGGTCAATGGTAATTTTTTTAGTATCTGTGAATGATTCAAATTGCTCATTGATGCACTCAAACTGCAATGATATTGATTGATTCTCGACATTACGAGGAATAGGATAAATCCACAGAATTTCGTTTGATGACATTGACGATTCTCCTGCGAGTTCAATAAATTGGGACAATACATTTTGTTCTTGGTCTAAAATTTGCAAGGAACAAATAATACCAGAAAGACCATCATCATCTGAAACGATGAGTTTCGCAGCGAGATCTGCACCTGTCGAAATATTTTGAGGCAATTCAGTTTCCAATAGAGTAGGGGCACGAGTAAATTGAATGGGTTGTTGAATCGAATGAACCAAACCATCCACATCTTTGAGATAACCGAGCAATTGACCTTCACCCTCAATAAAAGTACTATCAAGCCGAACCCGGTAGTGTATTTTTGTTTGATCAACATTTGTAATCTTACGATCGCAATCCAATGTAGCATTTTCATTATCGAACCAAACCGGTTGTTCTTGAGTGGGCAATGACACTGCCCATCCTTCTTGAATTAACGACACGGAAGAGATTTCAATCGGCCTATCACTCTCTATGACGACTGTCCATGTTGCAACTTGACCAAAATTCATTGACTCGATTTTTCCAGAAACCCCACACAACGACGTTGATTCGATTTTTGGTGGGGTGAGAATCACGGGATATTCTACATCTTCGGTGGCTGTTGAGCCATGGAGGCCCGTTCCACTCACTTGAGCCCAAAAATTACCCGACTCGAGTGCATGTTGTACTTGTTCTAATTGGATAATTATCTCATAGTTGCCCTGCCCAATGTCAATTGGCACCTGAAGAATTTCTCCACCCGGCCATAACATTCTCAAGTCACCAATAAATGTGAATTCATCATCATCAACATCAGAAACTTGAATTCGGAGGTATTCTCGACCGTTGTTGATTATTCGGTCCAATATCGTACCGTCTTCGGATTCGATTGTCAGTTGAATCAAAGGTGCGATATCTCCGACTTGTATTTCTCGATAAGCAACCCGCGCCATGTTTGAGTTGAATAAACTGAATTCAATGTGTTCCAATGAAGATGACCGTGCAAGTTCAAATGAAGCCTCATAGCAATAGACGCCAAACTCTGAAGAATCAATTTCAACCAACTCTGTGAGATTTCCCCTATTTGCTACCAAAGTTGGGAATTCGTATTCGGGTTCAAAGTCAGCATCCTCTGCACATACAATGAGGACATATTTTTGTGAACGTTGGAGCTCGAAAGAAGGGGATATTGGTAGATTAGATGCCCTGTCCCAGTTCGAAGAATCTAAACCTTCGATATATGGGCCATACCATGATTGTGAAGCATTCAATATCCGCGTTACATTTGGAAATTCTTTGAAATCGAACAGTCCATTTGAATCGTAGGCAGTGGCCCTTAGGGATAAATTCCCGAGTGTTGAAGTGATTGGAATTGTCACCACGGTTTCCCAACGATTTCCAAATAAGTATGTTGCATTTTGAGCAACCCATACTCCCGAAGAACCCACTCTCCACTCAACGATGACCGAGGTCACATTGGCATCATCGGTTGCCAAAATATTGCAAATCGTGTAACCCCCTCTTGCAAGTTCAGAAGCACTACAATATCCCCCAGTAAGCACTGGTTTAGCATTAATTGGAAAACCTAGGTCGACGATGTTTTGTTTAAAATTTCGCTCTGGTGTTGAATTGAGCCACCTGATTCGAATATTCATCCAATCGAGAGATGAAACAGGGAAATCAAGTTCGATTTTGAATCGAGAACCATTTTGATCGCCAGCCGGAATGGTGAGATTGGTTTGGTTGAGCAGAACATTTCCTTGTAAATTTACAACAACAATTGAACCGACTGCAGCGGACATCCCTGTGTTTTCGAGTGCTATTTCGATGGTTGAATTTTCATTTTCATTTGCAAAACCGAGAAGGCGGGCATCAATGATATTCACATCGTGAAATTGATCTGCAAACGGTGCCATCTTGGGATCGCCCACAACAACACCCATCCACCCTGTGATGAGGTTAGCTGCTGCATGACTTTCTGCTAAATTGTATCCTTGAACATACGATTCCATCAAAACTGACGGATAGCCAACAGCCGTCAAGTATGGCTCGTACACATAGCCTTTGAGACCAGATACACCGTCCTCGAGTAAATCCGCAACAAGAGATTGCCCATAACCGGCACCCCATGCAAATGAACGGCCACCTGTCGAAACAGCGGTTTCGGCTATTGAACCATCAATCCAACCATTGTGAGGGCGAATTGAACGAAGATTGAGTGTATCAATGTAAAATGAACCATCAGCATTGGCACCAAGTGGCGTGACTTCAACAACAACACGGAAAGATGTAACATTCTCATGTGGCCTAAATCGTAATGTTCTGCTGTTCCAGTTTTCTGCTAGAATTTGTGAATTCGTCCGATTTTGAGATAAGAGCACGCCATTTGAGTCATACCCTTCTACAAGTATTTCGAACTGTCCACTAACCTCGCCACTACTACTCCCGTAGCCATAGATAATCCACGCATGCCCGGTGTGGCCGTTTGGTATTGTCATGTTTTGCCATACATCAATTGTTGAACTCGATGCTCCAGAGAATGGTCCACAATTTTTGTACACCTCTCTTGATAACCGATGGATGTCTTCGTGCGAAAGTGCATCGTCGTAGACCACAACCTTGTCGATGAATCCTTTGTAGTAGGCTGAACCTGCTCGATTAACACCCAATCTGTAAAGGTCCACATTGTTGAAATCGCTTGAATTCGGTTGAAACGAACCCACATGAATTCCATTCATGTACCGATGTACCGTTCCATTATCGTAGACTGTTGATAGATGATTCCACTGGTGGAGTTTGAGTTGGCCAATCACATTGGAAGAATTACTATGCTGTTTCCAATCTCCATTTTGTATCATATGTTGAAAACTTTGAGCTGAACCTGCCGTATCATCGATGGCAAATGTGGATGCATATTCGGTTTGATTATCATCTTCAACCAAAACAAATTGACTGATTGTCAGATTTCCAGACCAGTCTTGCACATCAACTTGAGCATAATCATCCACACCATCAAACAAAAGACATTTTCCACCTGGACAACTTACCCAGTTCGATGAATTCATACCATGCAATGTCAGATTTGCTGAATTTTGTTCATCATACGCTATTGAACCCGAACCAGATTCAAAATCCCAAGAGTGACGAATTGAATCGGATTGTGGACGTGATGTAAATACCTTAAGGGCAGATTGTGGAACAACGGATTTTGATTGATTTGGACCTTCCCATGACAATATCACTCCGTGAGGACCTCCACCTTCAAACATTTCAACCCTTAATTCGTGATATCCAGAAGATAAATTTCGATATCCAGATATTTCTCTCATACCGTGCGTCCCGTGGTTTTGAATAATGGATTGTCCATTCAACCACATTTCTGAGCCGTCATCACTGTTGAGATAGAATGTCCAATTTCCTTCCTCAGGCACATCGATAGAGGCTGTGAATCGTACACTAAACGACTCCTTGAACCGTGGATCGAGCCCAGGGGGCGGGTTGCTCGATGAACCGAAGTTAATGTTTGGTTGAATTGTGACCGCATTTGGAAATCGACCCTGTAAATTGGGCATAGCATTCGTGTTGAATGTCACTGCTCTGTTGTCAAAATATTCAGCAAGGACGCCATTAAGGTCATTTCCAAGTTGTGCATTACAATCTGGAGTAAGCGTCATAGATAGAGAATTTTGACCACCTTGTTTCTTTGTGTTTAGTGTGTCAAGACGAATCGATTCATTTCCTGAGGTTGCTGGTAAAGAATGACTCCAATATCTTGCTTGAGTGCTCCATAAGGTATCTGATGTATCAAATCCAGCATTTGGTAACCGATTCGCGTTCCAATTTCCATCATTGCTGCCCCAAGAAGCATAACCAATGACATTAGACACGTTGGTTACGAACTCTGTTTCCTCGTCAAAGAAAACGGGAAGATTGTACGTGCCGTTGAGCGTTGAGTTGGCTAGATACAAATTGTCATTCCAGTATTTGTAACCTGAACCATTTCGGTTTGTTGCTAAATCAAGAACAAAATTTCCTCTATTTCCAAGGCTATTGTTCGCTTTGTCAATCAATCCAAGAGCAGTTTCTGTCGTATAACCTGTTAAGCGAGATACGAGAAAAAAACCAAATTCTTGTCTTGTGAACGCTTTCATTGGATTGTCTGCCAACGGGCCATAATCATGAGTGATCCACCAACTTCCACCGATAGAATCATTGTAACGCCCTCCGACCAGTGAAATTTCTTGGTCAAAACTTGCTGCTGTATTTTGGCCACCAGATACTCGAAGCGGAATTCCTTTGGTGGTGACCAAATAATTGATTTGAGAACTATTTGTTCTGTTCGTAAGCATCTCATAGAATGGCTCAAGAAAATATGTTGTGAATTGGTCTCTATTGATGGTTTCTCCAGTTGGGGTATTAGGGTGCTCGAAGATAAAAATCCTCTCTTCACTAATGTTTCTTGCCTCGATAAAGGCCCAAGCAATTTCTTTACTCACATCAGATTGATTGTTCACGAGAACGGCGACATCTGAATAATTTAAGACGTCCAAGTAAGCAAAACCATTTGGTACTGCAATGGTTCGAAATGGGAGTTCATCCCATACCGTTTGATTTGATTGATTGGATGAAAAATAACCAGTAGTGGTATCGTCTGAATTTTCAAGTTTGGATATGGTTTCTTGTGGCTGAGAGAGAAATGGAGACCAACTGGTGAGCAAAAATAAGGCTGCGAGAACGAGAGCCCGTTTCATCTTCCTCATTCGAACCATTCACTTCATGGTTATAGCCATGTTCCTTTCATCTCACTGTAAACGAATCGAAAATACGATGACTGCCATCATTTGAAGACGAACCATCTATGTAGGACGGCCTTCCCTCCTTGACATGATGGTCGAATTATACATGGCTCGAACCTGCAAATGGGGAGTTCTCAAGGTCATCGGAGGTGATGTGTGGGAACACTCCGCTGATGTACTTGTCACACCTGCAAACAATCGATTGTCAGGTCGAGAAGGACTTGATGCCATGATTCATCAAAAAGCAGGCAAGGAACTCACCCAAGTGACAAGAAATATTTGTCTAGAAATGAGAAAAATCAATGCCCCTCCATGCGCTGTAACTGAAAATGTTGTTACAGAGCCATATGCTCTTGCTGACCGATTCAAACATATCATCCATGCTGTTGGTCCAGATTGTCGACGACCAAACCAAGATGATACTCGTCGAGAACTCCTACCTGAGACCTACTACAACCTCTTCGATAGATTACGTGAACTCAAAGCAGAAACTGTCATAGCACCACCACTATCTATGGGCATCTTTGGATTCCCGCATCGAGAAGGTGCTCGAATAACATTGAGTGTCCTCCTAGGTATATTGGACGGCGAAGAAGATTTTGGGATTAAAGAATACTCAATTGTTGTCAAGGAACGCAATTTCATCAGCAATATGAGAACGGTTTACAGAGAAGGCGAAGACCAATTTCCCGGTATCGATACCACCAATGAAATTTAATCTGCAGATGAGCCTGCAAGTCGATCTTCAGCCATTTGTAATTTCAATTTCACTTCCTCAAGTTCAGCCTTAGCATTTTCAAGGGATGCTGCCTTCAAATTTCGTTCGACAGAAGCACGAAGACGTTCAACTGTTACAATTCGTTGATTCCTGTCTTTTGGCCGAGTAGATTCACTTCTCATCGTCATCAGCCATTCTTCAAGCAGGGCTCGCCCCCATTCAGGCGCTCTAAATTCTGCCGAGAGAATGATGCTCTGACTCATATGTCGGAATCGAACCTTGCCATTCTTTGCCCTATCAGCTTGTATGGAACCAACATTCCATCGAGATATTGGAATGTGCAAATGTTGTTCAAGTTGTAGTTCATCTTCTGAGGGAAACGAAAACACTGCAATAAGGACGCCACTTGAAAAACAGAAGAACATCTCAGTTCTCTCTTCTGTTTCTGACCACATCGTTGAATGTGAAGCAATTTCTCCCCAAGATTCCAAACACCAGTTCTCAATGAGTGAACGCCTCGGATTCATGTATTTGCATTCTAGCGACACGATTTGAAGGTTTCCTCTTTTTTGGTTCACACTGAAGATTCAAAGAGGACATCCACATACGAGTCATGATGGCGACTGAGGTTCAATCGAGTGTTGAATCAACCTTGTGGCAACCCTCATTCAATTTTGGACTAATTTTCGCCCTCTTTATCGCATGGTATGTCTTTCTACGAGTGCTTGAAAAAAATGGTACACTCGATCGATGGAATGCTTCGAGGGCTTTGGGTTTCGTGCTTATGGTTCGAACCAGTAAAGGACAGAAAGCACTGGATACAATTGCAAAACCGAGAAAGTTTTGGAGAGTATATGGTGAAATTTCAGTCTGGGTTTGTAGCATTTCACTCGTTGCTGTGGCTTTATTAGTTATTCTCGCATTTGTGTCCTCACTTCTTTCTCCCCAAACAGGTGAGCCACCTGGAGCTTCAGAATTAATTGCCATACCGGGATTAAATCCTGTCATACCTTTAGGTTGGGGAATTATTGCGTTCGTTGTCTCACTTGTGATTCATGAACTCGGCCACGGTTTACAGGCTAGGGCCCACGGTATGCGAGTAAGGTCGTTCGGATTGCTCCAACTCGGTCCGCTTCCCCTTGGAGCATTCGCTGAGCCACAGTATGAAGAATTAAGTCAGGCACCTCGGAGAGAACGGCTGCGAATGTTTGCAGCAGGACCTGCGACCAACATATTTGCAGCAGTGGTTTTCCTCATCATGCTTGGCCTTGTCGCAACGCAATTTACCTCCACAAACCAAAATATCCACATTCAGGGGGTCGTTGTTGACGAGAGTGCTGACGTTGCGGGAATGGAACCATGGGACATTATCATTTCAATCAATGAAAGTTCGGTTCTTGACGTCCAACAATTTTACGATGTGATGGAAGGGTACAAGGCGAATGATACCATTTTAGTTCATGTTCTGCATGTCAATGGAACCCATGAGAATCTCACCCTTATTTTAGGTGATAAATTTGAACATTACAAAGCCCAAGGTTGGAGTGAAGATAATTTAGAATTGATTGGCATTGAAAAAGGCGACCCCTTTCTAGGTGTCGTAGGTATTTCGGATGGTACGCAAGGAGTTGACCGTTTAGCAGGACCACTCTCTTCTGAATGGGAAGGTGGGATGGTCTCACGAACGATTGCACTTCCTTTCCATTTCATCAATCTGCTCATCGTTCCTTTTGAATTTCAAGGCGTTGCCATTCATCCTTTTGAAGAATCTCGACTTGCAGCATCTGATGGAATCATTGCAAGCCTTTTGGGACTTGGTGGTTTGCTCTTTTTTGTTCATTTGTTCTTTTGGCTCATTTGGGTCAATATTCTTCTTGGATTTACGAATTTAATCCCTATTGTGCCATTTGACGGCGGACATATGTTCAGGGACTTCGCTCATGGGTGGCTGGACAGGTTCAAACGATTGAGGAAAAAATTGGGGCTGGGCGAAACGCACCCGTTATGGGTTGAGCATTTTGCACAAAAGGCGACCAGCTTTTCGTCACTCTTTTTGTTCATCATGTTGATGGCAACGATTCTCATACCTTACTTTTGAACAATGTAGATTCTGATCTGCGTCGTTCTAATTCTGCAAAGATTTGACTCCTTTTTACAGCCTCATCGAAAACGCTGGTTTGTTCATGCTGCTCATTCAAATGTTGATTGGCGTCATAACAAATGAGTGAAATGAACTTATTGAGCGGCAAACCATCATCCCAATTCAGATACACTGACCCTGTCCTCGTTGTCGGAAGTGCAGGTATACGCTGGGCTAATTTCCACTGCTTTGCCGTGACCGCCCCTGTCTCAACTCTAAATAATCGCCATGAGTCTCCTCGAACGCCCTTACGTCGAAAAGCATACAATGGAAGCAATTCACTTCGTTGACAATCTCTTCGAATTGCATCGTACTGCTCTCGAAGCCGCTCATCAAAATACAACTTTTCAGAATGGGAAGATTTGACTTCTATTGGAAAACTGTAATCACTTCTCGCTGCAAAAATATCGCCGCTTCCTTCGATACCCGAACCGGCGACACGTATGACAAAAAATGGTTTTTTGAGAACCATACGCATACGGTTCTTTTCCTCAATTGAGCATGAACGAATGACGCCTTCGACATTCTTCTTTTTTCCCGCCAATACAAGCCGTAATTCTCGCTCGTAATTTTGACCCATGCATGCTCAACATCGTCAATCGTTCTTAGCCACTTCGGAATATTGACGCCAATTATCTTAATTTTCCCGTCAATAAAAAACACCGATAGGTTAGAAGAGAATTGTGATGAGCCAGCACTGTGCACAGGGCGTACATTCAGACAGATGATTTTGTGATGTCTTTTCGCCTTATGCAACGATTGCGTCATGAGAACATACGATTTGAATTACTAGAAATCGAAGAACCTGCCCCTGAATATGGTGTTTTATTTACCGACAAAACAAAAAATCCTCATCACAATTCAATTTTGGTGGATTCTGAAAGTATAGACGAGGCAATTGAAGCTTATTACAGGGCAGTTCATCAAATTGATGAAACCTCATTGCTCACCATTGGTATCGATCCTGGGCCTCGTCCCGCATGTGCATGGAGAACCGACGCTACAATCGTTGGAGTTCAACAGACTGAATCATTTGATGAATTGTTTGATTTTTTATCAAAACTTGGTCGTCGATACAGCACTCACTCAATTCAAGTCAAAGTTGGCAACGGCTCTCCTCTCCACAGGGACCAAATTATCAACCGAAGTTTTCATCGTGGATATCGTGTTGAAATCATCGATGAAAAATCCACAAGCAAAGGTAGAAACAGGCATGACCACACAAAGGCTGCAGTTCGAATCGCCATGAAATCGGGCACACTCGTCTTTGAAGAACGTACGATTGAACCGAGTAAAGGTGACCTGCGAAACATCCAAAGAGAGAGCCGGGAACTATCAGAAGGAAAGGTATCTATTTCTACAGCCTTAGCATATTCAGTTGCTGTTGGAGAGTTGTCCATTGAAGAAGCCATCGACAAACACAATCATTCTTCTTCTGTGTAAGTTTTTACCTCTTCGAATTCTGGTGAACTCGAAACGATTTTGATTGCTAATTTCTCGTACACAACAGGGGCAATAAACACCGTACCGATGACGAGAAAGAGGAAGATAAATGATGAACTAGGAACATAATATGTGCCTGGCGATGGAGGGCCACTCACCATCAATTTTACAGTGCCTAACCAAGGTATTTCGCCACCGGCTGTACCAATCATCCATGACTCACGCACAGGACCATCCAATGACCCTCCTGAACTGATCACTCGCCGCTGGTCGACAGAACAGTGATTATTATCGCCGAGGGTCAAGAATCCCGCATGCGTTGGTGTCCATTCCCGAATACTGAGATGTTGAGTTAATCCCTCATGTGCCATTACTCCAAAATTACAATCATAGCGTGCGTGTTGTTCACCATCAAATTCAATGCTGATGTTTTCAACACCTGTAATTTCAGTTCCTGGAACTTGCCATGTCATGACACAGACTCCAAATTGACCTTCCAGATTTAGCCACTCGTCGTCGTATATTCCTCCATCTGGACAAGGGTTGGATGAATTATTTGAAGATGAAGTAAAAGAAAATGGCTGTACTTCGAGAATGGCTCGATGAATAATTGGTGTTTCTTCGCCTCCATTCTTCTTGAAAATAATCACATCACCAAACATGCCATGTTGCTCATAACCATAGGACGATGAATCAGGGTTGGAAGCTTCTGCAAAGGTGATAATTTGGTCGAACGGTGTTGAGTGAACGAGAATTAAATCACCTGCATCGATTGCACCAACTTCACCTTCCGAATCGTGCATCATCGATTCGGATTCCACGACCACAAGAGGTGGCATTGAACCAGTGTGTGCCCACAACCCGAAGATGAGGAGGGCGATCATCCCTGCAGCGAGAACGAATTCTGTGAGCAAAACAACAACTGGGTCTGCTTTTTTACTCAGGATTTCACACCCGTCTTACTTTCTGTACAATTTGTTGTCTTGTGCGAATTTGGTCCATTTTTCAAGGTGGCCTGCACCGAGTTCTTTTGCAGCTTGCTCTGCTTCTGACGACCTTTTCTTGAGTTCGGGTCGACCTTCAATGGCCATGACTTCATCTAAAACAGCAACGTGCCCTTTGAAAACAAAAAATGTTGGAATCGAAACCATCATCAAAATTCCTGAAATCGCCAATAAACCGATGGCTAAGCCTGTCATATCTTGCCAATCAGGATAATTTGGATTACCGTTGATGAAAAGAAGTTGGTACCCACTCAACAAAAATATGATTGTTGAAGCTCCGCTAGCAATCGCTGAAATCTGATATTGGCGCCCATACTGTTTCGCCCATAGACGCTCAATGAGACCTTGTTTTTCCGACATTCGTTTTCCCCCTATACTCCTGTTGATTCGTTTGAATTTTTAAGTATGTGCGAATTTGTTTCTTGACCGATAAGCGAATACTTGATATGGTATAGATGGAATTTCATATTACGCTTGAGGTATACCTATGCGCCGTGCTCTACTCCTCGTACTCATTTTCACCCTCTCAACATTCACGCCATTGGCTTCTGGTGCAACGACTGAGACCCAGTTCAAAGATGGAACAACATCGTTTTCATACACCTTCACAGGAACTGGAAACGGAACTGCAGGTGTTGTTTCTATGCCATATGGTGCAGAAGTCACCGCTGCAACCTTCAATCTAAACGGCGAAGCGAGCACTACTTCATGGATTAACTGGACAACTGATGACCACTACGGAGGTGCTGGCGATGCTTATGTTTCGAGTAGCGGTTACCTTCCATCACCATACACATACACGTACCGACAGAATTTGGAGGTTGACAATCAAGTCATTTCTCTCGCTGGCACACCTACGACAACGTACGCAGGTTTTGACCAAACTTCTGATGTGAGTAACCTGAACAGTGCAACCATCAACACATCAGGTGAATTCATTGCACTCGGCGACCAAGGATACATCTCGCCAACAAAGAAAGTATCTCAAACGCTGATTAGTCAAACTTCTGGTTATTATCGAGGTCTTGTTGTCCCAATTTCTGACTACGAATATCATGTCTTGAGGTATTCCTCTTCTTACATCACCTCCTCACCGACAATTGAAAGAGTGAACACATCAACAGGAGGTGTGATTAGTACTGCAACCCTGAATTATAACTCTGGTAATACGGGATGCGGAACAACTGGAAACTACTACGACCTAACAGACGCAACAATATACAATGATACAATCATGTACACCACATCTCGAAATTACTACATCCTCACAAAATGGACCTATACCAACACGATGTGGACTTGCCAGGCAAGTTACAACTTCGGTTCATCAAACTACCTTACTGGTGTTGACTTTGATGATGCGACTGGCAAGATGTATGTCGCCACGTGGAACAGGAATAGTTACTACCACTACCTTAACGAAGTCAATCCTTCATCGCCTACGGTGATTAACCAATCTTGGCTTATGACATACAATTCCGACTACTACGCCTACGGTGCTGGCTTGGTGGTCAACATGCCAAACATCATTTACAATATGTACAACCATCCTTCGGCATCAAATTCTGACCGAAAGAGTCACCATTACCACTACACCTACAACTCCAACAATGGTTTCATTTACGAACAAGGCATCATTACTTCAACCGATGCAGGCCACTATGGACTCGTCGATGGCCCAGACAACACGATGTTTTTCGGTTGTCACTATGTTTCCTACTGCTCATCAAATTCAAGATACATCTACGAATATGGCGACGGTAGTCTTTTTGATGCTCGTACGCCAAGTCAAACTTCACAACTTGTCATTGGGAGTGCAATTTCCCTCACCCGTTCTGTCAACAAAGTATCCCTTGACGGCATCTTTGGCTACATGCCATATGGGACATCGATTGATATCGATTTATCCGTCGATGGTGGATCAACTTGGATTTCAGCAACTCCCGGTCAAACAATAACATTCCCAACGTCCGGTCAATTCCTCGTTTGGAGGGCGACTTTGAACGGTACATCGAGTGTATCACCTGTTTTGGGTGACCTCGCTATGTCCTATGTCACAAGTTACCAATCCTCTGGATATCTCTACGGATATGTGTATCAGTGGGGGCAAACAAGTTCTGTTGTTGCTGCTTTCGCAAACTGGACTGAATCAGTGCCTTCTGGGACCAACATCAATGTCTATTTCGGCATCTTATCCTCATCTTCCAGTTGCCAAAGCACCAGCGGGAGGGTTCTCTTTACGCAACCTGGACAAAATGTAAACATGCCGACAGGAACCAGTTACTACACCTGTTTTCGATTGGAAATGAGTACATCAAATTCTGCGAACACACCAACCCTAACCGATTTGAAAATCGCTCAATACTCCAACGCTCCTAAAGAGCCTGGCATCAATATCAACAAAGTCGAAGCGTACACTTGGCCAGCAAGCAACGGAGCCTTGCTCGGTATGCTCGAGGTTAAAAATCATGCAGGAATCATCAATGCCCTCAACGCACAAATTCCCGACCAAGGAGCAGGAATCGCTGACATTCAAATCGACCTACGTGCGAAGTCAAGTGGAATCCTCTCTCTTGAATCATTTTCAATCACATACACGATGCAAACTGTGAATCTCGATATAACCATTCCTGAAAACACGATTCTTCACGAGCGGGCCACACCATACGAAGTCGTCTCTCGGCACGTCATCGGTGAAGATGCTTCTGGCATCAGTCAAGCTTCCTTGGAAATTCGAACCAACAGCATTGCAAATAATCCAACACTCTACTGGGAATCAGGAGATATTTTCCCTGCACCAAATGACCCAGGCATGTACATCAGCGTCGACCAATCATCGTATTCAGTTGAGAATAACGGCATCCTCGAAATTCATTGGAAATTCTTCGTCACATCTGACTTCCCTGACCAAAATGATGTCAAATTTAGAGTCGGTTGCATGGACTCACAAGGCTTCGAACCCCTTCACTTGATGAGCAGTTATGGTTTGAGAGTCAATCAAACCTATGGGCTTGGATGGCTTGAAGTTCGAGATAGTGATGGAGAAATCACGTCAATGGACGTTCCAGACGGGTCATGGGTAGCAGCCGGTGAGGCACTCAAATTTACTGGTGCGATGTGGTTTATCGATTCAGAGGATGCTCCAAAGGACAGTGAATTCGATGTCCGAGTCTCCAGAAATGGCTATGTTGAAGCAACAGCAAGGGACACAACAAACAACAATGGTTCGTTCTTCATCTCGGTTGACTTACCAAATATCAATGTCCCTGACGGCATGACCTACGAAGTTCAAACCTACAACAACAAGAATCCTGACAAAGTCTTGCAACCAAATGCAGACTGGCGCCGAACATACAAGGTTGACGCAACGGCGCCTGAACGTATGGCTGTGTATCCGTTGGAGGATTCATACGAAGCCGCAAATCGAGAACAGGATGTTAAAATTCTCGTCAATGACGATGTTGGTCACCCAATGGAACTTCGCTTGTTTTATTGGGTTGAATCCGACCACGACCTCAACAGAAATGGTGTTGCTGACGACAATGAATACGCAAGCAAAATTGTAACAAACAACACGATTGCAAAGAACAAATGGTTCCTCACGACGATTGACACCTCAAGGAATCCAAACATGGGCCGAGTATCGTACTTCTGGGATGGTGGCGATCAAGCAGGTAACCCATTGCATTACACTGTCATGGATGATGACGATAACATTTTGAAATTTGAATCTGAACCTGGCTTCACATATGACGATGCGACCTTTAGGACTCGAAAGGATTCGGCAGCTATTTTCACTGGCTTAGATTGGGTAGGTCACAACGATGATGACTCGGTTTATGCCGGTTTAACACAAACAATTGAACTTGGATTCATTGACGCAAATACCGTCATCGACTTTGAATTCATTTCTCTTGTCTTTGATTTCGAGGGGCCAAATCCACTTCGTGATGCCCAAGCAATTTCCTATTCGGGCCGCAACGATACATTTTGGTCAGATTCACCGTACATCAACCTCCTTCCAACGAGCACCATGGTCGAAAGGACGAACGAATCAGGATTACCGTGGATTATCGTGACTTTCCAATTTAAGTTCTCATGGGACTGGCCAGACGAAGAAATGGGTGATGTCGCACTTCTTTACAAGGAACTTGGCAATACTGACCCATCAAGAATCCTCTTGCTTGAGCATACCTTCAGGGTCGAAAACGACCTCATGCTCGACCCTGAAATGTTCTCGGTCGAAGATGTAAGTGAACCAAGAACTGGCCCAATTGCCGATGGTACACGAGTACGGAACGACGACCGATTGGCTTTCACCGGAAGAGTCGTTTACGAAGGTAGTGATGTTGCTGCTCCAAGAGACGTTGGTATTCTCGTCGAAGTCTTTGATGGGGAAAAGTTGTGGAG
>Ga0255778_10002771_pt1 | contig 14870 bp, 19 predicted proteins | sample 071ome_31_FD_179976 | JGI IMG/M metagenome (GOLD analysis project Ga0255778, IMG submission 179976) | Coastal salt marsh microbial communities from the Groves Creek Marsh, Skidaway Island, Georgia - 071405CT metaG (version 2) | ecosystem: Environmental > Aquatic > Marine > Intertidal zone >...
CCGCACCGTGGGCCAGCAGCAGCGTGCTCGTTGCGGTCTCAGGCCCATTGATCAGCCTCGCTCCATCGTTTTGGGTCATGGCGCGACGAGTGAGCGGGCGTGCCGCGTCAGTGTCGCAAGACCTGACGGGCTGTTTTGGATCACGAGACCAGCCTTCTGCCTTAAGGGACGAATGAAGTCACGTTCGCCAGGCAAGGTCTCCAACACGGTCTGGCGGATCACGTAGATGAGGGAATGACCGCGCTCCCGTCGATCACGCCGTTGCCGGCGCCAGAGCCGCAGCGGCAGTGCAAGCTCCAGATACACCAGCGATCGCAGCAGGGGCTCGCCCAGCAAGGCCTGGGGACCGAAGGCCCCCTCGAGAACAATCAGGTCGTAGTCCTGCTGGAAGGGCTCGCGCCAGACCCTGTGGCTGACCATGTCGTAGCGACGCAGGCTGTTCGCCGTTTGCCTGCAGAGCTGCTCTAGTTCTGCGAGCAAAGCCTCGGCGTCAATCCCGGCAGGGGTGTCATAGCCGTAGTGGGAATCCGGCGTCCATTGGGGCCAGTAGTAGTCGTCACAGGAGAGGGGCAACACCTTGATCCCGTCCAGCTCGAGCGAGGTTTGCAGCGCTCGCGCCATGCTTGTTTTGCCCGCGGCTGAGGGGCCGCAGAGACAAAGCAGAGGAATCACTGCTGCAACAACCCAGAGAGCACGCTGCTCAGTTGTCCCCCCCAGGGGTAGGTGATGTCTTCCACAACCCAAGAGCCGCCGGGTCCTTGCTGCATCTGGAGTGAAAGCCGTTGTGGAGCCTCCGACAGCCGTCCCCTCAAACCCGTAAACACTGCGACATCAGCGCTGTCACCAGTGCAGCTCACCACGAGCACGTTGTGGGAGTAGACCTGCGTTCCGCTGAAGGGATCGAAATCCAGATAGCCACGGCCTTCCCCTGGGTTGATCTGATAAGCCGCAGTCAGGTTTTGGTACAGCGCCGGGCTGAGCAGAGGCTGAATGGCCTTGAGCTGAGGACGCCCTGGTGTGTCCTGCCGTCCGATCTGCCAGCGATACAGCTCGGTGATGGGCGTCTCCATGGCCGGCGGGCACGTGCAGGCCTGGGCGCTGGAGGGCAGCAGGGACAAGCACGCCAACAGCGCCAACGTTGGACGGAACGCGCGCATCAGCCCCAGTGCAACTGGCCAGACCCTAGGCATGGAGCGCGCGCAGACAGCAAAAAGCCCCGCTTTCGCGGGGCTCAGCGCAATGGCTCGGGGGAGACTTGAACTCCCGACCTTGGGGTTATGAATCTCGAGAATGCAGCCGAGACCCATTGGTATCACTGAGGTGCTTCCGGGGACTTTGCACGCAACTTTGCACGTTTCTCGAATCTTGATCATTTGCAATCTTTTAAGGTCGTCCCATTGGGCCTGAACCACTGATCAACTCGGAACCGATGCGTGTTTGCTCACGCTGCGAATACCAAAGAATCTTGAATCACTATGCCAAGGGCTTGACCTTGCGGAAGTATCCGGGGGGACTTGATCCGCTGTGATTCGCAATAGGTTCGTAATCTGTAGGGTGGAAAGCTAGATACTTACTATAGAAATGTTCATCAGACCATAGATCTATGACCAACAACTTGCCTGCGATGCATCGAGCCTTGTCACTGTTAAAGTAGTGACAAGATCTGATCAGAAGGAAGCTTCCACCCACCTTAGTGGGTCGATCGGAAAGAATGCTTGAGTTTATGAAGGTAAAAGCAATAAGCCTATTCAACTTTGAACGCGTGCCTAAATGTCAAATTCGGGATGAGGCAGGGAACGGGCTGGCCGTTGAAGGGCTGATACGTAAGCTTTGCAGGTCGGATGATGATTTTGTCTAGGCTCGATCGATTCTCCAAACGTAAGTCAGCTGATCTGGGTCTGCTTCTTAATCTTCCTGAAGGATTCCGTCTGACTCCTCATCGCATTCAGAAGCTTGGTGCATCACTTGATACCGAGAATAGGGTGCCTTGTGGGCTGTTGCTTGAACGTCGACTTGGATTGGGCAAAAGATATCTGCATCAGGCGTATTCTTGTCGTAGTAAGAAAAAACATATCTGAGTCGTTTGGCGCAATCCTCGTTGCAGTGGGGCCCCATGTAGTAAGGACAGATCTCAACCCACTGATCGCTGTCATCAATTAGGTCGTCGTTAGTCACAGTGGTTCTATGCAGTTGAATGGGACAACTCTCAGGGTTTGTTCGCGTTAAGCATAGGCATCGGATTGGTTTCTACAGGTAACATTGTCGATTTGAAGAATGCCTAAGCATGAGTTGAGGGCACTCGAGCAACGGATCCGATCTGAACCGCTGCAAGATCGAGAGGGAAGTTGTGGGCATTCCGTTCATGGACTGCCTCAATCCCGATGTTGGCTCTGTTCAGGATATCCGCCCAACTCATGACTGGACGAAGTTGATAATCAAGGATCGATTGACTAAAGTTAAAGCCGTTTAGATTGAATGCGAAGGAGGCTACCGCAAGGCTAGAACACCAAACTCCAATTACAGGCCACGCGAAGAGAATCGCGTGAATACTCCGACTGTTATCCGAGGATAGATATGGAAAGAATAGACGGCCAAGATAAGCGTGAGCTGCAACAAGATTGTAGGTAGGTTGCGTCTGACCAAAGAGATAGCCGCGGTTTATTGACTCAGTTTCTGTTGTTTCTCTGACAAGGCTACTCGTTACGAGAGAACCATGCAAAGCAGCCAGTAGTGAGCCACCAAGTGTTCCAGCAACAGCCAGCATATGCAAAGGATGCATCAGTACATTATGCTCTGCCTGCAGGACAAGCATGTAATGAAAAGTTCCTGAGATTCCCAGAGGCATTCCTTCAGAGAATGAACCCTGACCAACTGGATAAATCAGGAGGACTGCCACGGCCGCGGACCAGGGTGCTGAAAATGCGATGGCTATCCATGGACGCATGCCTAACCGGTAACTAAGCTCCCATTGACGACCGAGATAAGCAGTACAAGCGATTAAGAAGTGGAAAACGATGAGCTGATAAGGCCCCCCGTTATAGAGCCATTCATCAACGCTGGATGCTTCCCACAAAGGATAGAAATGTAACCCAATAGCATTTGATGATGGGAAAACAGCAGCTGTAATAATGTTGTTTCCATCAAAAAGAGATCCAGCCACTGGCTCTCTTGTCCCGTCAAGGTCAACCACCGGAGAGAATAGTATTGCAAGCACAAAAGCAACTAAGCTTGCGAGTGCGGTGGGTATGAACAAAGTACCAAACCAGCCGACGTAGAATCGATTTGAGGTTGACGTAATCCAGTCAGACAAGGCCTTGCCATGACTGACAATGCGCAGAGTTGTTGGAAATACAGACATAGGGAAAATCCAGTAGGGTTAAAGGTGATCTTCTAAATCACGTAGCGCAGACAAACTTGGTTGCTGGTCTGAGCTATCTATTTGCGAGCCGTCCATGGTTTCATTCTCTCAATGTCAAGCTTGGTAAATACTCATCTATTCCTGTGCATTCCTTGGGTGGCGACTCATTCTGAAGTTGTTTCGATACAGTCGAGCAGCCAGAAAGATCAGCAATTAGGCCATAGCGTATTGAGAGTCGCGGGTTAGGAGAATGGCTCGGATTAGTCTCAACTAAACTCGTTGATGGCGTCTCAGCAGATGGTTGCAATCACAGTTGCTAACTGGTAAAAGGCGTCTTGGCGAAGTTGTACGGGTGACTTCGGCTGAACGATGCTGGGGTTGCCCTTCAACTTAGTTGTGGATCCAAGGCCTAGTCCATGTACTTCGAGCGACGTCGCTTCATCTCACGCTGAATCCTCTGTCAAGTCATGTTTCTTCCGGGTAAGTCGATGACTGATGGAGCTACTCAAAGGCAGATGAATCTTGCGGATTACGGCCATACCTGCCCAACAGAACAAGCAGACCAGTATCAGCTCTGAAAGAAATTCCATGGATGGCCATCTGCTCATGCAAAAGGTCAAGCGAGTATTGATCAGTACCCACAGGCCTGATCATCAGAAGTAAAGAGGGGGGGAGACCCCCCCTCAGTAGCCTCACCGGTGAGTCCCTCTCCTCCTTGATTGTGCAGGGTTCTGGTCAGGGTGAGCGCAGCAATCTGACTGCAGATGTGCTGCTTGGAGGTGGAGTGTGATCAGCCCAGTAACGAGGTCCAATACTTTTACTAAAGCCAGTGACTCCGATTCGTCTAAGACCCTTCACTATTAAGCTAGAAGTCGGTACTCACCATCGATAGCAATGAAACTGTGTTCATTGCTCAAAGACCAGGTCACACGACATCTAACCTCAGCACAAGAGTCTGACGTGATCGCTGAGCATCAAAAGCAAGGACTCGATCAATCAGCGAACAACTGTCTTCAGATGAGTGTGGTTCTGCATTAACGGTCAACAACCTCATCGCAGAGACTGCTTCCCGATAGGTGTGGATCCACCGAGCAAAGTCGCCCCAGTATTTCCCGTTGATCGATCGGAGAAAGGGATCCATCTCCCGACCACTTCAAACAGGTTGTACGGTGATGAGTTCGATACGGCGTTGATTCAACATGAAAAGCCGTCAGTGACTGTGGCATAGGTTGCTGTGCAACATGATTCATGTCATTCAATCCCCGCAACAGGGTTGTAGATGTCTTTTCCATAGATCTAGAGCAAATCCACAGCACAAATGGGACATGCGTTCGTGGTCCCAGGATGCATCTGTTTCAGCGAGGCTAATGCGAAGAGATCAAGCAAATCGCAGAATGCGTCTAATTGCAGCAGATCAGCGCCACATCATCTGCATTGGTCGAGTGGTGTAGCCATATCCATATTGACTAGGTGCAGCTTATGTACTAACCCTGATGAAAGCTCCCTCGAGGCGTGACTTGCTGAAGCATCGGCTGAATGCCACAGTAAAACAAAGCAAGAGTCTGACTTTGCTTACGGATGAGTTAGCATTGTCAATCGAAGCCATTCATAACGAGTTGATGGGAATGCATGGCTGGAGCGATGAAGACGCTTCACTTTCACTGGTTGATGTGCTTCGCAGTATCGAGCACAACCTGCTTGAAGCGTTGATGTTGGTCGATGGGTCAGAGTCCTGAAGGATGAAGGCTAGAGACAATCTGTCAAATGCTCTCAAACCCATGAGTGCGATCAGAATAAGCACAGAGGCTTAAGACTGCAATCTCACATTGCTATATTATGGCTTGGGAGTCGAACAAGGCCTGGGTTCTTGTGACATGATCCGGCATCTTCTGGCCTCCAGTGTCTTTGGTTGTGGATGCGAGTGACGACCTGCCGGGGTGGTCATGGCTGTTGATAGAGAATGACTTGAACTCTCATCTCAGAGGAGTATATCTTGTCAATCTGAGTGGTCGCTACTTAAAGATCTTGCATGATGATTCGAGCTGTTCACCATTAGCCATTATCGAAGAATGAGACTTAATGTAGTGATTTCAGTTAGATCGCGATAACATTGCGCATCTCCGTTCGCTCAGGAAATAACATTGTGGTTGTTTGGCGACTGAAAAAGGTGTGACTAGCTAACTGATCCGTCGCTGGTTACGACACACCGTTTGTAGTATCGAGCTATTCAACATCAAGAGCTGCTTTAAAAACATCTGGCACGGTAATGATCAAGGCGGCCAAGACTGTTTCCTTTGTCGTCCGAATCTGCGCAACAACATCTGCGTTGGAGAGTGCCGCGCGCATTCGACGTGCCTCCCTATGCGTTAAGCGCTCTTGCATTACGTGCTCGATAGTCATTTTGACTAATTCGTTAATCAGCCCATCAACATGATCAGTCGAAATACTTTCCATCAGCGTAATCGCTCTAAAAGGGCTCTAGCAATGACAATTGCATCACGCATCAGTAAGGGCACCATCGTTTCAAGTGGGGCTTGCTCTGACTCAGACTTCAGTACATCTCTTAAGCGACTGAGAGCTTGGAGCATGACGCCAGATCGAAAGTCAGGCTTCGATTCCAGCTCAATCAAGAATTCCTGCAGGTCACCTTCAAAGCCAGCCTGCCCGCACAGGCGGTCCCAGGCAGATTCATCTCGCGCCCTCGACCCTGGCTTTGACTGCTGATTCTTTTGAACCTGTGAGTCAGGCAGGCCTTTGATGTGTTGAATCTGAAGGTTGGAAAGTTCAGCCAGGGCTGGAGGCGATATGTCCTGATGCGTTTCCTCTCCATGGGACCTGGACCAGCTCAGCCATTCATGCCGAGGGAGCATTGGCTGCTCGATTTTCGAGATCTCAGGGAGTTCTGCCTGCGACTCATGTGTATTCCTGTCATCCATGAACTAGCTGGAGATCACCTTGCAATTGTGATGGACACAGATGCAATTGGTGTCTCAAGCGGCAGATGTGCAGAGTCAAGCTGCACTATGCACTATTTACGGATCACAACACATGCGAGGCATCATTCCGGCAATACGAGTCGTTCAGTCTGGAACGACCATGCGATGTCTGAGGATTTTGCGGAATACACTCATGAATGCAAGAGAGGTCACTGCTCAAGCTATTGGTAGAACATCTAATGCCTACTTGATCGGTTCTACGGTATGACTGGGGAATAACACTTTCATTCAAGCTGTGGTGCTCGGCAATACATCAAAGACGGAAAGGCACCAGCCCATCTGTCTACTTCATCAGTACGACGGAGAATTCAAATGAAGTCAGCAAGTTCCTCGACCCCCTCACTTGTTCTCCCATTCGAGCAATTGAGCCTGAGTTCAATCTCTCTCGTTGGAGGAAAGAATGCCTCTCTAGGCGAAATGATCCGAGGGCTCTCGCAATGGGGCATCAAGGTGCCTTCCGGCTTTGCGACGACAGTTCATGCATACAGGCAGTTGCTTCAGTCCGCTGGGCTTACCGAGCAGCTCCATGAAATCCTTGACGCTTTAGATACTTCAAATGTGGAAGCGTTGCAGCAAGCGGGCGAGACATGTCGCAACCTAATCCTTGATGCGTCCCTTCCTTTGGACTTAGAGGAAGAGCTGTTAGAGCATTACAGAAAACTTGGCTCACCTTCAGTTGCGGTGCGATCCAGTGCCACTTCAGAGGACCTTCCTCAGGCCTCCTTTGCTGGTCAGCATGATACTTACCTCAACGTACAAGGTGAAGAGGCGCTTTTGAGTGCATGTCGGCGTTGCTATGCGTCCTTGTTTACTGATCGTGCGATCTGCTATCGGCAGCTCCACGGTTTCGATCACTTGGATGTGGCCCTCTCTGTTGGAGTCCAACGCATGGTTCGCTCTGACTTGGCCTGCTCGGGAGTGATGTTTAGCCTTGACACCGAGTCGGGCTTCCGAGATGTCGTTCTGCTGACAGCAGCCTATGGATTGGGCGAGAGTGTCGTTCAGGGAACCGTTAATCCGGATGAATACTTGATTTTTAAACCAACACTACTGAATGATTACGAGCCAATTATCAGCCAAAGGCTAGGGAGCAAGGAGAATCGTTTGGTTTTCTCACCAGACAGTTCAACTGAGTACGAAGCGGTACAGGAATCGGATCGGAGGTGCTTTGCATTGGATCAAGCTGAGGTCCTTCAGCTAGCACGCTGGGCTTGCGAGATCGAAGCTCACTACAGTCGACTGTACGGTTCTGCCACGCCGATGGACATCGAGTGGGCCAAAGATGGCAGCAGCGGTGAACTGTTTATCGTCCAGGCCAGGCCCGAAACAGTTCACTCCCACATCGACAACAATGTGCTGCGTAGCTGGCACCTTGAAGCTCACAATGCGGAGCTTTTGTGTGTTGGCCGTGCTATCGGGGCATCGGTCAGCTGTGGAACTGCGCGAGTTCTGAACGACCCCAGTGAGATCGAACGCTTTCAAAGCGGTGATGTATTGGTGACCGACCGAACCGATCCTGACTGGGAGCCTCTTCTTAAGTTGGCCAGTGGGGTACTGACCAATCGGGGTGGACGGACATGCCATGCCGCGATCATTGCTCGGGAGATGGGCATCACGGCCATCGTGGGTGCAATCAATGCGACAGACAAGATTCTTGATGGAGAGATCATCACTCTGAGTTGTTGTGAAGGCCATCAGGGGCGTGTGTATCGAGGCGTCGTCCCATTCCGTGTTTATGAACGCGACGTAGGGAAACTTCCCTCGACGAGGACCCAGATTCTGATGAATGTTGGTAATCCCGCAGATGTTTTTAATGTGGCCGCTATTCCGTGTGATGGCGTGGGTTTGGCAAGGCTCGAATTCATCATTGCTAATCAAATCCGGGTCCATCCAATGGCGCTTCTGCATCCCACTCATGTTCTGAATCATCACGAGCGTGCGGATATTAATCGACTCACTGCAGGGTATGACAAACCCAGCGACTACTACGTCGATATGCTCGCCCAGGCAATTGGGCATCTAGCCGCAGCATTCTTCCCGAGGCTTGTTATTCTCAGATTCTCCGACTTCAAGAGCAACGAGTACAGCAAGCTGCTTGGTGGTAGTGGATTTGAACCAGCTGAAGAAAATCCAATGATTGGCTGGCGTGGTGCCTCTCGCTACTACTCAGAAGGCTTTCGAGAAGCCTTTGCTTTGGAGTGCCAGGCTATTTATCGCGTTCGCCAGCGTATGGGTTTGGACAACGTTATACCAATGGTGCCCTTCTGCCGTACGCCTGAGGAGGGTGATCGGGTTCTGGCGGAGATGGCTCTTCATGGCTTGGTGCGTGGTGAACATGGATTGCAGGTCTATGTGATGTGCGAACTACCGAGCAACGTCATTGCTGCTGAAGCTTTTGCTCAACGTTTTGATGGATTTTCAATCGGATCTAATGACCTGACCCAGCTCACCTTGGGCATTGACCGCGACTCTGCCCTCGTCGGCGATCTATTTGATGAACGTCACCCAGCAGTCTTAGAGATGATTCGCATGGTGATTCGAACAGCGAAGAAATGCGGTCGCAAGATCGGAATCTGTGGCCAGGCGCCCAGCGACTATCCAGAGTTCACAAAGTTCCTTATCGATCAAGGGATTGACTCGATAAGCCTCAATCCTGATGCTGTTATCGAAGCCCGATTAAATATTGCACGCTTTGAGCTGCAGTCTTGCTGAATTCTCATTCATCAGTTGGGTTTTGAATACTATTCTGTTATCGCAGAGATGAGGTTGTATCGATTGTGTTTGCTGAGCTTAATCCCGTCTTTATTCACTTTGGCTGCAAGGCTGAGGCCCTCATCGAGGTTCTTGCTGCTGCTCAACAGAGCTATGGATGCCTGAGTCCAGTACTACTTCGCCATATCGCTCATTTGCTTCACTTGCCTCTCAGCCATGTCCAGGGGGTAGCCACCTTTTACCACCTCTTTCGCCTCAGTCCCCCACCTCGACACCAATGCCTAGTTTGTACTGGAACGGCCTGTCATGTGCAGGGAGGCGGCCTTCTTCTTGGGGACCTCCAGAGGCTGTTTAAGTTTCCCGGCTGTGAGCTTGGTTCGGTTCGCTGTGTGGGCTCTTGTAGTGGTGCGCCGCTTGTGGTCGTGGATGGAGTCATCTGGACCCACCAGACCACGGCTTCGGTGATCGCTGGCTTCGAGCAGGTCATGCCATGACAGACGGACTGCGTTTCTGTACGTCGACCAGTTGCCTTAGTCGAGGAAGCAGCCGGTTAGCCCAGCACTGCTCTGAAGTGGCCAGGCACCATCCTTCAGGACTTTCAGTGAAAGGTGTTGGATGTTTAGGGCCTTGTAGCGAAGGGCCCTTGTTGGCAATTGATACCGGGGGCGTGTCCCGATTGATTGCATTAAAGGATTCTGCGTTGGAGTTTTTTGCAGCTGATCTCGAAGAACACTTAGGACGGCAGTCACTTGTCGACTGGCACCCTTCTAGGTCTCGAGAGATCTTTCCCGATGAGCCATTCATCGCGCTCCAACGGCGCCTTGTTCTCGCCCATTGTGGTTGCATCGATCCCACTTCTTTGGATGAAGCAGAGGAAGCCGGCGCATACCTCCAGCTGCAGCGCGTTCTCGAGGCGAACGATCCATTGGCCCTTATCGATCAGGTCAAGCTCAGTGGCCTGAGGGGACGGGGAGGGGCGGGCTATCCCACTGGCCTGAAATGGGCCGCCGTGGCGTCCATGACCGGGGACAACAAGGTCGTGGTTTGCAACGCTGATGAGGGAGATCCCGGCGCCTTCATGGACCGCACCGTGATGGAGGGAGATCCCCATGCACTGCTTGAGGGAATGGTGATTGCTGGTTTCGCTGTGGGGGCGGACCGCGGCTTTATTTATGTGCGGGGTGAATACCCCCTGGCGATCGAGCGACTTCGGCAGGGCATCGAGCAGGCCCGGCAAAGAGGCTGGATTGGGAATTCGGTTGGCTCCAGCGAATTCAGCTTTGACCTGCAGCTTCGTGTCGGTGCTGGCGCCTACGTGTGTGGGGAGGAGACAGCACTCATTCATTCCATTGAGGGACGCCGCGGTGTTCCCAGACCCCGTCCACCCTTTCCTGCTGAATACGGCGTGCATGGATTGCCCACACTGATTAACAACGTGGAAACATTCGCCAACATTCCGCCGTTGTTACGACTGGGGCTTGAGGCCTATGGCCAAGGGACCAAGGTCTTCTCACTCTCCGGTCACTTGCAACGCAGTGGTGTCGTCGAAGTACCTATGGGGACATCACTTCGGACCATTGTCGAAACAATGGCCGGCGGCCCCAGCAATGGGCACCGCATTAAGGCCGTACAAACCGGTGGACCATCGGGGGGCTTCGTCCCTGCCCAGTACCTGGACACTCCCGTCGATTACGAGAGCCTGCGTGATCTCGGTACGATCATGGGTTCAGGCGGCATGGTGGTGATGGATGACTCCACCAACGTCGTGGATGTGGCCGCCTTCTTTATGGCTTTTTGCCGCGAAGAGTCCTGCGGTAAATGCATCCCATGCCGCTGTGGCACGGTTCAACTTGAGATGCTTTTGCGAAAGCTCCTTGATGGAAGTGGGTCCAGCTCTGATCTCAAACAGCTCGAGAGCCTCTGCCATACCGTCAAAGCGTCCAGCTTGTGTGGCTTGGGTCAGAGCGCGCCTAATCCAGTACTAAGCAGCCTGCGGCACTACCGCAGCGATTACCAAGCACTGCTGCATGGGGAGGTGTGTCTATGAGCGTCGTCACCCTCCGCATTGACGACCACGATGTAGTGGTGAGTTCTGGAACAACTCTGCTGCAGGCAATGCGTTTGGCAGGTCTATCCATTCCGACTCTTTGCTATCTCGATGGAGTCACACCTGCGGCGGCGTGCCGTCTTTGCTTGGTTGAAATCGATGACACAGAGAAACTCGAAGCCGCCTGCGTGACCCATGTTCACCAGGGAATGAGGGTTAAAACCAATACCCCACGATTGAAGGAGATACGGCTTTCACTCATCGAAATGCTATTCACCGAGGGGAATCATGTCTGCGCCACCTGTGTTGCTAATGGAGATTGCGAACTCCAAGATCTGGCGGTGCAGTTTGGGATGGATCACAGCCGTCTCTCCTACCGATTTCCAGTGCGTCATGTTGATCTTTCTCACCCTCGCTTTGGGTTGGATCACAACCGCTGCATCCTCTGCACACGGTGTGTGCGGGTCTGCGATCAGGTGGAGGGAGCTCACGTCTGGGATGTGGCTTGGCGGGGCGAGCGCTGTCAAATCATCTCTGGTTTGTCTCAACCTTGGGGTGAGGTCCAAGCCTGCACCGACTGCGGCAAGTGCATTGACGCTTGTCCGACTGGAGCACTGTTTCATAAAGAAAATACCTGTGAAGAGAAGCATGCTCATCCCGATCGTCTTCAAGGACTGGTTGAGGCACGCATCCATCACTACTGAAACCCATGAATGCCTCTCATTCACGCAAGCGTCTGGCGACAGTTTGGTTAGCGGGTTGTTCCGGCTGCCATATGTCCTTTCTTGATCTTGATGAATGGCTTCTGCAGCTTGCGGATCTAGCAGACATCGTCTACAGCCCTGTGGGCTCAGATCGGAAGTGCTATCCAACAAACGTTGATATTGCGCTCGTGGAGGGAGCTGTAGCCAACGAAGACAATCTTCGACTTCTGCTGCAAGTGAGAGCTCACTCAAAAGTTCTCGTGAGCTTTGGTGATTGCGCCATAACCGCCAACATTCCGGGGATGCGTAACATGCTTCAGGGTGCCGATCCAGTACTTCGCCGTGGCTACTTGGAGTTGGCGGACGCCACTGCTCAGCTTCCCTATGCGCCCGGCCTCATCCCTGAGCTTCTGGATAAGGTCTTGCCTATTCATGAGCTTGTACCAGTCGAGGTCTTCTTGCCGGGATGTCCACCTTCGGCAGCGCGAATCCGTTCAGTATTGGAGTCGCTGCTTCAGGGAAACATTCCTCAGCTTAAGGCTCTCGGTGAGATCCGTTTTGGCTAAGGAGAGCAATCCAATGCAGCGGCGCTTGATTCAGATCGACCCGGTAACACGCATTGAGGGTCATGCCAAGATTTCCATCTACCTCGACTCCTTTGGGGCCGTTGAGAGGGCACGGTTCCACGTCACTGAATACCGCGGCTTTGAGAAGTTCTGCGAGGGAAGGCCATTCACCGAGATGGCTGCAATCACATCAAGAATTTGTGGAATCTGTCCCGTTAGTCACCTTTTAGCTGCTGCCAAAACCGGAGACAAGATCCTTGGAGTCGCAGTCCCTCCTACAGCTGAGAAATTGCGACGCCTTATGAATCTGGGGCAGATTATCCAGTCGCATGCCCTTTCTTTCTTTCATCTCAGTAGCCCTGACTTTCTACTCGGCTGGGATAGTGACCCGGCTAAACGCAACATCTTTGGCCTGATTGCAGCCAACCCTGATCTAGCCCGGAGTGGAATTCGCCTGCGTCAGTTCGGGCAGTCTGTCATTGAGGCGTTAGGTGGACGCAAGATCCATGCGGCCTGGGCCGTCCCTGGCGGAGTCCGTAGTCCGATGGACACGCAGACACGTGATCTGATCAGAGCTGGACTGCCGGAGGCATTCGCCGTTGTCGAACAAGGACTGAGCGTCTTCAAACAGCTTCTCGATCATCAACTCAGTGAGGAATATGAGGTCTTTGGCCATTTCCCCTCGCTCTTCATGGGCTTGGTCGGCCAGCACGATCGTTGGGAGCACTCCAGTGGATCGACATGCCCCGGTATCCGGGTGATGGATAGTCAAGGACTTGTCCTTGCCGATCGCCTGCAGGAAAACGAATACGCCTCATTCCTCAGCGAAGCGGTTGAACCGTGGAGTTACCTGAAATTTCCTTATTACAAGCCGCTTGGTCCTCAAGCCGGTAGCTATCGAGTGGGCCCCCTTGCCCGACTCAACCTCTGCGCACGGATCGGCACTGAACGGGCGGATTGCGAGCTGAAGGAATTCCGCCAGCGTGGTGGCCGAGTCGTAACAGCTTCGTTTTTCTATCACTTGGCGCGCTTGATTGAGATCCTCGCTTGCCTCGAGCAAATGGAGCAGCTGTTGGACGATCCCGAGCTTCGCTCCACTCACATTCGGGCAAGGGCGGCGGTCAACTGCCTTGAAGGGGTGGGTGTCAACGAAGCTCCTCGCGGCACACTGATCCATCACTACCGGGTTGATGCCAATGGGCTGATCGAGAAGGTGAATCTGATCATTGCTACCGGTCAGAACAACAGTGCGATGAATCGCACGGTGACCCAAATCGCTCAGCACTACCTCAGTACGGAGCAGACTCAGGCTGTTCATCTCAATGAAGCACTACTCAACCGGATCGAAGCAGGAATCCGTTGCTTCGATCCGTGCCTCTCCTGCAGCACCCATGCCGCAGGCGCCATGCCTTTACACGTCCAGCTGTTAAGTGCAGAGGGCGACCTTCTTCAAGAGCTGCAACGTGGATGACCAGCGCACTTCAGCCATTGGTGATTGGCATCGGCAACCTGCAACGCGGTGATGACGGAGTCGGTTATCGCATTGCTGAGGCCCTCCTGAGCGAACGACCTGACTCCTATCGAGTCTTTCCGACCCACCAGCTGATGCCTGAAACCGCGGAGTTGATAGCCGTATCGAGCCGGGTGCTGTTTATCGATTCGACCATCGCTAACCCGTGTTGCTTGCCCTGTTCATCCCCTTGCCTGGAGACCCTGCAGCCGCGCCCTCTTGCGACATCATCCTGGAGTCATCACTGCACGCCGCCAGGGCTTTTGACCATGGCTGAGGCGCTATATGCCGCTAGACCGCCAGCCTGGCAGTTACTGATTCCTTCGGTGCACTACAACCACGGAGTCGAGCTCTCTCCCCTCACCGCAACAGCAGCAGTCATGGCCTATTCCCTTGCTCAGGCCTGGGGATGTAGCCATGCATGAGTTAGCTCTGATTGAAGAGCTCTGTCGTATCGCTCAACAGGAGGCCACTGCACAAGGGGCGAGCACGATCCATTCGATCCTCTTACGTCTCGGGCGCCTATCTGGAGTCGATGCAGAGGCGTTGAGCCAGGCTTTTGCTGTTGTGGCTAGCGGCCCACCTTGGACTGCCACCCATCTGGTGCTGGAGTTGGTGGCAACCGAGTGCTTTTGTTCGCGCTGCCAGCAGGTATTCACTCCAGTTGATCTGATTCATCAGTGCTCACGATGTGGAGCACTTTCGAACACGGTTTTACAGGGTCGCGAGCTTGAACTTGTGTCCATGGAGGTCTCTTGATGTGTGGTGACTGCGGCTGTAAACAGAGCTCTCCATCAGCTTCTCCGCGATTCAAGATTGCACTCCACCAGAATCTTTTGGAGCGAAATACCAGGCAAGCCTTGCTCAATCAGGTTCAGTTTGATCAACACGACCTGCTCGCTGTCAATCTGATTTCCGCACCTGGATCTGGCAAAACTGCTTTTCTTGAGCAGCTGGCGCGCCGCTGGGGATGCCAA
>Ga0255778_10002774_pt1 | contig 14863 bp, 10 predicted proteins | sample 071ome_31_FD_179976 | JGI IMG/M metagenome (GOLD analysis project Ga0255778, IMG submission 179976) | Coastal salt marsh microbial communities from the Groves Creek Marsh, Skidaway Island, Georgia - 071405CT metaG (version 2) | ecosystem: Environmental > Aquatic > Marine > Intertidal zone >...
CCTCGACGCCGTTGTCGGTGTGTGGCGAGATCGACGTGACGAGGTTGCAGCGAACAGTGCCAGCGTGCGCGACGCCATCATGTCGAGCTCGCCAGCATCGACCGCTGCGCCATCACCCGTCGGTGCGGACCTGACAATTGTCGACAACACCCTTACCGCCATCGCCGCCGGCTATGACCGCGACTACGGCGGTTTCGGCCGCGGGGCGAAATTTCCTGCCACTCCGCTGATCGACCTTGTGTTACGCGCCCACATGGCGAGCGGGGGTGGTGATGCGGCCGAGGTCGTCACCACCACTCTTGACGCCATCGATACCGGAGCCCTGTTTGACCCGATGACCTGCACATGGGCGAGGTACTGCACCGACCGAGAATGGCAACGACCACATTTCGAGCGTGGCCTCGGCGATCAGGCCGCGCTGATCCGCACCCACCTCCGTGCATGGTCCGCTCTTGGCCACCGCAGGTACGGCCTGGTGGCGACAGCAGCCATCGATGCGCTGCTCACCACGTGGCGCGCCGACGGTGGCGGCTATATCGCCGGCATCGATGCCGATGGACCTAGTGGCGACGGCATCGTCCGCGAGGGCGGCCATCTGACCCTTAGCCGCGATGATGTTCATGCAGCCTGCGGGGCGGATGCCGGTGACGTGATCGACCTGCTGGGACTCGGTGATCCCCGCCGCGAGATCGATCAGCGCTGGGCACCGGTGTTGAGCGATGCCGACCTCCTCGACGACGACGGTGTCAGGCGGGCACGTCGCGCGGTGCTCGCCATGCGACAGCAGTGGCCGCAACCGCGCCGAGACCACACCGTGGTCACCGCCACCAATGCGCGCTGGTGCGCAACCCTGGCTGATGCCGCACGACTATCGGGGCGCTCCGATTGGGCCGAGGCCGCGCACGAACTCGCGACCACGCTCGACACCACCCATCGCGATGGCGACCACTGGTTCCGCCTGCGGCGTGGCGATACCCCCGCGCTCGACGCAACCGCTCATGACCTCATCGCGCTTGCTGATGCCTTCACACGCACGGGCGAGATGGCAGGTGGTGGCCACTGGCATCAACGCGCCCGGCACGTCCTCGAATACGCACTCGATCATTTCTGGGATGCCGACAACGGCGGAGTGTTCACGCGCCCCGCCGACACCGCTGGCCCCGTCATCAACCGTTGCGAGTTCATCGACGATGCCGATATGTCGACGAACTCACTTGCAGCCCTCACCATGGTGCGCATGGCCTCGCTACACGATGAGCAGCGCTGGGCACATATGGCGGACCGCATCCTTGCTCAGATCACAGCCCGGGCAGTCGACAACCCCACTTCAGTCGCAGCCGGTGTGGCCGTTCTCGACACTCGTTACCGCGGTGTCACCGAAGTAGTGGTCGTCGGCGATGACCCTGACCTGCAACGCGCCGCGCATCGCATTGACCGCCCGGATCTGGTGCATCTCTGGGGGGAGCCATGGCCCACTCCGCTGTGGGCTCATCGCGCCAACGGCCCCGACGCGGTGCATATCTGCCGTGGCGGTGTGTGCGATCTACCGTTGACGACTGCCGCCGACGTCATACGACGACTCACCAACGCCTGAGATCGCGGAGGCACCCCAGCAGTGGTGCGCTCACATGGTCGCAACCATGTTGCCTAGTCACCGGTCGCGTCGCGTGACCACCGATCAGGGGTCACGAGAATGTCGTCGGCCCGACGACGAGGACGACCGGCGCTGCGACCGCGACGCGGCGTTGCGCCGTCCGGGTACCCAATAGCCACCACACCGACGGCAACAAACTGCTCAGGCACCGAAAAAGCGGTACGGACCGCTCCTTCGTGGGAGAACATGCCAAAGAGCAACGTCCCGAGGCCATGCTCGGTGGCTGCCAGCAGCAGTGCCATCGTCGCCATCGACGCGTCGACAAGCCAGTACGGGGTAGTCCACGCCTCCGGCCCAACACCAAGGCCGGTGCGGGACTTATCGGGCTCGCTGTAGCGCTCGACATAGGCCCACGGATCTGCAAAGGGGATCAGCAGCGTTGGGGCACGCAATAGGCCAGGCCAGGCAAATCCCTCTCGGCGTTCCACGGGCAACGTGATATTCCAGTAACGGTCACGATCCGCCCCGGTCAGTTCCAGAACATGCAGTCCCTGTGTTTTCCCCGCACTCGGTGATCGCGATGCCACGTCGATGATGTCGAGCAGCACGCTGCGTTCTACTGGCCGTTCCTCATAGGAACGGCACATGCGACGCCCCCGCGCGAGATCAGCGACCGGATGTTCGCGATCCACGGTGGTGTTGAACAGAACCGGTCAGCGCGCGCCGAGGCGCGCCAGATCCTCGGCCATCGACCATCCGTAGGCGATCACAACACCGCCGATGGAGGCGTCGACACCGTCGAAGAGGGCGGCCCGGGCCGGATCAACATCGCTTGGCTTCGCTGCCTCCACGTCGATGAATCCGCCCGATGATCCCTTGGCCACGCTGAATGATTCGGCGTCGTAATCGGCGTCGACACCAAAGCGCTTGGCCAAACGCCGGCCCCAAGCGCGCTCCTCACCGACAGCGCGCGTTCCGGGCGTCGGGGTGACATCGTCAAGATCTTTCAAGATCACCATGCCGTCGGCATTGCAGAACCGCGCCCCCACAACAACGTCCTCATCGGGAAAGGCCATGAGGGCACGATGGAATGCCTCGCGCATCAACCCACGCAGCGCGGTGTCACGACGAGAGGTGCGCTTCACGCTCAGCACGCCCAGCAGCACACAGGGTGTTCCCCCGATGCGCTCCAACGTAGAGAAGCAGTATCCGTGCAGTGCCGAGCCGCTGCGTGCCGTGGTCGCCAGCACCCAGTCCTCGGCGGCTGCAGTGAGTTGTTCGGCGTCGAATGCGCCGCCCATCGCGGCCATTTCTGCCAGATCCTCTTCGCTCAGCGCGCTTGCATCATTGGTGACAACGTCGAACGCCATACCCCTTCTCCCCTGTCGTCAGACACCATTGTGCCACCCGCGGCCACCGGAATGAGAAGCGACGGCTCAGAGCAGCACCGACTCGTGGCCGAAGGCCACTCGGAGTTCGCCAACTGCACGATCGAGATCCACACGAAAATCGTCGGATAGTCGAAGCGCTCGCCCACCACCAAGATCGATTTCAACTGCTGATGACCCCGGATACTCCACGATGATCGACCGCAACCGCATCAGCGATTCACGATCGGTACCTCCTGATGGCAGCCGCATGCGCAACAGCGGTGCTGGTCCTTCTTCCAGTCCGCTGAGCATCACGACATCTTGGGCAATGAGTGCCACCCGGTCGTCACGACGATCGAGTCGGGCGTGCACGGCGACAATGCGGTCGTCTTCAATACGAGACCCGATCGAGGCATAGGTACGGGGAAACAGGGTCACTTCAACCGCATCGACGAGGTCTTCCAGCATGAACACCGCCATGGGGTCGCCCTTTTTGGTGTACTTGCGCGCCAGCCCAGTGACCACGCCACCGACCACAACCGAACTGCCATCGTCGAGATCAGCCAGGTCGGCCACAGCATGTTCGGTACGCCGCCGCAACGCTGCCTCGAGGCCGAACAGCGGATGGTCCGAGACGTACAGCCCCAACATCTCCTTCTCGTTGCGCAGAAGAGTCGATTTGTCCCACTCGTCGGCGGGGATCACCACCCGATCATCGAACGCATCCGCGTCGTCATCGGCCGGCGCATCACCGAACAAGGTCATGATGCCCTGCTCGCGCTCACGGCGCGCACGCACCGCGCGATCGATGATCTCCTCATACACGCTGAGCAACCCCAGACGGCTGTGGCCGCAGCGATCAAAGGCACCCGCCTTGATCAACGACTCCACCGCACGCTTGTTCAGAACCTGCTCGGGTGCACGGTCGGCGAACTCGTGGAACGAGTTGTAGGGGCCGTTCTCGTCGCGCTCGGCCACCAACTGTCGCACCAGACCCTCGCCCACGTTGCGCACGGCCGACAACCCAAAGGTGATCGCACCCGGCGACCCAACCGGCAACTCGATGTCATCGGGCAGCTCATTGGGCTGCAGAGTGGCAAAGTCTGTCTCCGACCGGTTGATGTCAGGGGTGAGCACCCGGATGCCCGCCGCCCGACAGTCGGCAAGGTAGACGGCCGCCTTCTCCAGCTTGTCTTTGACGCTGGTCAGCAGGCACGCCAAGTACTCGACCGGATAATGGGCCTTGAGGTACGCGGTCTGATAGGTCACCAACCCGTATCCGAAGGTGTGGCTTTTGTTGAAGGCGTAGTCAGCGAACTTCTCGATCGTGTCGAACAGTTGTGAACCGAGTTCGCGTCCGTACCCGGTGGTATCACATCCATCTTCGAACTTGGATCGCTCGGCCTCCATCAATTCACGCTGCTTCTTGCCACAGGCCTTGCGGAGGTTGTCGGCTTGGGCGAGCGAGTACCCTGCGAACTTCTGCGCCACCCGCATGACGCTCTCTTGATAGATCATCAAGCCGAAGGTGTCGTCGAGAACCGGCTCGGCATCTGGATGGAAGAACGCAACGTCTTGACGACCGTTCTTGCGGTCGGCGTAGTCGTTGTGCATGTTCACGCTCATCGGACCTGGCCGGTAGAGCGCGAGCACAGCGGATACGTCCTCGAACGAGCTCGGCGCCATGCGACGTAACAACTGCCGCATGGGCGGTGACTCCAACTGAAACACGCCCACGGTGTCGCCCCGCGACAGCAGCTCGAACGTGGGCGCGTCGTCAAGTGCAATCGTGTCGATGTTGAAATCCGGCTCTCGGCGTCGAATCAATTCTTGGCTGTCGCTGATCACGTCGAGGTTGCGCAGACCCAAGAAGTCCATCTTGAGCAGGCCAAGTTCTTCCACCCCGTGCATCTCGTACTGGGTGACGATGGGCGCGTCAGCGGGATCTTTCCCCGACTCGGGTTTGCGCTGAATGGGCAGGTACTCGGTGACGGGTTCTTTGGTGATCACCACCGCTGCGGCGTGGATGCCATCGGAGCGTTTCAGCCCCTCGAGCCCGAGTGCCACGTCGATCACTTCTTTGACGTCGGCTTCAGACTCGTACATCGAACGAAGTTCTGACGCTGCCCGATAGCCGTCGATGTACTTGGGGTCCTCTTCCAGGCAGTAGCGCAGCGGGGTATCACGGCCCATCACAAGTGGCGGCATCGCCTTCGCAACTCGGTCGCCAAGACCGTAGGGATGGCCGAGCACCCGCGCAGCATCACGCACGGCGTTGCGCGCCTTGATCGTGCCAAAGGTGATGATCTGTGCCACATGGTCGCGGCCGTATTTCTCTGCGGCATAGCGGATCATCTCGTCGCGGTAGCGCGAGTCGAAGTCCATATCGATATCGGGCATCGAGATGCGTGACGGGTTCAAGAACCGCTCGAAGAGCAGGTCATAGCGGATCGGGTCGAGATCGGTGATCCACAAGCAGTACGCAACGGCGCATCCAGCGGCAGAGCCACGACCCGGACCGACTCGGATACCGGCATCGCGGGCATGGCGGATGAGGTCCCAGACGATCAAGAAGTAGGAGGAGAACCCCATCGAGGCGATGACCTCGAGTTCGTACGACACCCGCTCGACCACATCGGGAGCCAAATCATTGCCCCACCGGCGACGTGCCCCCTCCCAGGTGAGGTGTTCGAGGTATGCGCGGTCGTCGGCGAATCCCTCCGGCAGAGGGAAATCGGGCAGCACCGCCTCGCCGAATGTGATGTCCACATTGGCGCGCTCGGCGACCCACAGGGTGTTGTCGCAGGCCTCGGGTATCTCGCGGAACAGATAGCGCATCTCTTGCGCGGTCTTCAGGTAGTGCTGATCGCCGTCGAATTTGAAACGATCCGGGTCGCTCAGCATCGACCCGGTCTGCACGCACAGCAATGCGTCGTGGGCGACATGGTCGTGTTGGTGCGTGTAGTGCGAGTCGTTGGTTGCCAACAGCGGCGCCCCGATACGGCGAGCGATCTCGAGTAGCTGCGGATTCGTGCGCTTCTGATCGGGAATGCCGTGATCTTGAATCTCGACGAAGAGGTTGTCGCGACCGAAGATGTCTTGCAGTCGAGCGGCCTTGGCGGTTGCGCCCTCCACATCGTCACGCAGCAGCGATTGCAGCACATGCCCGCCGAGGCAGCCGGTGGTGGCGATGAGGCCATCGGAATAGCGCTCGAGGAGTTCCCAGTCGATTCGCGGCTTGTAGTAATACCCCTCGAGGAATGCGAGGCTCGACAACTGAATCAGGTTGCGGTATCCGGCCTGATTCTCTGCGAGCAAGGTGAGGTGGTAGTAGATCTTGTGGCCGCCCTCGGTTTCGCCTCCGGAGTCGTCCATGCGCCCGCGACGGGTTGGTCGCTCGCTGCGGTGTTCATGCGCCATATAGGCCTCGGTGCCGAGGATCGGTTTGATCCCTCGGGCACGGCACTCTTTGTAGAACTCGAGCGTGCCGTACATGTTCCCGTGATCGGTGATCCCGATTGCGGGTTGACCATCGGCATGGGCGCGCTCCACCAACTCGTCGAGTCGTGCAGCACCATCGAGCATCGAGAACTCGGTATGGACATGCAGGTGGGTGAACGAATCAGGCATCGGTGGAATTGTCGAGAGTTGGTGCCACCGACCGCCGGGAAACCGGTCGAATCACAGCGGCGTGATTCGTTGAATGTACCAGACCCCTCACGACGACGGATCGGGGTCAGAGATAGGTGCCCGGTCGTTCCCCGGGGGTCTCGCGCGACGGGAGTTGCCGCATCTGTTCAATCTGCTGTCGGGCAGCGACCTGCTGGGCGAACAGGGTGGCTTGGATGCCGTGGAACAGGCCTTCGAGCCATCCAACAAGTTGTGCTTGGGCAACCCGTAGCTCGGCATCGGAAGGAACCGCATCGTCGCTGAAGGGCAGCGCCAGGCTGTGGAGTTCGTGCTGCAGTTCGGGCGACAGCGCATCGGCGAGTTCCACCACCGACCGCTCGTACACCTCAACAAGGCGCTCACGACTCGCGTCGTCGAGTGGGGCCTGACGCACCTCCTCGAGTAGTTGTTTCACCATCGAACCGATGCGCAGGACCTTCGCCGGTTCGACGACGGCTGGTTGAGCACCCGCGGAGTCTTGCGACAGCAACTCGGGGTGCTCGACATCGCTCCCACCATTCACTGCGCCGGCTCCTGTGGTGACATCAGGGGGGTTCATCTCGTTCATTGCCTGCTCCTTCGTCTATGGATCGCGGGATGTGGTCTCACCGACGACCGCGGGCCCCCACCAGTGGCACCAACATCTCGTCGGAGGTCAGCGAGCCATGGCGGCAGATCAGGTCAAACGGCCCGCTGTCGTCGGGATCGTCGTATGACACAGGGCTGTGTGCGGCGACCACTACATCGCCGAGCCGTGCCGCCACCGCATCGATCATCGTTGGCCCAAACCAGCCGTCGGCAATGACGTCGGCCCTCGAGCGCACCCAACCGGTGGCAGCGAATTCTTCGCAGGCTGCGGCGAGGAGTTCGTCCTCGGCACCTGGTCGCGCATGGAACCACCTCATCCGACCCTCCCCCGACTGCTCGGCTGTCAACGACAACAGGTCACCGCTCGGGTGAACGATCGCATCACCCACGTCCACCTGGCCGTGATCGGCGGTCACCACCAGAGCACAGTCGCTGTCGAGCACATCGAGTAGATCACCGACCAGCCGATCGGCGGTGCGCAGTTCGGCGTCGTAGTAGTCCCCGAAACCTCGTTCATGGGCAACTTTGTCGACGCCGGCGTAGTACGCGTGCACCGTTCGGTGACCGGATGCGATGAGTTCGGCAACGATCACCGGCATCGATGACAACGCCCGATAGCCGTGGGGGTCACCACCGCGCAGGTGCGCCTCGGAGAATGCGCTGCCGATCAGCTCGTTCGCCGTGACATACGGGATTCGTTCGCCCAGGAACGGCGGCACACTTTGGACTTCGGCCGGCAGCATGCGTCGACGCCGATCACCGGTGTCGTCCCCCCACCAGCGCAACATGTTGGTGACCTCGCCACCGAGAAGCGTTCGATATCCGACCACGCCATGCTCGCCCGGGGTGCAGCCAGTGGCGATGCTCGTCAATGCGGTAGCAGTTGTGCTCGGTGCAACCGATGTGATTGCGGCGCCCTGCAGCGACGACAGCTCTGGCGTCAGGTCGCGCCTCTGCTGGAGTTGATTCCAGCCCAGGCCGTCGAGCACCAACAGCACGACCGCGCGTGCATCGTTCACCGCCGACGGCATCGCAGCCATCTCGCGATGCCCGAGCAACGCCGGAATGATGGCGGTCAGTCCCCCGCCGTCATAGTCCGGGAGCATCGGTTCGGGAGGTGTGAACGCCATGACCCCCATAGTCCACCACGCCACTTCGTGTTCGGCAACGCCACCGGGGCACCGCAGCCGGGCTCCAGCACCTACGCTGTGCACATGCGCGTGTCGACCCGCGGTGACTATGCCTGCCGAGCCCTGCTCTCATTGGCCTTGCGCGCACCCGAGACCGGGCCGACGTCGGTGCGCGATATCGCCGAACGCACCGCACTGCCCCAGCCATACCTCGAGCAGATTCTTCTCGCGCTGAAAGGTGCGGGGCTCGTGCGGTCCAAACGAGGCGTGGGCGGCGGCTACGTGTTGGCCCGCGACCCGTCCGATATCGGATTATCTGAGATCCTGTCTGCGGTGGACGGTCCCATCACCCTCGGCGACTTCGGCGACCCGCACGCCGACGGCGCCTGCGATCACGAGGGCCAATGTGTCCTACTGGACATCTGGAAAGTCGCTGGGGAAACGATGCGGGCCCACCTCGGCGCGTACACCTTGGCATCCATCGTCGAGATGGCCCGCGGTGAACGTCAGTGGCCCTCGGTTATCTCCTGAGCCGGACCATCCAGCGGTTCATCCCTGCGACGAGCACACCGAGCAAGCATCTCGCGGAGATCAGTCGGTAGCGGGCTGTGAAACTCCACGACATCGCCGGTGGCTGGATGACGCAATTCAAGATGCTCTGCGTGCAGGAATGGGCGCGTCATCGTCAATACCGGGCGCCGCTGGCCGTACACCGGATCACCGACAAGGGGGTGCCCAATCGACGAGAGATGCACCCTGATCTGATGGGTGCGACCGGTCTCCAGGGAACATTCCAGAACAGCAAGTTGTGCTGGCTCGTCGAAATGCTCCACCACCCGATACCGCGTCCGCGACGGACGTCCATCGGCTGCGACCGCCATACGCGTGGGGTCGCGCCGAGACCGGCCGATCGGCGCATCGATCACCCCATGCGGCGCGGTGGGAACACCCCAGACCAGTGCCCGGTAGCGCCGCCCCGCACTGTGGTCGGCGAACTGCTCGATGAGAGCCTCGTAGGCCTCGGGCGTGCGGGCAACAACCAGCAGTCCGCTGGAGCCAGCGTCCAGACGGTGAACAATGCCGGGTCGTTCGGCCTGACCCACGTCGGCGATCTCAGGAAAGGCGTGTAGCAGCCCATTCACCAACGTCGCATCCGGGTGACCCGCGCCCGGGTGCACAACGACCCCAGCGGCTTTGTCGACGACGATGATGTGGTCGTCGACATGGACCACATCGATCGTGATATTCGGATCTGCTTGCGGTAGTCCGGCAACCGGTGCGGTCGCGAGATCCACGGCCACGGTTTGCCCCTCGACGAGACGCACCCGGCCGACGGCTACGGTCTCACCATCGCACCGCACCCCACCGGCGGCGATCATCTCGGCGACGACCGATCGTGACAGCCCGGTCATCAGCGCGACAAAACGATCCAGCCGCTCGCCATCCATGACCGCAGGAACAACTTCAACCATCTGGCTCACCGCGCTCTCCCATCGTGCAACGCCGATGCGCGCATGATTTTCATGCAGCATCAACCCCGTCGGACCCGTCGGCTGGTTGTTGCCGCGAGTCCAACCACATGGCGATCACCAGCAGCACGGCGCCAATGTTGATCGCCATGTCGGCCACGTTGAACACCGGGAACCACTGCAGATCGATGAAGTCGACCACGCTGCCCCGCAGCCACGCCTCATCGCGTGCCAGTCGATCGATGAGATTGCCAACCGCACCGCCCAGGAGTATCCCCGAGGCAAGCCGCGCGCGCCGCGATTCGCCCTGTACGGCGTGCCGCACGAGAATCACCACCACCGCGAGCGCGGCAATGCCGATGAGCGGCCCGACTCCTGAGCCGGCCCCAAAGGCCATACCCGAATTGAAGGTGAGCCGGAGCCGAAGGGTCCACACCAGATCGATTGGGCCCGAGTCGAGAGCCCACAACGCCCACTGCTTCGTGATCTGATCACAAGCGATCACCGCAGCGGCAACGGCTGCAGGGAACGCTGCCGGAGAGCTGGCCGCCCTCCGGATCGCGGTCATCGGCGTCCGATCCCGCCGACCTTCTCCTCGACGAGTTCGGTCGACCACGGAATGGCCTCGAGGCGTTCCCGAGGAATTGGGCGACCCGACACGACGGAATACCCATACGTACCAGCCGCTACTCGCTCAAGCGCCTCATCGATCGCCGTGACCGCTTCGCGAGCCTGGGCCGACAACGCAAGGTCACGCTCGCGTTCCACGGCCATCGTGTCACCCTCGCCGCCCTCGTCGTCGAACTGCACGTCGCCCATCTCGGCTTCTTCGATGAGTTGGTTGGCCTCCGCAGTGAGCTGCTCGGCCTGCCCCAGCAGACGTTGACGTTCTCCGAGCAGAAGGTCGCGTTGGGATTTCACGAATTTTGCATCGAAATCTTTGGTGTAGCCGATGCCATCTTTGGTGAAGCGAGCCTTCGGCAGACCGCCGGAGGCTTCCTTCGTGGCCGGGGCCGATGAGGTCTTTCCCTTTACAGGGGAGACCTTCTTGGCGTCGGGCTTTTTCCCCGTTGCCGGTGTCGTGGCGCGCGCGGCCTTCTTGGCCACAGCGGACTTCTTCGCGGGCGCGGCCTTCTTGGGCGCGGCCTTCTTGGCCACAGCGGACTTCTTCGCGGGCGCGGCCTTCTTGGGCGCGGCCTTCTTGGGCGCGGATTTTTTGGCGGGCGCCGATTTCTTGGCCGCGGACTTCTTTGCGGGTGCAGCTTTTTTTGGCGTCGTGCGGGCTGCAGATGCCTTCTTTGATGCGGACTTCTTGGCGGCCATCACCACCTCCTGATCGGCGGAGCACGATACCCGCTCCTCACGGCCAAATCGTGACCTTTCTCGAGCATTAGCTAACAAATGCGCGTGCTGACTTTTCAGACCTCGACTTTGACGACTGTGATCTGCGGTTCATCGCTACCACCACTGGTAATGCGTACATCCACGGCAAGGGTTTCGCGCGCAACCATGTCGCTATGGTCTCGCACCGCTGCAGCCACCTCGTCGCTGGTCACCAGATCAATCTCAATTCGGTCGCTGACATGAAGATCAGCATCACGTCGGGCACCCTGAATCAAGCGGATCACGTCGCGGGCCACGCCTTCGGCCTCAAGTTCTGGGGTGACAACAGTGTCGAGCACCACAATGCCTCCTCCGCGGGGAAGTGTGGCGGCCGCACCGTCGGCTGCTGACACGAGAACAAATTCGTACTCGCCATCCATCAGTTCCACACCGCCCACGACAACACGGTCATCGTCGACCGACCAATCACCGGCCTTGTGAGCGGCGATGACCTGCTGGGTGGAACCACCGAGCCGAGGGCCGAGCGCCTTGGGATGCAGCACCAGTGATTCGGTGCCGTAGGCGGCAACATCGGTGGTCACCGTGACGTCTTTCAGGTTGAGTTCGTCGGCGATCACCGCAGCATGTGCGGTAACCGCCTCTGCATCAGGTGTGGCTACGACGGCACCCGCGAGAGGCAAGCGCACCCGCAGCCCCGCCTGCTTCCGCAACGACAACAAGGTGGAACAGGCATCGCGCACCAATGCCATGCCCTGGCGCAACTCTGCATCGTCGGGCAGATCGGCCGCATCAGGCCAGTCACACAGGTGCACGCTGGTTCCACCTGCCAGACCGCGGTGAATGTTCTCGGTGATCATCGGCAGCAACGGCGCTGCCACACGGCACACCATCACCAGCGCGGTGTGCAAGGTGTCGATGGCATCACGATCGCCGTCCCAGAAGCGGTCGCGGCTGCGGCGGATGTACCAGTTGGTCAAGGTGTCGAGGAAACGCTCGACCTGCCCACATGCCCCGAACAGGTCGTAGGCATCCATCGACTCGGCCACACCGTCGATGAGATGACGAACCTCACCGAGTAGGTATCGGTCGAGCACATCGCTCTGATCGGTACGCACCGTGCCCACCACGTCGGCTGCACCCGCGTACAAGGTCAAGAAGTAGTAGGCGTTCCACAATGGCAACACGACCTGGCGAACCGTGTCGCGCATGCCCTCCTCGGTCACAGAGAAATCAGCGCCGCGCAAGATCGGGGACGACAGCAGATACCAACGCATGGCGTCCGCCCCATAGACATCGAACATCGAATTCGGGTCTGGATAGTTGCGCAGCGACTTCGACATCTTCGCACCGTCGTCACCGAGAACGATGCCGTGGCTCACACAATTGGAAAACGCCGGACGATCGAACAGCGCGGTCGCCAGCACATGCATTGTGTAGAACCAACCCCGCGTCTGCCCGATGTACTCCACGATGAAGTCACCCGGATAGTGATGCTCGAACCACTCTGCATTCTCGAATGGATAATGCACCTGAGCGAACGGCATCGACCCTGACTCGAACCAGCAGTCAAGAACTTCAGGCACCCGCCGCATCATCGACTGTCCTGTCGGATCGTCGGGGTTGGGGCGCACGAGGTCATCGATGGCCGGGCGGTGCAGATCGGTGACCTCAACGCCGAAATCAGCCTCGAGTTCGGAAATCGAGCCGTAGACATCAGTGCGTGGATATGCCGGATCATCACTGACCCATACCGGGATTGGCGACCCCCAGAACCGGTTGCGGCTGATCGACCAGTCACGTGCGTTCGACAACCATTTGCCGAAACTGCCGTCTTTCACGTGCGATGGCACCCAGTTGATGCGCTCGTTCAAGTCCACCATACGGTCCCGAATGCGCGTGACCTCGACAAACCAGGACGAGATCGCCCGATACACCAGTGGCTCAGCGCACCGCCAGCAGTGGGGATAGGCGTGATCGTAAGAATCATGCCGCACCACGCGCCCCTCGGCCTTCAACCGCTTGATGATGTCGGGGTTCGCCTCGAACACATGCCGGCCGACGAAGTCGGTGATCTCGGCGGTGTAACAGCCCCGTTCATCCATCGGGCACAGCGTGGGAATGCCGGCCGCGTTGCAGACCGTCTGGTCGTCCTCACCAAAGCCAGGGGCCATATGCACGACGCCCGTACCGTCCTCGGTGGTCACGAAGTCGCCCGCGAGCACCTGGAATGCATGCTCGGTATCGGCCAGATAGTCGAACAATGGCCGATAGCTGCGACCCACAAGATCGGCTCCACGGACCGTCCCCACGCGAGCGCCGTCGCCGATCTGGGCCTCGTAGGCATCCACCCGGGCATCGGCCAACAAGTAGATGTGCCCGTCGATCTCCACCTCGGCGTAATCGATGTCGTTGCCGACCGCCAGCGCAAGATTCGACGGCAGCGTCCACGGAGTCGTCGTCCACGCCATGATCCGACGCCCGTCGTCGAGTTCGAACCAGACGGTGACCGCGGGATCCTGACGATCGCGGTACACATCGTCCATACGGGTCTCGGTGTTCGACAGGGGGGTCTCACACCTCCAGCAATAGGCCAACACACGATAGCCCTCGTAGATCAGGCCACGATCCCACAGGGTGCGAAACGCCCACATCACGCTCTCCATGTAGTCGCGATCGAGCGTCTTGTAGTCATTGTCGAAATCGACCCAGCGGGCTTGACGGGTGACGTAGTCACGCCATTCACGGGTGTAGCGCAACACGCTGGTCCGGCAGGCATCGTTGAAACGTTCCACGCCGAAAGCGGTGATTTCCGGATGGCCAGAGATGCCGAGTTCACGCTCGGCTTCCACCTCGGCCGGCAAACCGTGGCAATCCCAGCCAAAACGCCGCTCGACCCGTTCGCCACGCATCGTCCGGTAACGCGGAATTGCATCTTTGACGTAGCCGGTCAGCAGATGACCGTAATGCGGCAACCCGTTGGCAAATGGCGGTCCGTCATAGAACACAAACTCGTTGTCGCCGTTGTCCCCGGGAGCGCGCGCCGCAACCGATGCCTCGAATGTTCCCTCGCGGCGCCAGGCCTCGAGAACCTCGGTCTCCAGCGAGGGTAGGTTCGGTTGGGAGGGTACGTGGGGGTACGTCACAGCAGCGTCCAATGATTGTTGTCGGGCAGCGTCGAGGCTACCCACCACCGTGTCCGGGTGGCTCAGGAGTCGGCGGTATGAGCCGAGCCGGCGGTATGAGCCGAGCCGGCGGGCTTGAGCAGGTACACCCCGTTGGCGACCTTCTCCATCGACCCGTCTAGGGCATAACACAGTCCTGATGCAAAATCGATCAGGCGACGAGCGATCTCGCGGTCGGACTCTTCGAGGTTCATGATGACCGGCTGGCCGGCCTTGAAGGCATCAGCGACTTCTTGAGCCTGATCGAATCGGCGAGGTTTCACCGTTGCTGGCTCGGCTGTCGGGCGGGTGACCTGACCGATGCGCACCACATTCGAGTCGTCGCTGCTTCGCGGATCGAAATCTCGTGAGGGGAACACAGGTCGCCCATCGTCGGTGCGGCGGCGCGCGGGCGCTGACTCATCATGGCCGCCGTTGGGGCGTGGACGCACGGTGTCGACCTCGTCATCATCGAGGTACTCAAAATCTCCGTCGTAGACGTCGTCGGGTCCCAGACCCAGATAGTCCATCGCACGTT
>Ga0255778_10002792_pt1 | contig 14810 bp, 14 predicted proteins | sample 071ome_31_FD_179976 | JGI IMG/M metagenome (GOLD analysis project Ga0255778, IMG submission 179976) | Coastal salt marsh microbial communities from the Groves Creek Marsh, Skidaway Island, Georgia - 071405CT metaG (version 2) | ecosystem: Environmental > Aquatic > Marine > Intertidal zone >...
TTTGGGTTAACATTAACCATATCCTTAAACAATTGGTTTTGTGAAATCAAGGTTAATGTGAGAGTTGAGTGTACTAATCCACGTCACCTTCGTACTTACCATCTGTCACCAGCGTGTGCTGTCACCAGGGGCGTCCCAAAGTTCACCGCCAATCAGCATTGACTTTGACTTTACAATAATATTTATAGAAAGATCTTTTGTGGTATTAGAAATAGAGCAGAATTTATGATGTTTTGGACAAAAAAATAGGGCGACCTAAGCCGCCCTATTCTAATCACGCTACCCTTGGATTACGAGAATGATACGTTAGAAGAAGTGATTGACACTTTTCCTAAGTAGTCACCAGCGTTACCAAGTGATGATGCTGTGTTTGACAACTCAACATAACCATAACGTGTCATGAATGACACAACTGGTTCGAAAGTTGCTGGATCAAGAACAACACCTGAAGACATTAGCGGAATGTATGGGCAATAGAATGCCGCCGCATCTGCTTCTGATGAGCCTTTGTAACCAACAAGTACTTGAGAGTCATCAGCACCTGAATCAGCCAAGTAAGCATCAACATACACTCTCATTGCGTTGTTTAATGTACCAACGAATTTAGTGTTTGTTGGGCCTTCAAACGTACCTTCTGTAGTTCTTGCGAATGCAGAAGTTGTAGCAGATTGTAGGATAGTCAATGCTTGGTTTGAAACCACTGCAAAGTTACCTGCACCTCTACGTGTACGCTGAGCGATCAAGTTTGCTACTCTGTTGATTTGAACTGCTAAAGCCGCATGTTCGTCACCAACGAATGTAGCAGTACCAGATACTGCCGCTTGGTCGTAAGTTTGTTCAACTGAAGCAAGTGATCTTAATGAAGCAAGGATCTCTTGGTCGATTTCAGCAGTAATTTCTTGTGCTAAAGCCGCCATGATTTCCGCTTCGATATCAATGCCTTGTTGTGCTTGTGCATCTTGAGCCGCCTCAAATGTCCAACGAGCAGATAGTTTACGAGTTTTCGCTTCTACTGCTTGTTTTAAGATTTGAATGCTTAACTTTTTACCTGCCGCACCTTCAAGTGTTGCAGTTGCATCTGCTTTATCAGTAGAACCACCACCTGAATAGCCTAAGCCAATTTGGAATGGTGATAATGCTTCATCGCCAGCAGTTACGTCATCAAAAGTTTCAGCATAACGTACTCTTAATGTATGGATCTGTGATACAGGTCCAGTCATTGGTTGAACGCCAACAATCTCATTTGCGATTGTAGTTGGCATTACACGTCTAATTACCGGAAGGATAACTCTGTTAAGAGTTGCTACGTTCCCAGCACTAGTTGCGCCAGAAGTTGCCGCCTCAGCGAGATACTTGCGAGTGTTCTCGAGAGTGACATCCATTACGCTCTTCTTGTGACCTTCTAAGCCTTCAAGAAGTGCTACTTTGGTCTCCTGCCAGTTTTCTTTTAGTATGTCTGACATTTTTTGTCTCTCCTTTTTAGTTTAATCCCGCTAATCTGCGGAGTTCAATTAAGTTTGAATTTTCTTCTACCTTGATTTCTTTGTCGCCTGTTACTTCTGTGCCTTCCATGATTGCCTTTTTGGTTGCAGTTGATGGTTTTTTATCTTCCATTACCGCAGGTAGATACTTTTCAAACGCAGTATGCAACTTACCTGTTTGCACACTTTCCAATAGTTCTGACATGATTTCTCGCTTGTCTTTACCTAGTGGGTTTAACAACTCATTCATCACTGCAACTCTCTCTGCTTCGTCTTTGGCTTTAGCAATTTCTGCTTCCTTAGACTCAACTAAAGTGTCCTTCTCTGTGATGGTTTTCTTAGCCTCTTCTAATGATGCATCTTTCTCAGCGATAACTCTCATCAACTTCGCAGTTTCTGATTTTTCGTTTAAGTAAGATGATTGATATTCATTAGCAAACGCTTCGAATAGTTTTCTACCAAAGTGGTTTTCTCTTGAAGCACTAATGTCTTCTTTGAGTTGTTTGATTTCTGAAGTTAATTTAGAATTAACAGCAGACTCTACCACTTTTGCAGATTTCTCAATAAAGCGTTGTTTCACTTCATCAAGTTTGGATTTTGCTTCTTTTACAAGTTTAACCTTGGTTTCTGCTAGATCCTTTTTATCTTCTGCAAACTCTGTGATTTCTTTTGCTAAAGATTTAACAACAAAGTCTTCGAGTTTTCCAAAGTTTTCTGAAACTTTTTTACGGTCTTCATTCAACTCTGAAATTTCTTTGGATAACTGACCGAGTACAAACTCTTGCAGTTTCTCAGAATGTTCAGCAACTTTCTTCTTATATTCAACTCTTGCTTCAGCAAGTGCTTTTTTATCTTCAGAAAGTTCTTTAATTTCTGATTCCAAACGCTCGGAGACCATTGCGTCAATCGCTTCAACCATGCTTGATTTATCATGTTCGTAGCGTTTAGCAAATTCTTCACGTAGTTCAGCAGTAACACTATCACGGTGCTCTTTTACTTTTGATTCCCAGGCATTAGTGATTTGGTCTTTGACCTCTTCGCTAATAATCCCAGTTTCAAAAAGTTTATTAAAAACGTCACTCATCGTGCTTCTCCTTTTTGTTACTGCAAGCCTTTTATGACTCGTAGTATCTGTTCTTGTAGATACTTTTGTGCTTTCGGATCATGTCCTACCTCACCTGCTGATCTAATCGCACTTAATCCACCTCTAGTGTTCATAAAGTGTTCATAGATTGGTGTAGGATATGCCCCAGGAGCACTTGGTTGTGCCACTACATCCACGGTAATAATTTCAAACTCTGAAACTTCGCCGTTTGACTCGTTAACATTTCCGCTTCCTCTTGATGAGACACCTAGTTTAACTCCGCTTTCCAGCATCGTTTTAACTAGGTTACCCATTGGAGTTGGCAAAATTTTCATTTTGCCAAACCCGTTAGGACCGTCCATCCACATGTCAGTGATCATGTGGCTAACTCTGTCCAAATTTACTTTTAAATCATCTGGGTGATCAACTTCACCTAGAACTGAGTATCCTCCGTCAATTTGATCCTTTAGGGTCGATACAGCGTTGCCTATCTCAGAGACAGGGTATATACGCTGGTTAGCGTTTTTGACACCACCCTGAATACAAATGCCCTTTAGATAAAGAGACTTGTTTTCTCCTTCACCTTGTGACTCTAAAGTGACCTTTGCTTGGTCAAATGTCAAATTTTCTCGTAGGTACAAAGATGCCATATTGGCTTCCTCCTAATTACTCAGCAGTCTTTTTTACAGATGCTTTTTTAAAAGAATCCCCAGCGTTAGCACCTGGTTCATTCTCGAAAGATTTCCCCATGTCCTTTGCCGCAGGAGCCTTACCGCCCTTTTCTTCACCACTTTGTGCAATGTTTTTACCATCAGCACCTGAGTCTTTACCACCTTTCGATGCTACCGGACTCGTAGTGTTATCAGCGCCTTCTGAATTGTTAGGTGCAGAGACTTTTTCGACGTATTCTCTCATAGTCTCGCCAACGGATTTTTCTTTTTTTGCACCTTCTTCAACTTCTTCACCATCTTCTTCTGTTGCTTCAAATGGTGCTTCAATTGCTTCTTCTTCGGCTTCTTCTGATTCTTCTTCGTCTGCTTCTGGACCCATTTCTGGCTCACCTTCTCCGCCTTCGTCTTTATTAACGAATGCATCAAATTCTGCTTTTAATTCGTCCAAAGCATCTTCAAGATCAACAACTTTGTCTTCTAGATCTTCATGATCTTCTTCATGATCGTCCATTTTACCATCGTCGTCGTAATCTTTGTCCATGTCATCGCCTTTATCTGCTTCGATATCAGCAATCATGTCGTCAGCGGCATCGCCACCAACTTCTTCTACTGATTCTTCTTCAGTAGGTTCAACGAATTCTTCTACAGACTCTTCTGATTCATCTTCTTTTGATTCTTCAACTTCGTCGTCTGTTTTTTCTTCTGTTGATTCTTCAACTTCGTCTTCTTTGGACTCTTCAGTTGCTTCGTCAACTTCTTTTTCTGCTTCTTTTTCCTCAGACTCGATTAGTCCTTGGTAAATTTCTTTAGACTTCTCTACAACGATATCATGAAATAAAGACTCTGCTTTATCTTTTTCTTCGTTAACAAGAAGGTCTAATAATTGTTCAAATTTAGTTTTATCTGACATTGTATTATCTCCTTTGTTTAGTTAATAGGCAAGGCTGTCATGTGTATTTACAAAAAAACCAGTTTTACCGGTCCAAATGGTGGTAAAAATGTGGTTTTTTTGCTATTCTTACTTATCAATTGTGTTATTGAACTCTTTATATGTGATATTTCTGTAATTTGCATACTGATTTAGGTTATTTGGCACAAAATCTTCCTTTTGCATTACCCTAATAAAGCGTCTGTCAGAGTTTTCTCTAACAATGGTTTCGGTTTGTCTAAGCCAATTACCGTAATATGTAGCGGGTTCGTGTCTTGCTTTGTAGTTTTTACTACCAGCATATATGTTGTTGACCCTAGCACCGTTTTCTAATCCTACGAAATCAAACCCTAGTATATAAATGTCCTGGCAACCGTCTAAAACTGCCTTGTATAGTGCAGTAGGACCGCTACTCCAACCCTTGTTAGGATTAAAATAGTTCAATCCTACGTACTTTTCAAAGGCTTTATTGTAATTTGTCCATACTTCGCACTCGTATTGAAAGTTTGCACCAACAATTTCATGGATCATCTTAGGATCAACTGCAACTAAAACATTAGGACAAAATTCTCTATAGACAGCATTACACGCATATATCAATCCTCTGTCTATAAGATTCTTTAAATCGAATTTTCGTCGAGATGTTCCGTTGCCGATAACAAAACCGGTTCTTCTCATAACGTATTATTTAAAAAAATTGGAATTTTATACCGCTTGTTCTGGTGCAGGTTGTGCATACATAGTTTGAACAAACTCTAATTCTTTTGCTTGTTCAAGTTCTCTTGCTTCTGCTGTTCTTCTAATGGTATTAATTTGCTTTAATGTAAGTCGTGTCTTTCTTGTGTCATCAGATTTGACAACCGAAATATCTCTATCAGCATCGTAGCGTTTGTCATCGCCAAATGCTTTTCCGTCTTGATCAAAATAAAAGAATTCTTTTAACAACATGCTTTTATTTATTCTCCTGCTGGTGGAGTTTCGGCTCCTGGTGCAGGTTCTGTTTCGCCCGGTGCTTCGGGTGCGCCTTCGCCAGGTTCAGTTGAACCAAGGGTATCAATATCCTGTGATATTCCTCCAGGAGTAACTCCTACATTTCTCATCTGTACTTGTGAATTTTGATTGCTAAACGTTCCATCGACGTTTTCTTCACGCCATAGCGTTTCGTTTTCTGCCATTTCTTCTGCACTTAGTCCTAAGAAACGTTTTAGTGCAAAACGTTTACTCATGTATGGTACTTCTTGCAATGAAGCGAATGTGTTAACACGAGCATTATCCATTTCACTTTGTCTGTAAGCCGCAAAGTTTTGTGGAGAATTAAATTTTAAATCAAATAAATCATTATCAATGTTTACACCTTTAGCATTTAAAAACATCTTAAACTCTCTATCAAAGATGTATGCTACAAGGCTTTGTAAACGTTTGCAGTATTCGTTAAATCTTAATTCTTGAATATAAGCAGTACCTACCCTACCGTCGTTATACTGAGAAGCAGAATCTTCTGCTCCGGTAGGTAAGTATGAACTTGGTATACGTAAACCACGGAATAACTTATTAGTAAAATATTTTAAATCGTCAATTTCACCTAAGTTAGTACCGCCTGGTAGTGTTTCTACCTTAGAACCACGTCCTTCCGCTGTTTGTGGAAAGAAATAGTCTTCATTAATTGATAGTGGATTAAAACTAGCGTCAATAACGTTAGTACCACCACCAGTTGACGATGGAATTCTGCGTTGATGGATTTCATTTTTGACCCTTTCAACAAATCCCATAGCAAGGTGAGTAGGCATGTTACCTACATCGATGTAAAATACTCTACGCTCCGGTGCTCTTTGCACACGGTAGATAATAATAGCATCTTCAAGTAATTCTTTCTGCTTATAAACTTTAAACACACTTTCTAAAAGTGAGTTACCAAATGGAAAGTTTCTGTCTAAACCTTCAGATAATGATAAATGCACAATATGGTTAGCATCAATTGCCAACTGATTTAGATTTTTATCAAATCTACCACCAGCATTGTTTGGTGTTGCTCCACCAACATAACCTCTGCCCAATGACCCACCTGATGTTGTGTAATTTACTTGGCCTTGGTTGTCTGTTGCATTAATTTGTGTTACTGATAAATTTTGAAAGTTAGGGTTGATATCTCTAACAACATATTGTTCTGGCTCTTTGCCTTCTGATTCATTAACAATAATTTTGTCTACTTTTGCAGGATCCACATGCATCCATTTAAATGTTTCTGGATCTCTTACAAAGAAACAATCACCGTACTTGAATACATTACGAATGATTTTAAAAATTCTTCTTTCAAAGTTATTTAGGTCCGCCCATTGTTGCAAATAACCTTTTAATACCTTTGTTTCTGTGCTTGTGCTTTGTGCTTTGTAACTGATTACGAATGGTGTTTCATTTTCTTTGTTCTTCTGTGAACAAAATTCTGCAAGTATATCCAATGCCGCATTTACTTCGCTGTCTTGGTCCATTGTTTCATACTGACCATAACGCTCGATACGATTAGGATGACCTGTGTAAACATCTGGTAAAAATGATGAATAATTTGTTCTTGCCGGACCTGCACCTGAGCCTGGAATTGGACTTGAGTTCCCCGATGTATCTTTTGGTTTATATTCCTGAAAGTATTTTTTCCAACTCATATTGTTTTCCTATTACATGGACTGAAGTTCAGCCAACATGTCTCTATTAATTTTAATCAAAGTGTCAAGTTTTGCAGTCATTCCACCGGTAGTGTTATTTATAGGTGTTCCAGAACTTGATACATTATTTGATTTTACACTCTGTGCCTGCATCTTGTCAAGTTGTTCGTCGCTCAAACCGGTCATTGATTTTACCATTCCGCGGCCTTGTTGGTTCAATGCACCCTCATTTTTCTTGGCATAAGCATCAATCTCGGCTCCTTTGGTCTGTGCGATGTTCATCATTTTGCCTATATCCATTTTGCCACCTGACATAGAACCCTTCATGTCACCCATCATGCCCTGCATCATGTTTAACATACCTCCCATAGGAGAATCCTTAGGTACTACCGCTTCTTCTCCGTGTAACATGGCCGGAGTTCCCTTACCAAAGTTTTGGAATAATGTACCAAAGTTACCTATGGTACCATCATTCATTTGATTTTTATTAAGTAATTTAAAAAACTTCTGTGCTTTTTCTACATCTTCTTTTGATGCTGAGTCGGCGTTCTTAGATAATTTCTCCATTTGATTGTAAAACTGCCCCATTTGTTCATGTATGCCAACCTTAAGAGTCTGACCGAATAAACCTTTTTTAGTCTTAGTTTCGTCAAATAACCCTGCATCTCTAAATGCCGCCGCTTTTATTGGATCAAAATTGGCACCATCAGGATCGCCCGCTTCTTCTAGTAATACTTTCTTTTGGCTTGTTGAGAGATTATCAAAATCAGTATTTGCCGCTTTATTTGCGACATCTTTTTTCTCAATGCCGAGAATTTTTCTAACAAGATAAGAACTGGAAAATGACGCTTCTAGGGTATTCATTAATTCAACCCATCTGTTCTTGATGTAGTTCATTAGTCCGCCTTCTTTTTCTAAATCTTTTTTGAAAGTATCAATCCATTCTCTTAAACTGCCCGAACTTCTTTGCAAGTATCTACTAAATGTACGCAAGTACGGTGTCATCTTTTGTCCTATAATAGCCACCAAATCCATTATTACGTTTCTAAAATTTGATATTGCCTGTTCTGTTTCGATTGCTGATCTACCGAAGTCGTCAATTTTTCCTAGATTGCTTTCTGTGTCTTCTAGTGTTCCGCCAAATATTCTACCAAATCTTGCGATACCATTGAATGTTTCTCCAATTGGATCTCCTGTCATTGTTAGGGTAGCACCTAATCTATTTGTTCTTTGTATAAAGTTAGAGTTTGCGTTTGCTAATCCTCTAAAGTTTCCGATTAGCATTTTGTTGTACTGATCCTGTGATCCTGTAAATGTTTTAGCACTATTAACCGAACCAATAATAGTATCGTTAAATCCTTTCATGGTACCGGTAAGCATCATAGCACTATCTGTTACCGGAGCAATGCCTAATACAGCCGCCATTGCCGCTTCTCTACCTGCATCACCAAACCCTGCTTCTGCTGTGTTTACAATACTTTCGATTCTTGCTCTTGTTGCACCGTCCATTCCTGCTAGGAAGTTACGGAAGTTTTCATTCATGTTGGCTTTTGCCATACCTTGTGCAATGTCGTCTGCCTGTTGACCTGTTAGTTCGGATAGTCTACGTAAATTCTTTTGATATGATACACTTAAATTTAATAGTTGCTGTTCGTTTGTGGTACGCATTCTTAAACCTAATGCGTTTTGTGCTGTGTATTCTGCAATTTTTTCTGCTTGTTCGCTTACGCTAATACCGTAGTCTCTTAGGCGCATTGAAACTTCAGGTGTTAATCCTTTTAATATATTAAGTGCCGTAGCACCACCTCTTGAAGCAGTACCTAAACTTGCTAAACCGTCTGATACAGGACCAAGTGCTCCGCCAATTTCGTCTGCTGTTAAACTTAGGCCTCTAAAGCCGGATTGCATTGTTCCAATCTGATCACCTAGAGCAATACCACTACTTGTTAGTTTTTCAAACGTGGTAAAGTTGGAATATAATAGTTTGATTACAGAGTTTAAAGCCTGAGCAAACGCACCTACAACCGGAACACTATCAGCAATTTTTGACGTAAAGTCAATCATTGTTGGTCTGCCTTTGGCAAACATATCTACCGTATCAGAAAATGCTCCCGCTAGTCTACTTGCAAATTTAAAGACTCCGCCAAATACCTTTGTCATGCCGCCAGCGATAACCATTAGAGGATTTAGACTTTTTGCTAGTTTGGTAGCACTTGCGGCCGCACCCAAAATACCACCGCCTGAACCACCACCTGAACCACCACCTGAACCACCACCTCCGGTAGCACCACGTTGATTCATTGATTTCATTTCGCTCAAAATGGATTTTAGGGTAGCCTCTTCCGCGGCTCCTTGTACTTCTACCCTTCCAATATCAGGTATATCAATGTTTACTGCCATGTTTTAAAAACCCCTATAAAGTGCGTACATAAATAATATTTGTAAGTAGCGTTACACTTATTTATATTGAGGAAAAACCATGGAACAACAAAACATACAACAAGGGCAAAGCATTTTAAAAAAATATGCTAGACAACCCAAAATTTACTTAAAACTGCCTTCGGGTGGTAGATTTTACTCCAGCAACCCTCTTGAAAAATCTGGTTCGGGCGAGTTACCGATTTATTCAATGACTGCTAAGGATGAACTATTAATCAAAACGCCAGATGCATTATTAAACGGAGAAGCAACAACTTCAATGATTAAGAATTGTTGCCCACTGATTGATAATCCGTGGGAAATTCCTCAAATTGATATAGACGCTATCATTGTTTCTATTCGTATTGCTACGTATGGTGAAAAAATGACGACAAGTTTTAAGGTTCCTAGCGTTGATGAGGAACTAGAAACAGAAATTGACCTACGTTCTTTACTTGATCAAATGCAAGGTCATACGTATGAATCAAATCTTACAATTGGTGATTTAACCTTTCAAATTATTCCTCTAACATACAAACAACAAACGGAATTGTATCAGCAAACACTAGAAACACAACGTATTGCACAAGTGCTAGGAGATACGACTTTAAACGAAGAACAAAAAATAAAAGTATTCCAAGATGGTTTTAAAAAACTAAGTGCAACAAGGTTGGCTGGTATTGCTCAGCAGATTGTTTCTATTTCAACACCAGATGGTGACGTTACTGATAGAAAAGAAATTTCAGAGTTCATTAATGATCTAGATGTAGAAACATTTGAAGCAATTACAAAACATGCTGAAACGCAAAGAACACCTTTTGAAACACAACCGCAAAAGGTAAGTATTCCTAAAACATATCAGGACAAGGGAGCACCTCCGGAAGTGGAAGTTCCGATTATGTTTGATCAATCAAATTTTTTCGTTTCCAGATAGGTTCACTCTCGCTTTCTGAAATCAACGATCTGGTCCAGAGTATGGATAAAGAAAGCAAGGACATAATAGATGGTCTCATCAACCTTTGCTGGTATATGCGTGGCGGAATGACCATTGAAGAAGCCTATTCAGTAACTCCTGAAGAAAGAGAAATGATTGTTAAGATGGTTGGCGCTCACGTGGAAACATCCAAAGAAACCGGACAGGTAGTAATCTAAATTATTTTTTGTATTTTTGAATCAGTTGTACCAATCGCTGTGGATCCTGCTGAATAGCATTCTTCATGAATCCAAGCAATGGTGCCATGTTAGCAAGTTCCTGCTGATTAGGCTTTTCGCCCTTTTGCATTTTGTCCATACCACTAATTGCTAGATTGGGATTTCGAATATCCAACTGCTGACGCAGTCTGCTCATGCCGCTTTTGGTTTTTGATTTGTCAGCGGAAGAACTTCCTCCACCCATTCCACCGCCTTTGAACAACGGGTCTGGTCTTCCTGTACTTGGATCATTACCAACTGCTTTTTCAATCTTATCAAGCATGTCCTTGCCTTTTTTAAATGGTGCATCAACAGCATCTGCTCCTGCCTTAAACTGCTTGCCTAGGTGTGCCATTGCGGAAGGTTTGCCCTGTCCTACTTTAATTCTGTCATCCTTGACAGCGTCAGTAACTTCGCCCTTTACAACACGTTCAATATCCTTGGTTGAAAGCCCCTGCGTTATATTAATTTGATATTTTTTAGCGATAGCATTCACACGAGATTGATCCGCTTCATACATTCCCTGTTTGACAGGTTGCGTGTTAGCCGGAACTTTCTGTTTGGCCGCCTGCTGTGTTTTTTCAGCACCCTGTAAAAATTGCAATACCAAATCCTGCTGTTTTGCATTTAGTATCTGTGCTATAAGTTCGTCTATTTTAGGATTGCCCAGTTTAGCCGCAACATCACGTGTTGCTACCTTGCCTGTTGCTTTGTTTACCCATTGGGCACCTTTCCAAACATATTCATTTGGATTGGCCTGCTGTTGTTGTGCAGTTTTTTGCACCTGTGTTTTAATCTGTTGTGTTTTAGGATCCTGTGCAGGTTGCGTGTTAGCCTGTTGTGCTTTCATGGTCTGTGCAGGAGCACCTGGAACCGTTGGCATAACAGCCGGCGCTTCAAATGTAAGTTGATCTATCTTCATGCTGTTTTTGTAACTCCCTGATTGTTGCCAGTTCCTTGTGATGTATTAAATGGTCCATCCTTAACGGGTGGTTTAGCATTTGCTGGTACATTGCTTTTACCTGACTGCAATCCCTTAATAAGATACTGCTTTTCAGCGGGAGATAGTTGTTGCAGTTGTGATTGTATTGCTTTATCCAGCGTTTGTTTAATTTGTTGTGTTTTAGGATCCTGTGCCGGAGCATCCGTCTTAGCAGGCTGTGCCTGTTGCGGTGCGGTAGCACCCGCCGGTGGAAATTTAGAATCCAAAAAGTCAATCAGCATGTCAAGGGTAGGCGTAACGCCCTTGGTCTTAACATCCGTTGCAAATTCTCTGTTAATCGTATTCATAAAATCGCCGATCGCTCTCTTGTTATCAGCGGTATCACGACCCACCTTGCTAAATGGGTTCAACCCTTTTAGAGTGTCAGCGGCTTTCGAAGCAATGCCATATGGTGCTTCTTGTACGTCTTTTTCGATTGATAATTCATTTATATGCATAGTAACGTTATTTAGTTTGATTAGTAGATGAACTGCGTTCATCTGTGTTTTCGCTATCGCTCAAACACCTTTATTTCTTTGCATATATTTAAGTGATTTAAATTACGAAGTAATTTTTTAGCATCATGTAGATTGTTTCAGTCAGACGGAACCTACTAAATGGTTCCATCTAATCTTGAACATCATGTGAGTTCGTCACAGCCAAGACTTGGAAGTAGGTTATTTGTTTATACACACGTTTGTGGGGCTTTGGCCTTTCCCCTACCTACACCAACATCACGTAAAAATCTGCTTTACAAATCGCTTTGCTACCGCAAACCGCTTCGCGGTCTTCTACGCTACCTCCCGCCTCGTTCCGTTGCAAGGAGTTTTTTCAAACATAGTGTTTTCGATTGACAGCATTCAATCTACGCTAACCAGTAGGCCCAATTCTTTTGATGGCTTATCTCCCAATGGGGGTCGATTAACGTGTACGAGTGTCCTTCTCAGGGGACCTTTTACTCAGCGGTATTACTAAACTGGCCCGCTAACCTTGTGTGCTGTTTGTACTGCCTAGATTTTGAAGTGCTTCTTTGAGGATTTTTGAACTGCCTACTCTTACGTTGATAATGCCGTTATAATAATCGTCTGTTTCTAATACCCTGCGTTCAAATTGTTCTCTAGCCTCTAGATAACTCATTAAGCCTCTGCTGTTGCAAATATAAAGTATTTCTCTGGTAAATTTGTCTTCACCCAGTTCCTGTACGTCTGCTATCAAATGATCTGAAGATCCCCAATAGTCCCTCCAGTCACTTTCTACTTTTGAACGCCTTTTATTTTTTTTGCCTTTAAGTGGTGGGCGGGTTTTCTTAAACTTCGCTAGTTTTTTGCCCACATATTTGCGATTGTTGGTAGTGTTGGTAATCAAGTAGACAAAACCTTCGCAATCTTCTGGAAGTTCGTTGATAATTTTGCCCTGATAAGTCCACTCCATAGTGATACTTACCGTGCCTTAATTTTCGGTGTCTTGATTCTGATTTGCCTTCTTTTTTGCCTTGAGATCTTTGCGTCTATCCTGTACTTCGTAACGCCTTTGTGTGCATAGCCTTCTAATATCGCTTAGAATTGAACGCACTTTACGTCCGTTTTCATCAAAGCCTTTTGCTTCCCAACGTTCGTTCATGTTGTAGTAATCCATAATTGCTTGAACCAGCAATTCGTGTGTTGTTGGTTTATGCATCAATTACCTCTGTGTCGGTTTCGTAACTAGTAAATCCGTTTTCTTTTACAACTTTTAGTATATTATTAACCCTAGCACTTAGTTCTTCTTTATGTGAAATCAAATAGATATTTTTATGACGTTCACGTGCCATCTTTTTAAGAATAGCAATCGAACTTTCAACACCAGCAGTATCCATACCACTATCAATAAGTTCATCAATAAACAGCAAATTAATGCTTTGATATAAGTTTTCCCAAACATCTCTAAATGCCCAACTTAGGCTTAAGATGAGTCTATTTCGTTCACCTCTACTGAGGTTATCAAAGTCTAAGTCACGTCCTAGTTCTGTAATTTCTACCGTTAAATCGTTCTGAAACTTAACTTGATGCGGTAATCCTGTACGATCTAAGTAGTATTGTAAACGTTTGTTAAGGAACGACAAGTTTTGATCAATAATACGTTTACGAATAAATGAATCTTTACTTGTAAGCAGTTTATACAAGAAATCCATATGATTTTTCATATTAGTTAGATCGTTCATAACGTCCCAACTTACTTCTTTAATTGCTGTTTCTTTTAATTCCTTAATTTGTTCAGTGTAAGGATTAACATCTTCATCTCTTTCTTTTTTACGATCCTCTAAACTTGCTAGATTGTTTCTATGATTAAATGCTTCTTCCGCAGTATCATAAAATGTTTTAGGCTTTCCGTTGATATCTCCAATGTCGTCAATTTTTTTAACAACTTCATCTAGTTGTAGTTGAATACCGTCAAAATATGTTTTACTTTCCTTAACATCGTTTTCTTTTTCTTTTAATAAATCCGCGTGTGCATCATCATGCAGATCTTGTCCGCATGTAAAACATTTTTTACTACCAATGTCTTCTAGTTCTTTTTCATATTTTTTAACTTCACGATCCGCACGTAAAAGACTTGACTCTAAACTTGCTTTTTCTTTTTGTAAGTTTGTAAGTTCGTTATTAGAAGTTGTCCATATTTCTAAGTCTTTATGTGCTTGAATTTCTTTTTCAATATCAACTTGTATTAGGCTAGATATTGCCTTGCTCAATCTAGCAATTTCTTCTGTTTGATTCGCATCCCATGCTTTACTTTTAATATCTAAATTGTTAATACTTTCTTGAACAGCAAGGTTAGCACTTTCGATACCTTTAATTTTTGCATCTTCTTCTGCTATTGCATCTCTTACATTTTTTTGTTGTTCTTTTAAACGATCTGCTTTTTCAGACAAAATAGTAATGCCAAGCAGTTGTTCAATAATTTCTCGTTGATTATTAGGGGTCATAGCCAAGAATGGTTCTGTATAAGTGTTCAAAGCAACCAAATGTTTGAACATGGTATGACTCATGTTTAATAATTTTTCAATTTCTTCTTGTGTTTTACGACTATCGCCTTGTGATTCATCTACATCATCTGCAACAGACTCAACATCTTCAACATAAAATTTAAGAATATTAGGTTTTCTGCCTCTTTCAATACGATATGTTTTTCCGTTAACTTCAAATTCAACGGTAACAAGCATTGCTTTACCATTTGTTTTGTTTACAAGATTTTCTCTACGTATTTTTGTTAATGCTTCGCCATAAAGTGCATAACTTAATGCATTAATAATTGTTGTTTTACCTGTACCATTACGTGATCCAGCATCATCGCCACCTAAATCCATGTTTTCACCTAGGACAAGTGTTAAATGTGCTTTGTCAAAGTCAACTGCTTGTGTT
>Ga0255778_10002798_pt1 | contig 14792 bp, 15 predicted proteins | sample 071ome_31_FD_179976 | JGI IMG/M metagenome (GOLD analysis project Ga0255778, IMG submission 179976) | Coastal salt marsh microbial communities from the Groves Creek Marsh, Skidaway Island, Georgia - 071405CT metaG (version 2) | ecosystem: Environmental > Aquatic > Marine > Intertidal zone >...
AATATAAAGGAATCCATTGAATATACTTTTATCAATGCTTTTCCAATTACCGTAAAGTCTATTCCACTATCTTATGAAGGTGCTCAACTTCTTCAAGTTGGTGTAGAATTTAAGTATGATAGGTATATCATTACTCAACAAAATAAACCAGTTAGAGATCAACCTCAGACTACTAGGACACCATCGCAGAGTGGCAGTCAACAATCCAATGTTGCAGGCCCTCAAGGTTCTCCTGGAACTCCTGCTGGGCCATCTTCTACAGAATCTCCAGGCGGAAGTACTGGTATAAACCCAGGAGCTTCAAATAGCTAACTAAATAATACGAATGACTTGATAACATATCATGCCTTTACCAAAAATCAGTACCTCTCAACATGAGTTGACACTTCCTTCTACTGGCAAAACAGTAAAGTACAGACCATTTCTTGTACGTGAAGAGAAGGTTCTAATTCTTGCTCTAGAAAGCAAAGATTCTAAGGAGATTACAAACGCCATCAAACAGGTTTTGAAGGATTGTATTCTAACTAGAGGTATTAAAGTCGAAGAACTTCCTAGTTTTGATATTGAATACTTGTTCCTAAACGTTAGGGGTAAGTCTGTTGGTGAAAGTATCGACCTGATTGTCACTTGTGGAGATGATGGAAAAACTACAGTTCCAGTAACTGTGGATATTGATGATATTGTTGTAGAAAAAGATCCAGAGCATAGTACAGACATTACTCTAGGTGAGTTTACTCTGAGAATGAAATATCCTTCTCTAAAACAATTCGTTGAGAGTAATTTTGGGGAGAATGCTGATCCAACCAATATTGATGGTACGTTTGATATTATTGCATCTTGCATCGAAATGGTCTTCAATGAGGACGAAATGTGGTCTGCTGCAGAATGCACTAAGAAAGAGTTGAGAGAGTGGATTGAGAGTCTTACTTCGGAACAGTTCAATAAGATTGAAAAGTTCTTCCAAACCATGCCTAAGTTGACTCACACTATTACCGTCACTAATCCCAATACGGGAAATGAAAACTCAGTAGTTCTTGAGGGATTATCTGATTTTTTCGGTTGAGCATGTCTCATGTAAACCTTGAGGCATATTTTAGAATCAACTTCGCTTTAATGCAGTTCCATAAATACTCACTAACCGAAGTTGAAAACATGGTTCCCTGGGAAAGAGATGTCTATGTCGGTCTTCTAAGACAACATATTGAAGAAGAGAACCTAAAGGCACAACAGAGAGCCGCAGCTGCAAATGGCTAGTTACTACTTTCCTGACAGAAGAAGATTAGGTAAACCCCTTAGTGGATCCCCTGGACTTTCTAGTAGGGGAGGGGTTGGTGTTCCTTATGCCAGATCAACCACACCCATGTTTGGCAGATCTCCTGCACTTCGTGGTGGATTTTCTTCTGTTGGGGAAAGAGGAATTGGTGGTAGGTTAGGTGCTACTAGAGTAAGACCTGCTCCTTCTCCTCTTCTTGGGTCTATTAATAATATTTCCCAATCTATTGGAGGTGGAGTTGAAACTACTCCACAGACAACAGTAATCAATAGATTAGTAAATCAGAGGGTACAGAATATACTCCCCTCTATTACTAATAAAATAGAGAGACAGATCAATACATTTGATCCTGGTGATTTACTCAATAATGTATTTAAAGGTGGCATAACCGAGTTAGAGAAACTTGGTAGTGCCATTTCTTCAATTATAAAACCACTTAAAAGAGTATTTACTTTCGTCACAGATGCAAGTAAGATACTTACAAAATTAATTAAAAAACTTCTTACTGGAGGTAAAGGTGGTAAGCCTTCCTTTGGACTGAAGAATTTGTTGGGTCTAGCAATGCCTATGATGGCTGCTGCTTCGACCTACATGGCCATGGAGACCATGGGGAGAGCTAGGAAAGAAGCTCCTATTGATCCAAATGCTCCTGTAGATCAACTGAGTCCTGGTGATGGACCTCCTAGTTCTAGAGTTGATCCAAATATGGAAGGATCTTCGGATGTTCTTCCTGGACAACTGACTACTGAAGAGTTAGATATATTCAATCAAACCGTCAAGAAATTTAATAGGCTTCTTGATGGACTGATAAAAGCAAATTTAAACAGAGAACCGACTCAACAGAAGCAACAACAATCAACAGCTTCTGCGTCTACACCAATGGCAGGGATGCCTGGATCCACAGAACCTGGTGGTGGTGATCTCAACTTGTCTCCTCAGGATATCAATAAATCGCGTTTCTCTATCACTGACAGTGTTGCCCTTCTGAAGGGAATGGGTGCAAGTGACGAAGAGGCACAAAGACTCTCAGTAAATATGAAGTATGAGTCTGGTGGTGATCCAACTATTGATACTGTAAAGTCTGGACTTGATCCAAACATGGAAAATGAATATTCCATTGGATTATATCAGATCAACTGGAAAGATCATCAAAATGGACCTATTGCAAAGAAACTAGGTATTACTAGTGCTGATCAACTTAGAGATCCTGCAACTAATGCTAGATTTGCTATTGAGTTGTATAGGACTCAAGGAAATTCTGCTTGGGCTGCAAGATCCAAAGTTACTGATGCAGATAGACTAGAAGCACAACAAGCTCTACCTGGTTCGTTGGAAAGATTCCGCCAGATGGGAGGTAAACTCAGGGGTACACAAGAACAAATAAGTGCTAATGACCTAGCAAGATCTCAAGCACAGAGTGATCCTGCTTCTTATTTTGAGGCTCCATCTGCTTCACAAGTAGCATTAGAAAGTAATGCATACATGATATCTAGGGATGCTGCTTCTGTTGCAACTGGTCAACCGATTGTCACTAACAATGTAATTCCTGTCCCAGCACAACCACAACAACGACCACCAAAAATTGATTCTGGTCCTTCTCAGAGTGCTGTACAAGTACCATTCTTCTTGTCAATGAAAGAAGATGTTCATATCATGTACTCCAAGATTGTTTACAACGTGGTTGATGCATCATGAAGTCAACTATATCCACACTAACAGTAGTCAACGCTACTAAAAGCAACGTAAAAGATTCCAAGTTAGCAATTAAGAAGTTGACAAAACTTCTTAAGACAGAGAGAAAGACATTAAATTCTCTCAAGTTGCCCAGTAAGAGAAAACTCAAGCAACTTCTTGAGGTAAAAACACCTGGTAGTGAAAGTAAACAAGATAGAAACTGGAAGCCTGGAATGAATCTTCCAAAGGCTTTAAATGCTGCTTCTATTGGAGTAACTTTATTTACTGCACCTGCATGGTTACCTGACTTCGCTCAGAAGCATTTGAAGATTGATATGGTCAATCTTGATGAGAAGAGGTTATATGAGATGCCTGGCACAAGAAGACAAAAATATGAAGCTCTTCTAAGACAGAAAAATAATCTGAATTGGTTCGAAAGACATGTCCAACGTCAAGACATTAAATATGATGAACTTCTGCATTTCACAAAGTATGGTAGGAAGAAAGCATACACTGCGGATGGTAGAGGAACAACGCCAACAACACCAACATTTTTAGAGGGTGACTCTGAGTGGCAGGGTGAACTAACTCTTGCAGAAAGACAAGACCTTAAAGATAAAAGTGTAAAAAATAAATTTGACGTAAGAAAATATAGGCAATCTGTTGAAAAGTTTGAAAAAGTATTTTATCATCACGGTCAACCTATATTCATAGCTGGAGGTGGAGGACAACAACCAGGCAGGGGTTATGCCATGCCTGCTGCTGCACAACCACGCCCAGGAGTTCGTGCAAACTCCAGAGGTCCATTACCCCCAGGAATGAGATATAGTTCCAGTGGAGGAAGAATAATCCAAGATCCTGGTGGATCTGATTATGGTACTAGAGGTGGAATGGGAAGTAGAAGTTCTACTCGTGTTCATGGTGCTGACGGAGTAACTTCTGGACACACTGGTGAAGACTATGCGATGCCCGAAAATGAACCACTCACAATGATTGCACCAGGTGTTGTATATGATGTTGGAATTATGGGAGATGCCAGAGATCCTGGAGGTCCCAATGGAAACAATGGAGGATATGGAAACTTTGTTGTTATTAAATTAGATGATGGAATGTATGTTAAAATGGCTCACTTGAATGAGGTTTCCGTTAGAGTAGGTGAGAGAGTTGGTGCTGGATCCGCTGGTGGAGATAGAGCGAAAGTAGTTGGATTAAGTGGAAACACTGGTCTTTCTAGTGGACCACACCTACACCTTGACTATGCACAGAGATATGATAGAGGACCTGCAAAAGTATACGGAACGGTAAATCCTGCACAGTTTATTGCTGGTGGTGGTTTAGTTATTGGAGAGAATGTCCAATCAAATGGACAGACTACCCGACAAGAATCTCCTGGAGTTCCAGCTAATTCTGCTGGAACTATTGCACAACCACAGACTCCAGTTATACCATCTACACAACCACCTGCTGCGTCTAGACAACCTGCCCAACCTGCTGGACCAGTTGATCCATATTCTGAAGCAGCTGGTGCTGATAGAAAGAGTGTCGTACAAGAAAAAATGGATGCCCTTCAGGAAGAAATTGATGACTTTGATGAACAAATAGAGGGTGTCAGTAACTTCATGGATGCTACTAGAGAAGGTAGTGGTCTAACTTATAGGAATGAATATGGAAGTATTGTTAGAGGTAAACACCTTGGTGTATGGAATAAGGATAAATTGTTTAGAAAAGATGGAACAGAAGTAGAACTTAAAACTAAAACTCCAGCACAGGCAATGATCGATAGACTGGAGAAAGAGAAACAGAAGAGAGTAAATCAACTCAATACATTTAAATCTAATGTAGCAGCAGACCCAGATTATATTTGGTCATTGAACCCACAAGAACAAGCTTCCTTAGAGGCAGATCTTGAGGCTATTGGTCAATGGCAAGAGGATGTTGCTGCGGGTAGACCGACTACAGCAAATCCTGTTTTGCCTTCTACTACGGGAGAGGTTCCACGTCAATATCCTAGTTATAATACGCCCCAAAGTGCTGGTGTAAATAATAATACTATACTGGTACAACAACCAGCACAAGCACCCGTGAATATTTTCTCTCAGGCACCACAATCATCTGGTGCCTCTGCACCACAACAAACGGTGAGTATTTCTCAAATAATGTCTGGTATTCTCTTAACTCAACTATCTGGATCATAATGGCAGATCAATTACCACAATCAATACAACAGGTTGATTTTAAGAAACTCCTGATTACTCCATCTGGATTGAGTGCAGAAAATAAAGCGGTGAATGCAACAGATGCTATTGTTGCCATTGATTATTTTGAAGATCTATTATCTCCATCAGTAACATGTAACATTGTGATGTTGGACACACAGAATATGGTGTCTAAAATGAATATGAGAGGATATGAAAGAGTTGATCTTGAGATTGGAACATGCTTCGGGGATTTTACCTTTAATGACAATACAAATAGAACTCCCTTATATGTAAATGGAATTCAAGGATTGACAAACAGTGAAACTGCGGAGAGATTCACTCTTGAATGTACTACTAAACAGAATCTAGATAATGAAGCAACTAGATGCAGAGGAATATACAAGAAACTAAAGATTAGTGATCATGTAAAAGCTATTTTGAAGGACACTCTTGGTTTGAAAGGAGAATCTGCAAATAGAATAGGTACGATTGAAGATACTGCAAATTCATATGGATTTTATGGTAATCAAAAGAAACCTTTTCACATTTGTACGTGGTTAGGACCAAAGGCAATCTCACAGAAACAGGGAGTTAGTGGTAAGTCTGGTAAAGGAGTTACAGCAGAATCTAGAGGTTCTGCTGGATTTATGTTCTATGAAAACTATGATGGATTCCATTTCAGATCTATTGATAGTTTGGTATCAGATACACTAAGTCCAATATCCGCCGATAAAAAAAATATTCCCACATTTGAATATACCTCAGAACAAGTACAAGGTGGACCAAGCACTAAGATTATTCATTATGGTTTTGACAAGAGTGTAGACTTATTCAAGAATATGAGAGTTGGTATGTATTCCAATCTCACATATTTCTTCAATCCATATGATTGGGAGTTTGATGTTATTAAATATACGATGACTCAATCCGTTGATGCTGATATGGGTGAATTCATTCCTATTCCTGGAGATGATTTGCCAGAGAAGCCATCTAGAGTCATGGTTAGACTTGGTGACCAGGGTATGTTTGGTGGAGAAACTAATCTTGCCGCTGGTAGTGGTAGAGATAATACCGACATGGCAAAGTCTTTCTCTCGTTATAATTTGATGTTCTCACAGTCACTAAATATTGTAGTACCATGCAATGTCAATCTGAGAGTTGGTGATATAATAAAGGTTGTATTGCCTTCTGTTGGACCTGCTGAACGCGGGGACAGAAAAGATGTCGATACAACACACAGTGGATACTATCTCATTCGAAGTCTTAGACATCATTTTGAGAGAACAAGTGGTAGTAATGTTACTGCTTTAAACCTCATCAGAGACTGTTACGGACTTTCCCTATAACCGAACGGTAACTATCATGGAAAACATCGAAGCACACATTCAAAAGGATAAGGAGATTCTGGATAACCCTCAGACCTCTCCCCAAGCCCGCAGACATACAGAACAAGAATTGGCTGATCTCGAAGCGTATGCCGAGCGCCATCCAGAAGATCATCACGATCCCACATCTCTAGAACTATATTGCGATAACAATCCAAGTGCTCCAGAGTGCTTAGTATACGACGACTGATAAAAAATGATCGATCACGCCTTATTACAATCTAATTTCGTCGGCCGAGACGGATTTGTTTGGTGGATTGGCAAAGTTGCCCATCCAAAGTTTTGGCGTGACGGTTCTACAGACGTAGAAGAGGGTTGGCCTTTCAGATGTAAGGTAAGGATCATTGGATATCATCCATTCAATGAAGAAGAGTTAGCGGAGAAAGATCTCCCTTGGGCTCACGTCATGGTTCCTGCCCACAGTGGTGCAGGACAGGCTTGTTTGGGTGATAGTAGTAGAATGGTCGGGGGAGAAACAGTTTTTGGTTTCTTCCTCGATGGCGAAGAAGGTCAACAACCTGTCATTTTTGGTGCTCTACAAAGACACTTAAAGGGACCAGTAAATGACAAAGTTTCTATTGATCAAAAGTCTGATGCAGTAAAGAGAGAAAAGGGTTCCGCTTTTTCTCCTTTATCTGGCAGAGTTGCTGCTGGACATGGATTGACAACTCAACCACCATCGAAAAAAGGCAAAGCAGCTACACCAACAAAAAATGCAGAGAATAAGGCTGGACAAACAGAAGAAGATGAAAAGGGAGAAAGCAAAGAAGGAGTAAGAAGAAACACTCAGGCAACAAAACTTTTTTGTGATGCTGGATATACCCATACTGCATCAAATGCCTGCGAAAATGATTCTATTTCAAAAATTACTCATGCGATTGGTAGTTTCCTAAAAACTATCAATTCCCTTACTCAATTTGCACAGGTTTATGTTGATGCTGCTGCAAACTTAGTCGCAGACATTAGAAGGGTATTAGGTAAGACAACCAGACTTATTGTTGGTGCAGTTAAGTGGTTGATTAATGCAATTCGTGATAAAATCATGTGTTACCTCGGTAAGAGGTTTAAGGACATGGTTGGACTTGTGGTCCCAGAACCACAAAAGAGTCCTGTTATTGCAGCACTCAAGAGAATCATGGATTTGGTTTTCTGTTTGTTGGAGAAACTTGGATTTAATATTGGCACATTCATTAAGGATTTGTTGAAGCAAATGATTGGTAAAACAATCAATACTTCAGTTTGTGCAATCGAACAAGCATTGGGTGCAATTCTTGCTAAATTAAATGATGCTATTAGTGCTGCATTGAAACCAATCATGGAAGGATTGGATTGGTTGATTGGTGCTCTTGGGCAAGTAAGTGGACTGTTGGGAACAGTGAGTTCCTACATCAATCTAATCATGAGTTTCTTATCTTGTGATGCTTTACAGTGTAAGGCCTATGATGATTGGTCTCAAAGTTGGGGTCTTTCTCAGAAAGGTGCTCAAAATATGGCCAGTGTCATTGACAAGAGTAAGATTATTCAAGATATAGAAGGTCTTGCTGCTGAAGGTGGTGATCTATCTTTCTTGAGTATGCTTGGTGGAAACCTTGAACAGTTCTTTGATTGTAATGAAAAGATTAGAAATCCAAGAACTCAAGATGATATTGATGATGTAATTCCATCTGGGTTTGTTTTTGATCAATGTATTCCTCCATCAGTATACATTTCTGGAGACAGTATAAAACCAGCTAAAGTGAGACCTATTGTTTCATCAACAACTGGTGGCATTCTCTCTATTGAAATTATTAGTTCTGGACTGGGATATGAAGTTCCCCCAAGAATCTCAATCATTGATAAAACTGGAAATGGTGGTGGTGCAATCGCTCAGGCAAAAATTGATGATGATGGTAGATTAACCCAAGTCTTCATGGTATCTCCTGGAACTGAATATTGTCCTACTTCTGGAGCTGTTTCTCCAGAACCACCAGTAGATGAAAGTGATGATGATAATGGTGATGGAACTGGTGGTGATTCGGAAGCACCATATATTATCTTTACTACTCCATCTGATGATGCTATTGGTGTTCAAACCTCCCTGTCTGTTCAGGTATCATTTAATGAACCAGTAAGACGTGGAAATGGCGTGATTATTGTAAGGGAGTCTAGAACAAATGATGTTCATGAAATAATTCCAGTCGATGATACTCAAAGACTAGATTTTGTTTCCGACAGTGTGATTAGACTCAAACCAGATGATAATCTCAAATTCTCCACAGAATACTTCATTACGATGTCTCGTGGATCCTTTGTTGATGTTTCTGGTAATAAGTTTGCTGGAATCGCAAAGACTGATACTTATAACTTTACCACTAGAGGAATTGCAGGTCTTGGTAGTGATCCTGTTGGTATCGTTACTGATGTTGTTCCATGGAGACCAGGAATCGGTTACACTGATGGTGACACAGGTAATGTTGGCGATTGTACCTTCAACTTTGTCCTCACTCCAGCTGGATCCATTGTTGGCATCAAAGATCTTATTTGTAGAGATAAGTATAAGGATATTCCAGAAGTTACTATCAATACCAACACGGGTAGGGGTGCAGAACTGAGGACTGTTCTTGCTTATAGTCCAGATTATTCTAAAGATTTGTCGAACTTTACTGGAAGTTCTGCAGACACTGTACCTACTGGTATATTGGTTGTAGACGTTGTTGATTGTGTTGGAGTTACCAGCACAAATAGAAGATTAAATACTAATACTGGAACAGGAACTACCGTCTAATGGCAAAACAAACACAATCCCTTACAACCAACGAATACTTTTCTAATTATCCTGGATATAGGTTTGAGTCTGGTGTAGTTATTCCAGAGGGAGCATTAAAAGGAAAAGAGGTTGATCTTGATTGTATTACCGATCAAGGTCAAGGGTGGGCATATTTTAAGGATGGATACTACAAAAACATTTGCCATGGAACCAGTTATGAAATTTGCGGCACAAGAAATGAGGAAAAAGATTTTTCTAAAATTCTTACTGCGGCATCTGGTCATATTTTGATTGATGCTCAAGATGGAGACATCATTCTTAAGGGAAGAAACGTAAGAATCACTGCAGAAGATGGTCAAGGTGAGATCACTTTGGTTTCTGGAAAACACGTATACATAAAGGGAGCGGTCACTCATATTAGAGGAACTAACGTAAACATCTTGAGTACTAATAACCTTTCTCTTGGTGGTACGTTTATTGAATCCAATGGTGCTGTTAGTAATGAAACAGGAACAGGAACAGACTTGACTCAAGGATCTTTCCTTGGAAAGATTTTTAAATGGTTAGAAAAATTCAAAGATTTCTTAGGCGAGTGTGAGGACAGTAAGTAATGGGAGCATCTGCATCAATTTCATACGTTGGTGATAAACTGGTCTGTGGATTTCTAGATACATCTTTTCTTACAGCAACCAGTAGGTTAATTCCTGGAACATTAGTCGCTAATGGTCCTTGTTACTTTGGTATGCCTGCGGCTGTAGGTGTTGCAAGAGCAACTGTTATGATTGGACCTCCAGTCAGTGCAAGTGTTCCTGCATCTTTGGAGGTTCTTGGAGTCGCTAACATTTATGGATCACTAAATGTTCTTGCGATTAGTACATTTACTGGTCTGACTACTAAACTTGGAACCACGATTAAACAGGCATTAAGTCTTAAGAATGGTGTTGATATTGCCAACGCATTGAAGGTTGGTAATACAGTTAAAGTTCAAAATGGAACAGATAATGTCAATGGTGTTCTGAATGTTGCAGGTGTTATTAACTGTGCATGGTTAGAAGGCCGTCTTGCTGCTGCAATGGCATCTCCACCAAAAGGATTTGATATGCATCACCCAACCAAGAAAGGTTGGAGATTGACACATATTTGTATTGAAGGTCCAGAAGCAGCAGTATATTATAGGGGTACACTTGAAGGCAAAAATGTGATAGAATTGCCAGATTACTGGCGAGGACTAGTAGATTTCACAACTATTACTGTCCAACTGACTCCTAAGGGATGTTATCAGGAACTATTTTATGAAGTGATTGGCTGGGGAACAGCAATCCAAGTAACCAATGCTGCTGGTGGTCCAGTAAACTGTAGTTATGTTGTGTTTGGTGAGAGAAAAGACGTTGACAAGATTGTCGTTGAATATGAAGGAAAGATTGAAGATTATCCTGGAAGGGATCAAAGATCTATCGTTGGGTATCACTATGATTACAGAGAGGGTGTGAACGGATGAAGGCAGATCCAAAGAAAATTACTCAAAGATTGAGAGACACTGCTAAACAGCAGGACAGACAAGTAAAAGATATGAGGGAGGTTCTAACGATCTCCGATGCCATCATTGATGAATATGATGAGGTTATTGATGCGTTAGATACTAAAAATGTACCTCTCGTCAATGAAATTAATAGTACTATCACAGCAGTTTGTGGTGCTTATGATGCAAGAATTGCTGCTGGTTGTCTGAGTCCTCTTATTTGGCAAGAACAAGAGTCAACTACTATTTTTTCAAAAGCATATGGTGGATCTGTAAATACTACAACTTGGAAAGTAGTAAAAGATCCAAGTCAGAGAGTTCAGTTAAACTATTATGGATGCAAATATTATAGACATCCAAAAAATAGAGAGTATGGAGCTAATGTAATTGATGAAATTTCCGACGCAAGTGTTGATCAACTAACAGATGTGTTGGTAATATTCGATTCCAACGCAGAGGATTACACTGCTGGAACTAATCCAATCATCAAAATTGGAGATTATATTACAGACGATTTAGAAGAACCCTACACTTGGACTACTGGAAACATACCAACTGTTGTTGGACTTGGCACAACTGGGTATCCAAAAGAACAAGGAACTGTTTCTGGATTTTGCACATCTGGCGTTAATAGAATCTATGGAGATAATATCACTGGATTCTTAACATCATTCAGTATTGGTGATTATATTTACGATGATGCCAATTTCCCACAAGGGACATACATTACTGGATTTGGCACAGCAGTAGCGGAGATTATCATTGATGGTGGTGTTCCATCGGAGACTGATATTGATTATGTTACAACTAGTGAGGTTGCTATTGGCACAACCGAGTATCATGAGTTTACTGTAGGTATTGTATCTACTTACAATGCAGTATTCTTGGATACTATCACTACTGTTGGTGCTGCTAGAAGTTCTTTCCTTATTGTAAGAGGACCAACTAATGCTGATCTAAATTTTGAAGTAACCAAGAATCCTATTGACCCAGTAGAAATTGGACTTGCTGTTGGAAATAAAATTGGTAAGGGACATCGTATTAGTCTAATGAATAATGGTGATCCCAAAGTGGTCGCCAAGTGGCACGAAGTAAGAAATGATCCAGAACCAGCAGTTGGTGCTGGATATTGTGAGTATTGGGTTGGTGCGTCTTCATGGCCAACGATCCAAACTGTCAATAGATCTGGAGCTGGAACTACTGCCAGTCCATATACTTACAGTTATTCCACTGCTCAATATGTTCCAGAAGGATATACAATCTCCGTAAGTTCTGGTAGTTCTATTCCTTCTGCAATCAGAAGTACTACTTCTGTTAGTCCAACAAATCCTGGACTTACTGGTTGTACAGACCTAACAACTGCGATTTCTACTGCAGAGTCTGCGATGTCTGCCAAGATTTCGGAGAACACACCTAAAATCAATCACAATCTAAAAGCTTCTCAAACTCTTAGAAGATTGAGAGACGAAGAGGAAACTACTGCATGGTCAATGCTTCAAGGTATTGCATACATTGCCGACAGCAAAACAAAATTAAATAACGATGCTAATGAAATTGATGACTTTAATTGGAGAGATATCCAGTGATTGAAATTGACGCAAGCAAAGAGTCTTTAGATTGGTCAAAGTATGACCTTGCTGAAGACGAGATTTTTGTCATAGATAACTTATTTCCAGATTATATCATTGAGTATGTTCATGAAATTCTCATGACAAATTACTCATGGTTTTATGGACATACTAGTAATTATGCAGAAGATGGTAGAGATACTGGAGCAGATCCCGATTGGCCAGAGGTTCCTGCTTTTAAACAATCTATTATGCCACCAATATCTCCAATAGCATCTGATTCTATTTGGGGAATAATATACAATGCAGTAATGAAGACTCTCCCTTTCCAAGTTGATATTGGAGAGATCTTGGTCAATGGACAACAGTGGATTCACAATACAACAGTTCATCAAGATTGCACCTGCGACAATGGTATTAGTTTCATATACTATGTCAATAAGAATTGGCAAGAATCTTGGGGAGGACCTACAAGAATTCAGATGGGAGAAGAATGGGTAGAAGTTTATCCTAAACCAGGGAGAATCTGTTTATTCAAAGGAAATATCCCACACCACGGTATGCCACCAAATGAGACGTATAAAGGATTAAGAGCTAGTCTTGTTTATAAAACAATGAGAACTATTCCCCTACCACCTAGAAAACAAACGACCATACTATGAAGAAAGAACTCTTTGCTATTCCAGTTTTCATTGACAAGATTGATTTTGAAATCTTTAAGTTTCCAGAGGAAGAATTCGAACCAATCTGGGATTCCAATACGCCAACAACTTTTGGTAAAAATCATCCGTTGACTGAAGAATCTTTTGGTCATCTATGTGAAGTTATAACTAGGAATTTATCAGAAGGAAATGTTCTTGGAGCAAATCCAAGAATAGGAAATATGTGGAGAAATAAGTACACTGAAAATGACTATCAAGATGTACACATTCATCCACATTGTCAATGGAGTTTCATCATTTATGAAACGATGAGATCTCAGACTTCTTTTTTGAATCCGTCAATCAAAGATATTCAAAATCAAATTGGCAACGCATGTGGTGAGTTTCCTCTAGATTACAAACCAGATCTAGGACCAGGAGATATTATTATTTTCCCATCATTTTTGTTTCATTCTGTCAATAGAGGTGCAGGCGGAACATCTATTTCGGGTAATATATACATGGACTATCGCTAGTTTAACATGGGAATGTACGATACGATCAGATCATCAGTTCCACATTTCAAGGGGACATATCAAACAAAAGACTTGGAATGTTTGATGTGTGATTACTGGATAGATCCAGCAGGACATTTATTTGAAATTGATCTATCCTACACACAGGACTTCGATCGTATTGAAGGTTTCAGGTTGATTTATGTCAAGAATGGAAATCACGGTAAGGTAAGACCGACATATATACGAAAGTATGTTAGAATATACAATGAAGACGAGGAGTTTATCCTTCAGATTCATGATGGTAAAGTAGTTGCGTATCAAAAACATGAGCAAGACAGACAAGTACGGCAATGAATTGCTGATTGATAATATTGAATGGATTGGACAAACTGTCGCTGACATTCACCACAGATTGAAAAATCTTGAAGGTGAAGTTAAACTTTTGAAATCCGATGTGGGTGCTCATGCATTTCAGATCGAATCGCTGTATAATGAAATCGTTGAAAAGGAGCAAAACCAATGACAAAAAGAACTCACACTATTGAGAAAAAAGACTCCAAACATGCTCAGGTATGGGAGTGGGATGAAACTCCAGAACTGAAGAAGTTCATTAAGGCACAGGAACTCCGTAACAAACATCTCATCCCACCTCCTGAAAGACCCGCTTGACACTGAGGTCTTCTCTTTGTATAATATGTGGGTAATCAACGATACGAAATGAAATTTCGGGTTACCTACATCAAACCAAAAAAGAAAGGCCACTCCGTCCAAAACGCTGTTTTTTATGACATTAGAGATGCAATGCTTTGGGAAAAACATGTTAAAACCCAAGGATGTACGAATACAGAAGTCATTCCTGTACTGAACTGACTTCTTGGGATTGTCGCCTATTGGTTAAGGCCCACTGCTTATAACGGTGTGAATCGGGTTCAATTCCCGACAGTCCTACCAAGGGAGCGTGGCGGAATCGGTAGACGCACCAGACTTAAAATCTGTTGGGCAATTGCCCGTGAGAGTTCAAGTCTCTCCGTTCCTATAGTCACTAAATAGTGACAAATTGCCACTATAGCTCAGCTGGATAGAGCAACGGTTTTGTAAACCGTAGGTCGTCGGTTCAAGTCCGACTTGTGGCTTTCCTCTTTTGAGGAATAGGTGGTGTTACCGCTATTTCGGACAGGGGTTCGATTCCCCTCGACTCCACTCATGGGGTCGCAATGGTCTCGACGGGGTTGTAGGAACATGACTGAAACCTGCTTGGATAAGCAACAAA
>Ga0255778_10002806_pt1 | contig 14774 bp, 20 predicted proteins | sample 071ome_31_FD_179976 | JGI IMG/M metagenome (GOLD analysis project Ga0255778, IMG submission 179976) | Coastal salt marsh microbial communities from the Groves Creek Marsh, Skidaway Island, Georgia - 071405CT metaG (version 2) | ecosystem: Environmental > Aquatic > Marine > Intertidal zone >...
CGTCGAACTTCTTGTCTGCCTTTATTATGTACTTCACGCAGAAGAATCTTTTCTTGTTGTGTTTGCTACCCATTTTGTAACCTTGCTAGTTTTATCATCACACTTGCTAAATTTATTTCAGGATCAGCAACAAATGAGTGGTCCACTAATCCCTGCTTAATAATTAGCACCGCCTTGTCCTGTGCGTCCTCATCTTTGGATATTATCTCCAGGTTGTCATACAGCCATCTGTATATCTCCTCGCACTCCTCGGGTCTGGCCTGGGCACAAACCAGTTTTCTGGCCTCCTGTATCTTGCCCTGTTTGAACAAGTCTACCATCTGCAGTCTGTAATCCTGTTGTCCAGAATCACCTGTGGCCGGTGGCATCAGTCGTCCATCTCGAACATTCTGTTGTAGCATGTTGATGCACTTCCTCAGATCCGGATAACTCGCTTTCACATAAGTGTCCAGTACCTCGATGTCTGGAGTGACTCCCTCCTGGATCAGTATTTCCGCTGTCCTGGCCGTGAATTCGGTCTTGTCGATGGTCTCCATGTGGAAGCCCTGGCATCTTGAATGCAGTGCCGGGATCACCCTGTTGGGATAGTTACAGGTTAAAATAAATCTCGCTGACGTGTGATACATCTCCATCACGCCACGCAGTGCGGCCTGTCCGTTCGGACTCATGTAGTCCGCCTCGTCCAGCAACACATACTTGTACGCACCAAATGGCATTATCTGTACGAAGTTGTTGATCTTCTCCCGCACCGTGTCAACACTGTTTTCTCTTGAAGCATTTATCTCCAGGATGTCATAACTGGAAACATCCAGTTCCGCAAACAACACCTTGGCTAGTGTGGTCTTTCCAACCCCTGGTGCACCACTCAATAACAAGTGTGGGATCGCTTTGTCGTCGATCCAAGATTGTATCTGTTGTCGTTGTGCCTCATCTCTGACCACGTACTCTTTCAGAGTCTTAGGCCTGTATTTTTCTACCCATAAATCTTTCATATGTGTTATATTACAGAAGTTTCCTTGGCTTGTCTATATAATTGTTCCGAGGCCATGTTCTTACCTTTTGCCTCTACCTGTATGTCGAAGTTCTCCGAGAATGAGAGTGCCCAATCATTTACCGCTCTATTTGGTAATAGATCCGAGTGTGCCCTCAGTTTCTGTTTCTTACAACCACGCTCCAACAACATCCGGATGTCATGCATTTCTGTATGAGTCTTCTCACCAAGCCCTGCCACCTCTAGATGCTCATTTCTCGAATAAGAGTAGTGCATACTGGGTCTCACACCACGCCACGAATCTATCACACGTTTGACCCTGTCGTCCGTGGGTTCTATGTATTCCTCGTCTCTGATCCAATGATGATGGATGTCCAGCACCAGTGCTAGATCTTTTTCTAATTCTAAACTCTTCTCGAGTCCGTGTCCCATCTCGTCATTCTCGATGGTTATGAGGTTCCTCGCTTCTTGGGAAAGTTTCGGTAGTGCTCGACGTATGCCGTCTGGTCCTTGACGACCCGAGATGTGTACATTTATCTTGCAACCGTCTTGGAATGTCTGGCCGAAACCCATCCATCTGGCCATGTCCGCATGGTACTCGAATTCTTCTATGCTTCTGTCAACTATATCTGGTGTGTCTGATGCCAGCACACAGAACTGTCCTGGATGGAAACTTACTTTAACATCTAGTTTCCTTGCCATCTCGCCCACGGGCGCGAACAAATTCTGTAGATGATCCTGTATGTCCCGTTGTTGCCACCACGACTTCCAGTCCTTCTCGGTGTAGCCCTGTAGCATCTCTGAACCCAGCCTCACCATCCTTCTTTCAGGTGGCAGTGTGCCCACACGTTCTATCAATCTACGTGCGGCCGTAGTGTTGTGTGTCATGATATCCCACTGTCGCTGTTCGGCCTCGTCCCGGTGTTCACGGAGCCAACGCATCGTGGTGCTCCTGCCGTTGAGATCCCGGTCCTTGGCGTTGACTTTCATGCCGCCAAACTCCGACTCATCATTGAGCCATTTGCAACAGAAACCAAAACGTTTTACCATACTCGTATTATAACAGATATTTGTGATCTGTCTAGTCCAACTTAATTTTTGGAATTTTTTTGCCCTTGATATCGTCCAGGGTGTCCATGACCAAGATGGGGAAACTCAGTGAATTGGCACTGATCATGTCCTCTGATGAGAACTCCGAGTGGTGTCCATACATCTGCTCGTAGGTTATCCCTTGGTGTGCGGCCATCTCTATCACTTCAAATATGTCGTAGTTCTCTAGCCTCTTCAGTATCTGTTCCTTGAGCGTCTCGTAGTAGTCCTTACTCATTGTCATCTCCTCTCTTTTTCTGTCTGTTCCTGATCAGTTTCAGGATGTCCTCCGCACGTTGTCTCGAACTTTCGTCCGTCGCCTTGTAGGTCACTTTGTAGTCCGGGTTGCTGTGCAGTTCATCCAACAACTGCTTGAGCTTCGTTGGCTTCTTGGTGACCTTCGCCACTTTCTTCCTCTTCAGTTTCATCATGTGCTCCTCGAACATGACCAAGGGAAAGTAGGCCATGCTGTCAGACCATGTCTGTTTTACCTTTTCTAGGTGCCTGGCACAGTCGCAGTAGAAAAGAGCATGTGTGCTGTAAAGCATCGTGACCAGACAACCTGTGTTCTTCAGGAAGTCCAGGGCCGGGCTGAGCCTTATGTATTCGTCCAGCGGTGATACTCCGTGTTGGGTGAAGTCATAGGGTATCTTGACCAGTTGCTTGGGTTTGATTCTATCGTGTGTTGGTGTTTCGTCGTAGTAGGGATCGTGTATGAAGCTCATACTAACTCCTTGTTAAATTGTTCCCCCTTTTAGACGTTGGAGGTTTAACGTGGAATTTGCCGGTGCCTAGTTAATGTCTGAGCCATGCCGGTGTTTGGACTCTTCACTCTGCGAAGGATTCGCAGTTAAGCATAATGAAAATATATATGATTGTTCTCTAAAGGTCAACAAATTTATTCTTCAAGCAGTGTTTCCATCATGGCCCAGTGTCCTATGATGTCGCTACAGTGCAGTCGGAAGCCGTGTTCCCTGTCGATGTCACGCAAGATCTTGTTGGCCTTGGCCATGTTCAGTCCCACGTCCGCTGGCAACTGCAGGGCATTCATGTTCTTGCGTTTCAATGCCTTGGCGGCCTGTACTCTGTGCCATCCGTCCGTGAGCAGGTAGTATCCTGAATCCTTGATGGGCGTGACCAGTATCGGATCCCATGCACCGTCCTTCTTGAGTTTGTTTATCCAACCACGCTTTTCCTTGTTGAGAGGTCGTTCCGCACCAAGTCCCATCTCGGCCATAGTGACCAGTTTCTCTATTTCAACTTTTATTTTTTTGATTTTTATCTTAGTCATTGCCAGGCAGTGATGTCATCTGTCGCATACCACCCGTGTTCACGTATCCGGCCTTGTGCCTGTTCTGTTCTGGCTCGTCATCTGATACCAGTAGGATGTCATTCTCGTCGATCATCCTGACCTCCAGTTCCGTGCCCTGTTTCTTGACCTTGAACGCCCGGCTCCATCTGCCGTGTGCGACCATGACCCATTGTCCCACGGTGACGTCTTCCTGTTCCTTGCCCACTGCGTAGACCTTGGCCCATCTGGGGTGTATGCCATCCGCTGATCCGTCATCGTCTATGAGGATGATGCCGCCTTTTGATCGTGTCTGACCGAAGTGCATGTCTGATACCAACACACGCTTCTTGAGTGGTGTTATGTCGTAGTCAACGGTGTACTGCTTGCCGCCGTGTGATCCGAATCCCTTTGATTGTAAGTCTTCTATCTGTCCCATATAGAAGTATTATAGCGGATTTATTCTAGTCCGTCAAGAGCCGCGTCGATGCCTTTTTTTTCCGTGCTCTCTGTCTTGGGTTTGAATGTCTCGACCGGTGATGGTTCAGGTTCCACTGCTACTTTGGGTGCCACGACCGGTTCCGGTTTAGGTTCCACTTTCCTGATCTCTGTCTTTGTGACGGGGGTCATTGTTTGAACGTTCTGTTTTGGCGGAGTCTTTAGTGCTGGCGCGGTTTTGGCTCTGGATGGTGTGTCATCCACCATGCCCCTGGGTTGTTCGTAATATTTCTTTATTATTGTTTCTTTCTTGGTTACGATCTGTCCACTTGGTCCTAGAACGTCTCCACGAGCGTTGACATTCATATTTCCAACTGCTTGTACGGATTCATTGGCCGCTCTCAGTTTCTCTATGTCGACCATTTTGCCTTGCATGGTCCTGTACATTCTTTTTCTTGTGGGTCTTGCTACCATCTTAATATGCTCCTATTATAAATTACTTATCATCGCAGGAATTCGGTGATGTCCAAATTGTACAACATGGGATTGATCTTGTGTACACCTATCAGGAACAGGCAGAAACTGGCCACGCTGGATCCCCTACCAACCCCCCACACTATGTTGTTGGCCCTGAGTGTGTCCACGAAGTATATCAAGAACTGTAGCACTCTTATGAATTGCTTTTTCTCAAACAGTGAATATTCCAGTTGTACCCTCTGTCGTTCTTCATCGTTTTGACATTTCTCTAATAACCATTCTAATACGTCGATCTTATAATACTGACTTGGCATGTGCCAACGATCGATATTGTGTCTATCAAACTCTTCCAGGGGTACTCTTTCGGGCACTGCGTATATCATAGGTAGGTCAATCCCTAAATCTTTAAGTGATTTGTTGTACTTGGTAGTGTCGTCAAATAATAGTTTCGAGATGTCGAACTCTGGATCTTTGTAAAGCAAATCGATGGCATCCTCTTCCGAGAAGATTACATCACCGTGTTCATTTGTCTTTGTCTTTTCCGCCATCTAGCACCTTTGGGTTGAACTCGAATATTTTAGCATGTTCCTGGTGCTGTTTGTCAACGGAGATCCGTTGGTTGTTCCAACTGAAGTGTCCTGTGTATATGCCCTTGTCAAGTTCCTCATCATATGTAGCCGTGTCTGGCCTCAACCACCACGGATCGAAATTGCTGTATTTCTCCGAGAACCAGTCAGGCCTATCTAACAGTATAAGCTCATTGCTGTCCTTGTCAACCGTGTAGGTAATACCATCCCCTTGCCATGAGCTCAATGCTATCCGGTCTATGATGATCTTGCTGTCTAATATGCTGTTGGCTTTACAATAGCAAACCGCGGCCATGATCTGGTCATAGGGTGGTCTTGGTAATTCAATGAACCTGTTGGTGCTGTTTTTCCTTAAAACAGAATACAGTTTCTCTTCACGCCAGGTCGTCACGGTGTTGGCGAATACCTGTTCGAACAGGTTCTTGAGCCTGTCGAAGTACGCGGTCTGTTCCTTGAGGTCCGCTGTATGGGGAGTCAGTGATATCTCTACCTTGTATTCGTTGGGGAAAAGTTCACCATCGACTATGATTATTGATTTGAATCGGGTCTTCCAAGTGAAACTGCTTGACATCAGGAATATTTACTATTCCATGTTTATCAGGTCGCCTAGGTCTGGCTCGTTCCTCAATTTCTTGTTGTTCTTGTGCCACTCCTCGATCCTTCTCTCTCGGATGGCGTTCTGGTAGGTCATGAGTGCCTGTTGTAGGTTGGCCAGCATCTCAGGATTCCTTCCACGCCTCGCGATCGCGACCTTCCTTGAAAGTTCCTTGATGCGCTTGGAGATATCCTCCTCGCTCATGTTTGCTATCTCTTCTTGTAATGGATGGAAATACATCACTACCTCCTATTAGATGTAGTTGTTGCCCAACTGGTGCATCAGTATTGTCGTGCCCGAATCTGGTGACATGAATTCATAAAGGTATCTGCCTGAAGTGGGCACAGTGATTGTGTCTGAACTGCCGTCACCGCCTGACACATTTCCTGCCACCAACACTGCGCTGGGTATGGTTATTGTGTGTGCCGTTGATGCTACATTAACGTCCAGTATGATCCTGCCCAGTTTGCCTGTGGCTGGTAGGTTTAAAAATTCTAATGTGATAGTCCCAGATGTTGTCAGGGTCTGGTAGTGTCCGTTCTCATGGTTTAGTGTGATAGTTCCGTCCTTAAGACCATGTGCGTACACCGTCTCTGAGTTGTCTTTGAGCTCGGCATCCGTGATAAGATTGCCGGAGAAATCGTTCGAAGCGTTGAGATTGGCCTTGTTCGACTGTAGCGCCTCTATCTCGGTCTTGGCTTCCGTGAAGTTGTTCTTGATCGCGTTGAAGTTGTCCCTGAAGCCCTGTGAACTGTTGTCCTGTCCGGCCACCGGATATGTGCCGTCTATGTTTCCTGGTACTATGTTGCTTGCCATTATGTTATGTCCCTAAATCTTAGATATTTATCGTTCAATCTCTCCACCCTGACGACATCTCCGTTTGCGGGTACTGATGCGACGTTAAAGACAATAGTGGTTCGTTGATTGTCCACGTCGTGTGTGAGATGGTAATCTGTACCATCGCCGGTGTCATCACGTGTCTGTGTGGTACTATTCACTTTTACCAAAATATCTTCTTCGTGTACTATCTCGTTCAATTGGAATGACAATGTTGATCCGTCACCAGTGAAAGAAGTCGGTGACACCTTGCTCTTGCTGACAGTGTACCTGTCTATGATGAAATCTATGTTCTTGAATTCTAATTTCAAATCTTCTATCCTCTTCTTGAACTTGGCAGAAGTGCCTGGTTTGCAGTACAGTATGGGCACCGCTTTGATGTAGCCCAGTGGTCCTTTTGCGCCCGCCTGCTCGGTCTTCATCCACAGTGGCAAGAAAGTCCACTCGTCATGTCCCAGCGCCTTGATCCTGTCCCTCATGTTCTCCACGGCGTTGGGCCTGATGGTTGTGGCACCTGTCTCCACTCCGTCGTTGTTCACGAAAGGGTCTACCATGTCGATGTACACCACTTCGTACAGCACCGTTCCGCTCTGTTTGGCCACCGCTGTCTTGATGTCTCCGAACCACAATGTTATGGGTGCGTGGTTCAACTCCATCTGGTTCTGGAACGTGGTCAGCGTCTGCGCCTCCACGCCCGCCATCATCAGCATCTCCGGTCTCAGTTTCATACCGAAGTTTGAGTCCTCTGGACGATAGATCTCTTCCGGTGAGTTGATGTTGGGATCCTGTGCTATGTTGTAGAATATGTTCTGGTCGATGAATGATGTTGCGTGTCCCATCATGTTACCATACTCAATGGTGGTGTAGGGTATGTTGATAGTGATCGTGAATTCCTTGGTGGCCGCGGATTCCTGGTACTGGTCACTCACTGTCACGGTGAACGTGAAGGTCCTCGTGGAGTCCGTGAAGTCACTGGGGTCTATGGTTCCCACCAGGTTGCCCAGTGGTGACAGGGTTATTCCGGTCGGCAGTGCGCCTCCTGTCACAGAATATGATAGGACCCTGTTGGCTTCGTCCGCCACTGCCTGTATGGACAGTGTGCTAGGTATGTCGGCCGTGAGTGTGCCCACGTTCCTTGGGGTGGTGAATGTGACACCTATGTCTATCTCTCCCAGCACGGTCATTGTGAAAGTCTTGTCTGAGTAAACGTTCTGGCCAGTAGGCATGGTCCTGTTGGCTCTGATTATGAATGTGTAGTCCTGCGTTACCTCACCCTGTCTGGGTAGATAGCCATATATTTCTCCGGAGTTGGGATCAACCTGTAGACCCGTGGGCAGTGTGCCTCCCACTTTAGAATACACAAGATCGTTTCCCGTGGAATCAGCGTCATCCACATCTATCTTGATCACCATCTGGTTGTCGTGCCTGAAAGTGCCTAGGTTGCCGTCCGTGAGGAACACAGGTCTCCTCTGTGAAGTGTGATCCATGGTGATGGGGAATCCATTGATCTCGGTCATGTCTACGGTGATGTTTGGATTGTTCACGTTCCAGTATGCCGCAGAGTAGACGTAGATCGAATTTTCTTGTGTTGTGACCGAAGTACTGTCACTGACCCTAACCGTTATAGGGAAGGTCATCGCTATCTGCCTAGTCGAATCCTCAAAGTAGTCATCCGTGAGTTGGCATGTGCCCGAGAGCAATCCGTCCTCTCGTAGGGTCAGTCCCGGAGGCAGTATTCCTGAAATAACCTCGAATTTGATCTCCCCTCCCAACCTCGTGTCCGTGTCAGTGGCCTGGAACTGGAAGTTCACATACTCGCCGTCCAATACCCAGTACAGTCCCACACGTGTGGAATCATCCAGTTGTAGTTGTCCTGACGCTGTTGTGAAAACTGGTGCGTCCTGTCCCTCGATGTCTATCGAGAAAGTCCTGTCCGTGATCAAGGAACCGTCTGTTGCACGCACGACGAAAGTGTAAAGAGTTCTCTTGGCAACCTGTGCTGGCACTCCTGTAATTAAGCCTGATGATGTCAGTCTCATTCCGCTTGGAAGGCTACCTGCAATTAAGGAAAATGATGTGGCATTGGTCGCGTTGAGTTGGAATGAAGAGCTATCCTCCTCATTGAAAGTTCCTAGTTTGCCTGCCGTGGTCGTCCACACCGGTATTGCCATTGAATCTTACTCCTTACACGGGTATTTATTGGAGATCAGCGCCTGTCGTTCTGGGTGCGTTGCCAGTGTTCTATGTGCTGTCTTATGCCCTCACGATCCACGGGATCAGTGGCACGCTTGAGCTGTTCCTCCAGCCGTGCTATCTCTGACCGCGGTGATCTGTGATGTTGTCTACTGTGATTGGTTCTTCTCATCTAAAGTTATTAGTAGTCTACACTACTTTATGTTACAAGTCTATCAATGTCCTCTGGAACTTGAATATCAATTGGTTAGAAGAATTATTCGTAGCTCTTAATCTAACTTCTTCGTTCAGTATGTCCACTGTAAATGTGGCCAAAGGTGAACTGTGATTTGTTGTGGATCCAAAAACGGTTATGTATGCCTCTGTGGTACTATCCGCGCTTGGACCGTGTATGACGTTGGCCTCCACTATCTCGTATCTATCGGTTGTGGCATCTGATATAGAAATAAAATATTTGGCGCTACGATAAGCGGATGTGCTGAATGTGTCCATCGTGCCTGTGGTTGATGCCGCTAAAGGGGTAGAAGCAGTTGTGTTGTCATTGATGTCCGAGTGGTTCAGAGTAGCACTGGCGGTGGCGAACCCTAATTGGCCTGACCCATCTGTCTTTATGAACTGTCCTGTAGTTCCGTCTGCGGTTGGGAAAGCAAATCCACTTATCTTGACAGTTCCTGTGCCACTGCCTGACAGTTCCAGGTCAGCGTTGGATTGGTTGGTGAAAATCTGGTTGTCTTGTATTGTGACCCCGTCTGTCACAGCAGAGGTTGTCGCCGTGACTGTCGTGAAAGTACCAGCCAACGGCGTGGTGCCGCCAATCACTGTGTTGTCTATGGTACCGCTGTTGATGTCTGCTTTGCCGATAACCACCTGCCCAGTGCCTGAGGGTGATATGACAAGGTCTGAATTGGTCTGTGTCGTTTTGATTTCGTTGTCCTTGATGTTTATGTTGGAGTCTATGGTCACTCCTGAGTCTATTGTAACTTCACCTGTACCATTAGCACTCAATTCGAGGTCTGTGTTAGTGACTGTGGTTATACGATTGTCGCTGATCCTTAGACTGTCTATGTGTACCGATGAAGAAGCACCTGGAATCAATTTAATTGAATCGTTGGTCCTGGTAGCCTCTATGTTGTTGTCGTTGATCCTGATGGCCGGCATGGATATTGCGCCAGTTCCAGATGGTGCGAAAACTAGATCATCGTTGGACCTATTGGCCCTGATCTCATTTCCGCTTATTGTTATATCCTCGGTGAATAAAGGAGATGCATAAATTTCAGTGAACATGATGTTCACTTTATCCATCGCTGTTCTTAACGGATCACCTGTTCCGTCGTTTGCTGATCCACCTAGCTCTAATGCGTTGTATGCCATGTTATACCTTTATGGGTCTCCTCACCAGTTTAATAACTTGGTTGTTTGTGTTATTTACTGTTCCTAGCAACCTAACGTTGCCGCCCGAAATGTCCGCCGTGAAATCTATGGTGTCATACACGCTGGATCCGTCGCCGTCACCGTTGTCCACGCCACCGAAAACGCTGATGTAGGCTGTCACACCGTCATGCGTGACGTTGGCGTCTATCAACCTGTACCTGTCCGCCGTGGCGTCTGATACCTGCAGGTGGTATTTCACGCTCCTGTACGTGTTGGCGTCCCATGTATCCACTACCTGAGCGGAAGAATTACTACCCAAGACTGTGGCAGTGGCATCGTCGATGTGGGTTTGATCAAAAAGTATGGGAGAGGTGAACCAATCCAACTGTCCTGCACCGTCCGTTTTTAACACCTGTCCACTGTTACCATCAACGTGCGGAAGTGTTATTCCGTTGATCTTGATGTAGCCGATACCATTGGCCTCCAATTCTAGATTGGCATTGCTCTGGTTGGCGGAAATCGTGTTGTCAGTAATTTGTACACCTGTTGTGCTCAAAGAATCAGTTGTAATTGTTGTAAATGTACCGGCGGTGCCGGTTGCCGACCCAATCACTGTACTGTCAACAGTGCCCTCGTTCATGTCTATGTTTGATATTTTTATTGATCCTGTTCCCGCCGGTGATAGGACCATGTCCGAATTTGTCGAAGTTGTCTTGATCACATTGTCCTTGATGTTGATGTTTGAGTCAACGGTCAGTGATGAATCTATAGTGACCTGTGCTGTACCAGATGTGGATATTTGTAAACTATCATTGCTCTGGCTGGTACTGATCGAAGCATCTTTGATTTGTAAAGAATCTATTATGACCGAACCCGTGCCGTTTGGTACGAGTTTTATAAAATCATTACTACGGATGGCCTCTATGTTGTTGTCGTTGAATCTTATGGCAGGGAACGATATGGAACCGGTTCCCGCCGGTTTCAGCACTATGTCCGCGTTGCTCAGTGTTGAACTGATGTTGTTCTGGACTATGCCGATGTGCGACTGCACCGCGCTGGTGGCGTACAGCTCCGTGAAGTTGTTGTTGATCTTGGCGCCCGCGGTCCTGATGCTGTCACCGGTACCGTCGGCACCGCCCAATGTACCTAGGTCAATCGTCTGTTTCGCCATTTTATATCGCCTGTAGTATTAGTTTCTTCCAGATGGCAGTGGAACCGTCATAGTTGGCAGTGCAGATGTATAGGTTGGTCGCGTCCCAACTGATGGAACCCGCCACGTCGCCTGTGGCACCCGTCGCTGTTGGTGTCTTAGTGGTTGTTATAACCAATCTGTCTGCGTTGACCTGTACCTGTCCTGTCCCGTTTGGATCCAGTATGATGTTTCCGTTGGTGTCAGCACTGAGTAGTGTGTTGCCCGACATCTGTAGGTCACCCGCCAACTCCGCGAAATTGGTGTTGATCTTGGTCATCGCCGTGCGTAAAGTGTCGCCCGTCGCTGGATTTCCTGCTGTTCCTGTGTCTATAGTTAATCTAGCCATAATGTGTTATGCGTATTTATTAAATAATATTATGTTCATAGAGACGCAGAAGACCCTCAAACTGTTCAAGAGGGAGAGCAAACTGGGTGTTTGCCACACCGTGCGTCGCAACAACATCATGTACATCTTCAGGTGTGACACCTGTGGAGACACATTCAAAAAGCCCAAGAACATGATAGACCCTGACAGGATCAAAAAAGTTCACAAGCACTTCTGTAAGAAGTGTGATCTATAATCTCATCCACTGGATGTCATCGCGTCTACCCGTGATCCATCTCTGTAGGTCAGCGTATATGCCCGACTTTATGTTTGGTTGATCGAAGTACCAACGCAGGAAAGTGTTGCCTTCGAGGTATTCTCTTCGATTTATAAAGTAGAAATTTGTGCTTGGGAACCTACGGAAAGTCTGCCTCAGTTGGTACATCCATTCGTACTTGAGATAGGCCTTCATGCTCTGCCTGTCGGGATAGTTGGCGGAGTTCTTGTAGATGTTGTTCTGTATCCTACTGGGTTCCGGCATCTCCCACTGCTGTGCGCCCAGGATGTCGAATCCCAGGATCACCACGTTCTTGATGCCACTCTCTGCCGCCATCAGCACCGCTGAACAGCCTGAACCTCGGTTGTTGGAGAAGTCCTCGGTTTTGATCCGGCCGCCCTTCTTGGGGTTCCCTCCACGCCATATCCTGTAGAGTTTTAGACCACGTGGACAGTCTGTCTCGCGATCTCCGTCACAGATGTAGTTCCAACGGCTGATGTCCTCTATGCCGTGTATCTGTGTGCTCTGGTCTGTGGCATCGTGCCACTGTTTCAATTCCTCGTACATGGGAGGGTTCACCGCCACTATGTGATCACACAGTTTGGGATGATCTCTGTAGATGGCGTTACATCCATACACCACACCCTGCTCCTTCAGTGTCTCTATTGGAAATATTTTTCTTGATTCACCGTTACCTATAACGAATGCTGTGTCCATCACACACCAAATGATTCACCACAACCGCATGCGGAAGTTGAGTTGGGATTTGATATCTCGAACTGTGAGCCAAACAGTTCCTCCTTCCAGTCAATCTTGGTTCCGGACACATAGAGCAATGACATTTCATCCACAACGAACCTGCCACCCTCCCATTCCTCTGTGTAGTCGTCCTTGCTCACATCGTCCTTGCTGTCTATGAACTTCCATTCATACTTGAAGCCCGCACATCCACCACCATTGACAATCAGTGAAACCGCCCACTTGTCTGGATTCTTCTTGAGTAATTTCTCCATCTGTAGTCTTGCAACGTCTGTGATTTCAAAAAGTTTCATACTGTTAATTATCTATCCTTGTTGCCCATGTTGTTGACACCGACTGCCAGCCAGAAGCGTGAGGCATCTCGTTTCTTCTGGAAACTCATATAGGCATTCTGGTCCTCCCAATGGTTCTTGGGATTCTCTATCTCTCCACTGGGTTCAAACCACCAGCCCCACTTGCCTTCGCAGTTGATCTGACACCATTCTATGCAGTCACCCATTATACCGTTGGAATTCATGTCTATGTTGAAGCGGAACTTCTTCATGTATCCGCAATCTTCCGGAACTTCGTCAAGACCGGGACTGACTCTTTTGACTCGAACTTTTCCAAATGATTTCCCCATCACCAAAAATACTCGTCCTTGTGATCCAGCAGTTTACGTATACACACGAAATCACCGATGCTGTAGTGTTCGCTGGTGTGCTTTTTAAATTCTTCATAGTTGAACCCATCTTTTAGCGTGAACCACATGACCTCTGTCTCACGTAGATCGAACACCTTTCTTATCTTGTCACAGTCATTTTTCCAAAATTCATACGTGTGATCCAGAGAAAACCTCTCGATACATTTAAGAAAAATATTTGGTTGTGGTTTCTGAACGTAGTTCCAATCATGTTGGAAAGTACTGGAATCGTGTATTTTCTCTTTGGACCATCGCCATGCTGGTCTTATGTGTTGTAGGGGCCATGCCTTGTTCATGCTGAAATACACTTCATCGAACATGGATAGGTCTATGTCTATGTTCCTCGTGGATGCCGGGCACCATATGAGATCTACTGCGATGTAGCAATTTTTATCCCTCGCCTCGTTTATGATCTCAAGCATCTCCTCATTGGAGTGCCATGGATTCGGGAATTCCACAAGTACCCTTGAATTTTCCTCTATGCCATCGAAGAAGTTCTTGAATTTTATTTGTTTTTGTCTAGTCACTTCACCCAGATAGTAGTAATACTTGTCTGCGAGATACACCTCGTCCGTGCGGTTTAGGAAAGACTCCAAAAAATTGACATTTCCCGCACCGTAGGTAAAATTATCAAATAGTTCTAGGTTACTCAATTTCAACCTTTTTGACTCACCAATCCATCTTTCAATATCTGCTCTTGCCTTTTGAAAATCTATGTAGTCCTTGACATCTTTTATTTTGATCTCACCTACGAAATCGTCGATTTCTTTGATAACGGGTGCCACGCATCCGTTGAACATAGTTCGTGCATCGTCATACACCTGTCTGAATGTTTTTTCTCTGGGGGCATAACCCCTTACATTTTCCTTTATGGTCTGGAAATGATCGTTGGCCAACAGCCATGCCGCTCTTTTAAGTTTGTCGGTGGTCTGTGTTATCCTCATATCCAACACACCCGTGTAACCAAAGTAACAGTTGTTAGGCAAGGTACTGTTGGTCACCTTGTGATTTTTTTCATCCACTGAGAATTCTATCTTTTTGAACTCATCAGTGAAGTCTTGATCGTTTATCTTGAAATATTCCACCTCTGTGTAGGACTGCTCGTCTCCCGGATCTGCTTTGTGGTGTTTCAGTACAATGTGATTATCATCACTTAGGTACTCTTTGTCCACACTCAGCACATCCTGGAATTTTATTTCTTTACCATTGAGCCACACATACACACCGGAGGTACCGACACTCTTGATCTTCAGTGCTATTTTTTCTATAGGAAAATCAAGCATCATCTCCAGTTGTCCTCCACGAACTTGTCCGCACACTCCATGGGGTTTGGAAGACCATGGAACACGGCCACCTTGTTGCCTGGTTCTATCTTGGCCGGTGTCCTGAACCATTTTCTTCCGTCCTTGGTCAGTAATTTAGTGTCCTTGAGACCCACCATCTCCCACTTGTATGATCTGATCCACTCTTGTGGCCACCAGTTGATGTCTGTCCTGGCCCTTTTCGTTATCCAGTCTTGGTCTCCATGATTCTGTTGCATGATCTGTGCTGACCTATCTCGGAACTCGGTCCAGAGGTAATCCAACTTGCCGGCCTCCCATCTCATACAACTGGAGTTGGACAGTTTCCAGTCCTTTATCCTACACCTATTGAAATCCTGTATTATCATGAAC
>Ga0255778_10002818_pt1 | contig 14732 bp, 12 predicted proteins | sample 071ome_31_FD_179976 | JGI IMG/M metagenome (GOLD analysis project Ga0255778, IMG submission 179976) | Coastal salt marsh microbial communities from the Groves Creek Marsh, Skidaway Island, Georgia - 071405CT metaG (version 2) | ecosystem: Environmental > Aquatic > Marine > Intertidal zone >...
CGAGGCGCTGCCTGTGTGCATGATGGGTCCAACCGAGTGGTTCTCTGCCGTTGAAGGCTCGGAACCGCTGCGGTCGGCGGGGCGTGTGCTCCCTTATGCGTACCTTGAGATTCGAGATCCGGAAGCTCCGAATAACGAGGTGCCGCTTGGTGCGGAAGGCGAGATTGCGATCCGCTGTGATGGGCAGATGCTGGGATTTTGGGACAATGATGCCGCCACTCAGGAACGAGTTACCGAGGATGGCTTTGTTTTGACCGGTGACATTGGGCGCATCGATCGCAACGGCTATTTGTATGTTTTGGACCGCAAAGACGACATGATTATTTCCGGCGGATTCAACATTTGGCCCGCGGAACTCGAGAACGTCATTCTGGATCACCCAGGGGTTGAAGAGGTGGCGGTGTTTGCGGTGCCGAGTGAAGCGTGGGGTGAGACCCCGGTTGCAGTATGTGTGGTGGCCGACCCTGATGCGTTCACCCAAGAGGCGATTATCGAGCGTTGCAAGACGTCGCTGGGTTCCTACAAGAAGCCAAGTCAAGTGCTGTTTCAAACGGAACCCTTGCCGAAGAGCCCGGTGGGCAAGGTGCAGAGAAAAGTCCTGCGCGAGCAATTTTGGGGGACGGGCGAGCGCCGGGTGTCGGGGAGCTAAAGCTTTCGCAATTTTGGGCAATCCATTGCAAACTGTGAGCGTGTTTGTGCTGAGAGGCACCCACACCGGGGGAGAACCAATGCCAAAAGCGAGCGACTGATAAGGAGGAAGCGATGGGACTTAATCTTGCGGCTATGGAAAAGATCACAGCCGACGTGCAAATGAACGATCTAAAGTGGGTTGAAGTCGGCGAAGGCTCTTACTTCAAGGTGCTCACCGTCCATGAACCCACAAACACCGTGGCCTTCAGTTACAAGATGGACGCCGGTGCGCCCGACTTCCCTAGCCACTTTCATATATGTCGTGCCATGGCTTGGACTGTGCGTGGTTGGTATGGCTACCGCGAGTCAGAAAACCCGATTGAAAGTCGCATCCTCACGGGTATGTTCTCCTACGAAGCGGCCGGCTCCTTCCACACGCCGTATAGCGATTGCCCAGAAGGCTTTGAAACCGTGGGCATTTTTGAGGGCGATACTGAGGTGCTCCTGCAAAACCATGCTGAGCCCGACCCGCGGTCTGAACGGATTGGCGATTTGCTCGTCAGCGACTTTATCGAGTGGGCCAGTCCTGCTACGCATATCGTGCACAAGGATGGCACCATCACCGGTAGCCCGACCTTTAAATATGACTTCACGGGTGGCGTGAACGCATTTAAGGGCTAGATGCTTGGTTGCGGGCGGGGCTTAGCCCGCCCATCTGAGCATGGGGTGCGTTTCTTGTTCGAGCGGGCGTAAGCGCAGCCCCTCATGTAAAGAGTTTTGGTTTGCTTGGAGATGAAAGCCCTAGCGAGTGTCCTGAACTGTTGCACTTTGGTCTGACATGCCATGGGTAATGCCGCCCATGGGGTGGATAAGCCAATTCGGTCATGCATCTCCTATCCCTCCCTCCTTTGTTTCCCGTTCTAAATGCTTGTATTTCCCTTTCTAGGAGCTTTGCGTGCGGCTGAGTAGCGTGCCATCTTTGGCAAGACCAAATGCGGCCCGAGGAGGCGTCTTATGACCGAGGATGTTCTACGACACGTTAGCGATAGGGCGTATTCCGGAGATCGGTCGATGCAGATCGCCCAATCCATTGAGCAGCCACTCAGTGATCAAGGCATTAGGCCATCGGTTCGCAAGGATTGCTCATCAGAAAACTGGCTGCAGAATCTCTGCCAATTAGCACTCGAGGCCCGGTCACTTTTATTCAGGGCAAGGATGTGGCTTGAGTCGATTGCGTCTCGAGCAAGACCTTTAAGGCAAAGCACCGGGCCGTTGCAGGTGATAGCGTTCCTGGCGGGGTTCGCGCTGTGTTCGGCTTGTCTCGTTGGACGCGCCTCAAACGATGCCTCAATCTCCCCGTCCAGTTCGGGCGATTTGCTGATTCGCGGGGGCTTGGTCCTGGATGGCACGGGCAGCGCGCCGAAACTCGCGGATGTCTTGGTTCGTGGTGGCAAAATCGAAGCCGTCGCGCCCCACGGGCGATTGCAGGCAACACCGAGCGTTCACGTGATCGATGCCGCGGGTCGAGTGGTCGCGCCCGGATTCATTGACCCGCACAGCCACGGGGACCCGCTCGAAACGCCGGGATTTGAAAATTTCTTGGCTCAGGGCGTTACCACGATCACGCTAGGGCAGGATGGCAGCAGCCCTGCAACCGCTGATTTCCCCAAACTCTTTACGGAATACGAGGCTAAGGGGCTAGGCGTCAATATCGCGATGTTTGTTGGTCATGGCAGCCTGCGCGCGGCGTCAGGCATTGGTCAAAGCGCTCATCCGTCAGATGAAGCTCTCGCGCAGATGGCTCAAATGTTGGACGCCGCCTTGGATCACACCTTCGGGATGAGCTCCGGTCTTGAATATCAACCGGGGCTCTGGGCTTCCTCTGGTGAGCTGGAGGCGTTGGCTAAAGTTGTCGGCGCGAGAGACCGAGTCATTATGAGCCACATGCGCAATGAAGATGATGATCAACTCGATGCCGCCATCGATGAGTTGCTTGCTCAAGGCCGTTTTGCGCGGGTTCACGCAGCGCACTTGAAGTCAGTCTATGGTCAGGGTACTGAGCGAGGACGAGCGATTATCCAGCGACTGCAGCAAGCCCGAGCAAGCGGTATTGAGGTCACAGCTGATTTCTATCCCTACACCGCGAGTTACACGAGCGTCTCGCTGATCTTCCCGGTTTGGGCGAAGACGCAGGCCGATTTTGAGGCAAATAAAATCACTCGGCGCGCAGATCTCCTTCAGCATTTACGTCACCGCGTGCTCGCGCGGAATGGGCCAGGCGCCATGCTGATGGCGAACGCCCCTTACACTGGGATGGCGCTGGATGCGGTGGCAAAGCAGTTGGGTAAGCCCTTCGAAGTCGCGCTAGTGGACGATTTGGGTCCGAATTCGGGCTCGGCTGCTTACTTTGTGATGAATGAGGCGCTTCAGGGCGCATTGCTCGAGGGGGAGATGGTCATGGTGGGCTCCGATGGCAGCCCGACGGGGTTTCATCCGAGGGGGCATGGCTCGGTGGCGCGGATCATCGAGCGAGAGGTGCTTGAGTTTCAGCGTCTCAGTCTAGCGAGCGCGGTCAAAAAGATGACCTCCATGCCAGCCAATGTGCTGGGTCTTAAGGACAGAGGCCGTATTGCAACAGGCATGGTTGCTGATTTAGTGGTCTTTGACCCCGAGGCGGTGCAGGAGACCGCAACCTTCGAGAACCCGCATCAATTGGCCGAGGGGTTTGATTGGGTGTTCATCGGAGGACAGTTGGCTTTTGAATCGGGGCAAGGCACCGTGGATCGTTTAGGGCGGGTCTTGATGCCCGCAGACTGAACCTTTGTTGTGCACCAGCCCATACGAGAGACTCTCTGGTGACTTCACAATCAAGCGGCTTCGGACGCCGGTTCACTCTTGTCGAATCATCTTTACACGAGGAACAAAGGGAGTCTCGCTGAGACAAGATGAAAGAATCTCGAGGGGATCATCCTGATTTCAAACTGAATGAGGGGCTATTGCTGTCGCCAACGCAGCCGATGTACGTGGGAATTCTAGCTTTGGCTTGCGGGGCCGAGGTTGGCCCCGCGACCTAAGACGCATTATCGGCTTATCTTGCGAAAGTAGTAGCCGCGATCATAAGCTTCACAGGCAAAGGTTTTGCCGATGATTTTGGCCCAAGCAGCCTGGGCTTCATCTTTTGCGATGAGCTCGCGCGTCTTGCCTATTTTTTTTGAACTCGCCACTCCAGAGAAACCTAAAGGCCCCTGCGGTTGAGTTCGCATTACCGGTTCTTGGGAACATGGCAGTAACGCCGTGGTCGACTCCCTTCTCGTTAAGGTATGCGTTCCAAGCCTGGAAGGTCTCGGCGACATCCTGGAGTGATCACCGAAGGGTGGGGGTGCGTCGTTCGACGTATTCGAATGAGGATGGCCAGATCTTAGTCGCTGCGAGAGACGTACCAGACGGTATCACCCACGTCGTCAGCGATGAGTATCGCTCCCCTGTTATCGACAATGACGCCCACAGGTCGACCTTTTGCTTCCCCGTTTTCGCTCAAGAATCCTGTCAGAAGAGGTTTGGGTGTGTCGTTGGCTTCTCCAGCCTCGGTTACTTCAACAGCAATCACCTGATATCCGCTCGGCGGGTTTCGGTTCCAAGAGCCGCGCTGTGTAATGATGGCGTGCTCTTTGAGCTTTGGAATGGAAGGGTTCGAATAGAATGCAAGCCCGAGCGATGCAGTGTGAGCACCGAGCGCATAGTTTGGGATGCGTCTAGGCCGTATTGACGAGGCTCCAGACTTTGGCTGATCGGTATTCGGCATCTGCGTTGGGCGACCCGTGAGGTGTGCGATTTTTTCGCTTGCGGTCGAATGCGAGCCCCAATCGAGCGGTACACGCGGGTCCTGCAAGATGCCCCAGTAATGGGTCGGCCAGCCAAAGTCGTCGCCTTCATTCACTTGAGCGAGGTAGTCTGGCACTAAGTCGTTGCCCAGTTGATCTCGCTCGTTAACAACGGTCCACAGGGTGTCGGTAGGTGAGTGCCAGGTCATTCCCACTGGGTTGCGAAGGCCGGTGGCGTACGGCGAAAGGGTTCCTGTTTTTAGGTCAAGCCGCCATATGCCGGCGCGGCCTTGCTCGGCCACCGGCCCCAATTCTCCAATATTGCTGTTGGAGCCAATGGCGACAAATAAGGACTCTCCGTTTGGGTGAGCGAGCAGATTTTTGGTCCAATGGCTGTTGGGGGCATTCGCAGGTAAACGGGCGATGAGTTCGCCAGTCGACCTGATGCTGCTCTGGCCATTGCGGTAGGGGAAAGCGACTACGGCATCAGTATTCGCGACATAAAGGGTGCTGCCAACCAGCGCCATGCCAAACGGCGAGTGGAGGTTTTCGATGAAGGGGACTTGGAGGTCGGCGATTCCATCTTGATCGGTATCGCGCAGAAGCGTGATGCGATCAGCTGAAGGGTAACCGGACCCAGAGTAACGCATCACTCGTTTTGCAAACCAGGCGAGGAGACCGCCGCGGCCGCTGGATGGTGCCGGCGCATCGGTCTCGGCAACCAGAATGTCACCATTCGGCAGCTCATACAGCCATCGCGGGTGGTCTAAGCCCTTTGCGAAGGCGTTGACGGCAAAGCCCTCTGCTGGGGTTGGGCTTTCGCCGGGCTGCCAGCCGACCGCCTTCGCGGGTCTGACCAAAGGGATGATCTGCGGTGCGGGTGGTTTCAGTAGAGGCTTTGGCCCCCAGCCATAGATCATGTTCGGCTCGCCCGGCTCAATTGACTGGCAACCCGTGAGCAGCGAAATAAAGGCGGCGGCCAGTAAGACAGTGCGTCGCCAATGAAGCGTTGACGAGCGGCTGGACTGAATTAAGGCTGCCTTGAATGGTTGGTTTGAGCCGAGGCTCAAAGTTATTGAATGCATACCTGGGGTACGAACGGGCGCTAGGATAGGCTTAGCTACTGAAGATCGCTCAAGCACTGGGCAAAGGTGTTGTCTCGGAATTCTTCGGCTATCCCATCTCGCATAAAAAAGAACCAGCTACGGTCGGCCGCATAGGCCCTCGCGACGAGGCCCATGTATGCCTTTTCGGGCGTTGATTTCGCGCCTTGAGGCCAGTTTCGCTCGGCGGCTTGTTCAAGCGCGCTTTTGGTCACATCTGATCGTGCGTCGCCCGCTTGTCTTGCCAGCATCACTTCAAAGGCATCTTCTGAAAGTTCTGTGCAAGCGCCGAGCGCCCAATCTTTGGGTGGATCTGCGGCGGTTGAGTCGAAGGTGTCGCTCAAAAAGCCTTTCAAACGATCAAAGAAGGTCACCTCTGCGGCCATGAGAGTGGGGACGTGACCGCCGATTATCAGCCCAATGAGCAAGCGAGACGTTAAGTAGCAGGTAGAAAACGATTTGGATGGGTTTGGCTTCATTGTTTGGGGCCTGGCACGCAGTCACTTTAAATCAAAAGAAGTGTAGCCCGTTTGCGCGAGCTGTGTACCCAAAAGTTCGCTGCGCCGATGGCCGCCTTTTGACCGTCCTGCGGCATCGATGATTGATGTCACTTCGATATGGAGCCGAATCCGATAAGATAGCGAGCGGATGTGTTGTATTGCAAGCTAAGGAGAACCGATGAAAGTCATTGTGGCAGGCTATATTGATTTCGAAAACGCCGAAGAAGTGCCCCAAATTCTGACCTCAGCCAGGCCCCACATTGAGGGAGCGCTAGAAGAAGAGGGGTGTATCGCCTATTCGTGGACAGAGTGCCACCTCACTCCTGGGCGGGTCTATGTTTATGAAGAGTGGACGTCCTCAGAGACCTTGTCTGCACATTTGGCCAGCCACTGGTATCGCGATATGGGCGGGCATCTGGCATCGTTTGCGAGAAAGCCCCGCACCAATGTGATTAAGAAGTATCGAGTGGATTTAGAAGAGCCCGTGTACGATGACACCGGGGTTGCCCGAGGTGAATTTTTTACGGCCTCGTGAGTCGCTACCTTCGAACGCGGCGCTTGCCAAAAAGTTTGAGCCAAATTAAATGAGCACTTCACTCGTTTGAGGCGCTGATTTGAGCGGTACTTGATCTAGGAAATGAATCAGCGTGAGCGAACCCATAAGGAGACCCGAATGACCCGCAGTGCGATCGAAACCATTGAAACTTTTTGGCGAATTCAGGACGAGGGCGACTACACCGCGATGGTCGAACTCTTTGCTGAAGATGCCGAACTCGTGGACCCGTTTTTCGGCACCTTCCACGGCCGTGAAGCAATTGCGGGCTTTATGGCCAAGATGAATGTGGAGATGAAAAAGCGGGAAACGCATTTCGAGGTGGTAGCGATCGATGGCGGAGGTGAGGCCGCTTGGGCCCAATGGGTGGCCGTGACGCCAAACGGTCGCATCGAAGGCTGCGGGCTCTACCGAGTGCGTGATGGGCTGATGACTTATTACAAAGATTATATGAATGCCCCCGCGAGCGATGGGGATGCCGGTTAAGCGAGTCGGGTTCCCAGCTGCCTTGAGGAACAATTGTCGCCAGGCGAGTGCGGGAATCGGGCCTCTTTTGTTTTGGCTCGCCCTCGGGGTTGTCGTCGCCGGTTGCACCACTTTAAGCGAGCCAGATGCATTCAATCCCAATCAAACCGGTTTTGCTTCCTGCCAATTCGCAGCCGAAGCTCATCCAACCCCCTTTGATAGAGATGACATCACGTATGGTGAGTCGGTCCGCTCTCGAACGGGAATGACTGAGGCGATGCGCGAGTGTTTCGAGCGCCTGGATGCAGTGGCGGACGAAGCTTCAAAGCCTTAGCGAAGGCCAAGTTGCTGAGTGGGGCATTCGAAAGATGCGTTGGCGACCTTGAATGCCCCGACATGTCCTGAGTTTGCGATCTAGGGTCTAGCAACTGGATTTCCCGTGCCTCGGATTAGCAGTCACCCTCGGAGCGCCTGAATGTTAAGCGGCTACGGTGTTCAGTGAAGCTTCGGACTTGATTTGGTACTAGGAGCGAAGGCGAGTAAAGTTTTAGTGTTTCTAAGCGAAGATGAGCAAGATGCCCAAGATCCCTAAACTGCCCGAGGACTTTACCGTTGAATGGTTAAATGAGGCCTTAGCACCCAAGCTCGGTGCAGCGAGCATCGTCAGTGCGTCGGTAGCGGCCTCTGACGTGCCAGGCCAGACCGCCGAAATTGCGTTTGTTAATGTGGAGTACAGTGACTCGAATTGCCCGCTCCCCACGAGCCTCGTGGCGAAATATACAAGCCAGAACCCGCAAGTCATTGAAGACATCATCAAGAACTACGATCAGTATCGGCGGGAAACCTCTTTTTATAGGGAGTTTCCTGATGTTGGGATCGCAACGCCCGAATGTGTTTACGTCGATTATGATCAAAGCCAGCAAGCATTCGTGCTGCTATTAGGAAACTTAGCTCCGGCCGAATCACCTTCTTGGGCGGTGAACGACACCCAAGTCGCCATGGCGGTGGGCGCGCTGCCCGGGCTACACGCCAAGTGGTGGCAAGATCCGATTCTGCGCCAGAAGGATTGGCTGGTGCAGTTCGATAACAAAGACTTTTTTGGTGCAGCCATGGGCGCAGCGCACATGGTGGCACCCATGATCGAGCAACTCTACGACAATGTGGACGTGACCACCCGAGCCATGGCGTTGATGGCTGAAAAACTCGATGCCTTGCTCGCATGGACAGCAACACGGCCGTTCACCTTCGTTCATGGCGACTTTCATGCCAAGCAGATGTTCTTCCCGACGGCTGCCGGCGGCGAGTTTGCCGTCATTGATTGGCAATTCCCGTTTGTGGCGCCCGGTGCCTGGGATGTCTCACGCATTATTGGTTTGGGATTGACGGACGAGCAGCGCCGTTCGCAAATGGAAGGACTGGTCGCGGGTTATCACGCGTCTCTCGCAAGCCTCGGCGTTGAAGACTACAGCCGGGAAGAATTGGATGTGGACATCCGTTATGGGCTCGCAGTCAGTCAAATGATTATGGTGATTGCCTCAGCTCAGACTGATGTGACATTGATCGAAAAGGAGTGCTCAGACTTAGGCGTCGATTGGCAAGATATGATGCTGTATCGAACGCAGAATGCCATGCTCGATTGGGGTACGCTCGACCTGCTCGAACAAATCTAACGTGTTCGGCGGTACTTCAGCTTCACAGCCGTAGGGTGTCGATTGCAAATAAGGGACCCTGGGTTACGGATTTGGCCGTCGATCAACCGGCGGTTTCTATCGGCGCTACGTCACTGAGCGCGTCTAAAGTCTTTGCGCCATGAAACCCAGCTCTAAGTTCAACAATGCACAACCCGATCATCGGCCATGGCAGTGTTTAAGGTTTTGATGCTCGGGTTCATCGCTGCAGCGTGAGATGTGAAGGCCACATTGCTTGCGCCCACCGCTCAATGCGCTCACCTAGGGCCCTTAAGGCATCAGTAACGCTTCAACGTCGAGTTTGATGGTTTCAAAAAAAACGGCGCCCGAAGGCGCCGTTTTAGTGTCTTGTTCTCTCTTGCTTAGCCGAGGATCTCAAGATCAGTTGCAGACGTGCGGCCACGTTCGCTTGAAAGGCCGAAGTTCAGCTGCTGGCCATCCCTAAGGCCAGCAAGGCCTGAACGCTCAACCGCGCTGATGTGTACAAACACATCCTTGTCGCCATTGTCAGGGCAAATAAAACCAAAGCCCTTTTTTGCGTCAAACCACTTTACCGTACCCTTTTGTTTTGCATCACTCATGGAGTGTCTCCGTTTAATTAAAAGTATCGTTCAACCTGCCACTTGAAAAGTGGTCCCTAACAGCAACAGATAGAAGGCAGAAGTCGGGCAGGCGTAATTAAGTGGGGAAACCCAGGGCATCACGGGTAGGCGCGAGCAGCAGTACGTTCGATCGTTGATCATCGAGTGATTGAATCGGTGCGCATTAGGCCTGATGGTTATGAGGAATGCAAGAGCCAGCCCATTAATTTGTTGAGCCATCAGCCGAGGGCCAAAAGGTCCGCAAGCGTGCTCGCAATAGGCAGAGAACCTTCCTGAGCGACCTTGCTGCCCGGGTGAGAGGGTTTAAAGCGGCTTAGGTGCGGCGGTTCAGAGCAGCGCCAGCGCCTCGCGGGCAATCATAAAGAGTAGGCAGAGCCCAGAAAGAATGAAGCTCAGTGCCCGGTAGGACACATTGTTGGAAGTCATATGAATGAGGCTGTGCACCACTCGAAAAATCACAAATCCCCAAGCCAGCTGAATGTGAAGGGTATCGGTGCGCGCGGCAAGGTGGATGTAGATGACGGTTGCATAAAAGAGCGTCGGCAGTTCGAAGAGATGGTTGTAGTTATCCGTGATATTGCGTTTGGCTTGCGACAGCTTGGGTCTTAACTCGTCGGAGTGTTTCGCGCCCTGCAGCTTGCCCCAAAACTTGATGATCGAAGGGATTCGAGAACTGTAGAGGATGACGGTGACCACCGCCGTGAGTGCAAGCATGGCAAAAAGGGGTGCAAGCATGATCCTGAATTCCCGAAGAGCATTGAGTATCAACGCACTTTAGGTCGATGGGACGTGCGGGGCAAGGTCCGCTTAAATGCGTGTGCTGAGACCAACCGCAATATGCGAGCCCACTTCGATCATGCGCCGCCAGGCGCGGATGGCCGGACCCGGCGCGCTTTTATTGAGCTTCCGGGCTTCCTCGCGATGCACCAGCTCGTCATGGCGGCAGTCGTAGAGCAACTCAATCATCTCTCCCGTAGGATCAGCGTCTGGACGCTTGCTCAGCTCGATGATCTGCGAGAGGTAATGCTGATCAACGAAGGTTTCCACGGCATCGACCGTAGCAAAAACCGCTTTTCTGCCAAACACTGCGGGTATCGCGCCAGCCAACAGGCCCGCTACTTTCCAGAGCGGTAAGAGCGCGGTGACCTCGCGCTCATCGAGTAATGCGGCCATCCGCTCAAGATGCGTGGTCTCTGTTTCTAGGTGTTGCTGAGCGAATTGGATCACTAGAGGGTCTCGTGAGACCCGGAGGATGCCTTTGTATAGCCAGACGGCGCCATATTCGCCCGCGTGGTCTGTGCGCAGTGATGCGGTGAGCCAAGGCGCTTTGGCTGGCTTTGCAGCAGGCGCGTCAGAATGGGACGTTAGGGTCGTCGACAAAAGGGGGCCTACAAAATTAAGGGTGTTCATTTATACGCAATGCAATGAGAGGCAGGTCATGGCCCGGCCGAACACTGCCTTTCAAAGACCTTGCGGTTGTCTTCCTCGAATGCGAGTCCCTTATGTGAGCAAGGCTTACGGTGTCCTGATTGGTGCCTGTTTATTCGGGCTGGGTTAACTATCGATCTGGACGGTTTCAAATTTGCACCGCTCGGCGGTCCGAATTTATGATGGACGCGCATTGAACAGAAGGGGCAAATCATGGGTCGCTTTAATCGTCTGCGCAGAGCGCTTTTCGTGTTTGCTTTGGTTAGTCCAGGTGTTCTCGCTCAGGAAATCCTTAAACCTGAAGGTCTGTTACTTCGAGGCTTCGAGTCAGAAGCGCTCAAGAATCGTCGAGGGTTTGAAGCGGTTGAACACGGGGTGCTGACGACTCTAAGAGTCGATGCCGCCGAGCAAATCAGTGCAACACGGAGCGCCAGCGAGATCGATCCTCATATCGACTGGTACCAAGCGAGAGGCCAGAAGTACCTCGCTTATTCGGTGTTTGACTATGCCACAACTCCTTATTTGGCCGATGCTACGGACCCATCGCTCTATATTGTGAATGTCGAGGGGGAAGTCACGACCGATCTCAATTTGACTCACGCCTCAGTGTTTGAAGCCATACTCACCTCAGCGAAAGCCTACGTTGATATTGGCGTCGAGGGTATTGAATACGATGTGGATGGCTGGGCCGTAGGTCTTGGCAGTTTTGATGATGCATCGTTGGCCGCATTCAACACTTGGCTCATCGATACGAAGCAATATTCAGCTGCTGAGCTTCAATCCTTTTTTGGAACGACCGTCGACGGTAGTTTTGACTATCAAACCTTTCTGGCTGGCAAGGGCGTGACGTCAGAGAGTGCGACGCTTGCCAAAGTAAACCAGACAGCTCACTTCAGGCTGTGGCGAGCGTTTGTGAATGTGCAGGAGCGGTCTGTCACCACATCGTTGATTGAATCGGTTAATGCGTACGCCGAAGAAAAGCTGGGGCGCAAGCTTGAGTTCTACTTCAATCGCTATGGCTTTGTTGAGACCCCTGCAAGACGCTGGAATACCATAGATCTTGATTCGGGCAGTTTGGGTGAAACCTGGTTTACAGACGTGTCTTGGCTTTATGAGAGCGGTCAGACCCTAGAGCCTGTCTATCGCGCCAGCTTAAAAAGTTTCGATAAACGGTATGAGTCATGGAATTCTCCGCCCAACACCAGCAACGCAGTGCAAAGCGTGTTCTTAGCTTCAACACTCGCGAGTAATGGGGTAGCCACGTGGGAGGACGAGTATCCAGGTACGGCCGGCATTGCCTCCTTCGCATATCGATTCCAGGCCCAACTCGACCAAACACCACGCTCTGAAGTAGCGATTTTCTATCCGCACGCCTCGGTGGAACATAACCAACCCATTCAAGTGAACGACGACTTTGTGATGGGGGGACAGCACTATTGGTATCTGGGGCTTGGCTACTTGATGGCGGACCTTAACCTCAATTACGACGTGTTGTACGGCGCTGATGGTCTGGTTCTCGACGATACCTTTGCCGCGCCCTCAGCGGACGAATACGAGGTGATCTTTGTTGCCGAGGCTCGCCAAGCAACGGACAAGCAATTCGCCGCGCTGGCAGCGTACGTTAATGGCGGTGGCAAGCTCATCGTTATCGGCAGTGATGTGCTTCGGTTCGACGAGTTGGGCCGTGATCAAGCGTCGAGCCGCAGTTTAGGTGGCGTCGCTTATGACAGTATTTTTAATATGGAAAAGGAAACGACCTACGGCGAGGGTTCGATTGAGGTTGTCAGTCTTGGAACCTTAGCTTCTGATGCCTATTCCTACCATGCAGGCAAAGCTTCTGTTGATATCGCGTCGATCAAGAGCACGGTTTCCGACGCGATGCCCGCAACGCTGAAGAATACGTCACTGACAGGTGCCGACCGGCTTCGCGTGCTCACTTACACCGACGATGGCGATGGTTCGCTGATTGTTCACTTGGTCAACCATGCGTTCAATGAGAGCGGTAGCGAAGTCACCACACAGACCAATGTCGAGTTGACTGCTCATCTGCCGAGCGGTTTGCCCTCGGATGCTGTCGCGAACTATGCGGATGCGGCCGATGGGTCAGTCCAGACATTGACCCTTACGTACAATGGCGATGGGACCGCGAGCGTCACCATCCCTAGCGTCGCGACATGGGGCATTTTGCGTATTGGTTCGACCATGGCTGCGCCAGCGATGCCGAACATCACGCCAATGGCTGAACTGAGCTTCCTTTTTGATTACGAAGAGTTCTCAAGTAACCCCGATAGGAATCTCGTTTTTCAGGCCGCGGATGACGCAGGTTTAGAAAATGTGACCTTCTACTACCAGAAATATAACGGTAGCGACGAAACGTGGGGGGATTGGACGGCAGGCGCGAGTTTATCTCTCAATGGGGTGAAGCGTGTCGATGCTGATTCAACAGATAAAAGTATCCCCCTTAATTTTGCTGATCTGGGCGAGGGGCGTTACCGCGCCCAACTCACTGCGACCGACACAGAAGGTTCTGAAAGTGGACTCGTCTACGGCCTTGGTTACGACACGATCGTCGGTTTCGACACCCAAGCGCCCGATCCATCAAGCGTGGCGGTCGAGGTTATTGCGGGTCCTGCTGATGGGGCGGTGATCAGCGAACCCGTGGACGTGACCCTATCAATTTCTAACGTTGTTGATGCGGTTTCTGGCGTGAAATCGATTATTAGCAAGTTTTCTGGAACTTCATTTGATTCTGCAGCTGAGCTGGGTGCTGACTACGAAGAGGGTTACACGAGGGAATTCACGGGACCCGAATCTAGTCAATACGGCACTTACGTTATATCAGCACGATTCTTCGACTACGCCGACAATCTCTCTGACTGGCAGGAACTCTATCGCTATGTGTATGGTCTGCCGCCAGAGATCACTGAGGCGACGGGCTCGCATACGGATAGTAATGATGAGAGCACTGCGTTTGAAACGGGTGCGCAGTATTCGGTTTCCGTTGGCGATACCGTCAATTTTGAAATCAGCGCCACCAATGTTCTCGATGATGAAACTGTCCGTTGGTACAAGGACGACGAGTTGCTCGATGGTCAAGACGAACGGACATTGAACCTGGGGAGCGTGTCCTCCTCGGATTCAGGGACTTATTACGCGGTCATTGAGAACGCTGCGGGCAGTGCCCAAAGCGCGTCCTTTGAATTGAAAGTCGATGGGGTCCTCTCGATTACCGGATTTTCTAGGAACCCATCGGATGGCCAGGTGGATCAGGGTGGGACTTTCACGTTGACTGTGGTGGCCGAGGGTACCGGGACGCTTACCTATCAATGGGAGGCGCAAATTCTTAAAAACGATTGGGTGGTTATTGAGGGCGCAACAGAGTCGACCTACACCGTAACCAATGCGACCCGTGCCGAGCATCAAGGTAATTACCGGGTCACCGTGACTGACGAGACCGGTAGTGTATTGAGTGAGAGAACGCTTAGGATTGAGGTTGCCCAAAGCACAGGTGGTGGCGGTGGCGGAGGGACTTCCAACGATAATGACAATGATGGCGTGAACGATGATTTGGACAACTGCCCAAGTGCGTCGAATGAGGCCCAGGAGGATCTCGATGATGACGGGGAGGGCGATGCGTGTGACTCGGATATCGACGGAGACGGGTATTCAAATACGGAGGAAGGGCTCGCAGGGACCGATCCGAAAGATGCCAGTTCATACCCCGTAGCCGAAGACGAAGATCAAGATGGAATCGAAGATAGCCTGGACAACTGCCCAAGTGCGTCGAATGAGGCCCAGGAGGATCTCGATGATGACGGGGAGGGCGATGCGTGTGACTCGGATATCGACGGAGACGGGTATTCAAATACGGAGGAAGGGCTCGCAGGGACCGATCCGAAAGATGCCAGTTCATACCCCGTAGCCGAAGACGAAGATCAAGAT
>Ga0255778_10002848_pt1 | contig 14648 bp, 19 predicted proteins | sample 071ome_31_FD_179976 | JGI IMG/M metagenome (GOLD analysis project Ga0255778, IMG submission 179976) | Coastal salt marsh microbial communities from the Groves Creek Marsh, Skidaway Island, Georgia - 071405CT metaG (version 2) | ecosystem: Environmental > Aquatic > Marine > Intertidal zone >...
GAGAACCGAATGGTCAAAGGTGCTGATCACCACCAACGAAGAACCTGTCAACTGGGGGTCATGACCGGCTCGACCGCATGGGTCGTTTGCCATTTCCGACACCATTTGCTGTGCTGATTTGTTCTTCTGGATCGAACTACGACCTCAGGCTCGATCATCCAATGCGTTCGCGTTTGATCTCGATGCCGGCATCCTCTCGGTCCCAGGTGTCGGCGGTGACGCCGTCACTCTTCAGGAGATGTTTCTGGACCTTCTGGGTGGGTGTCTTGGGGAGTTCTGCAATTACCCGGATGTAGCGCGGGAGCATGAAATGAGCCATGCGTGGCACCAGAAACTCGAAGAGTTGCTTGCTGTCTATGGTGGCTCCGTTGACAGGCGCGACGACGATCATGACGTCATCCTCGCCGAGTTGGCTTGGTACCGGTATCGCTGCCGCCTCAGCGATGTCGGGGTGAGCGACGACTTCGTTCTCAACCTCAAATGATGAGATGTTCTCGCCGCGTCGCCGGATTGCATCCTTGATGCGGTCGACGAAAAAGAAGTTGCCGTCTTCGTCGTATCGGAAGCCGTCACCGGTGTGGAACCAACCGTTACGCCAGGCTTTGGCGGTCGCTTCAGGGTTCTTGTAATACCCATGGTTCATTGCCCACGGGCTGTCGCTTCGAAGAATGAGCTCACCGACCTGGCCGGGCGCAACCTCGCAGTCATTGTCGTCGACCACTCTGGCTTCGATTCCAGGCCGCACTTTTCCGCACAGTCCAGGAGTGGCCGGGTGAAGATCAGACATGAGGGGCGAGGACACCTCAGTCATGTTGAAGGTGGTCATGGCATCCAGCTTGTAGCGCTCTGCCACGAGCATTGCCTCTTCGGTCCACGGCACGATGATGGTGGTGCGAAGCGTGTGGTCCTGTTCTCCTTCAAACTCAGGCAGGTTGAGGAGAAATGGCGCCATGGCGGCGAGCAGACATACCACCGTGATCTTGTGTTCTCGTACGGTCGACCAAAACTCATTTGTCCGGAAGTGGGAGTCGATCACGCATGATCCGCCGGTGGCGAGAGCGATGATGGGAAAGACGGTGCCTCCCACGTGGAACAGGGGGAGGTTGACCAGGATGCGATCTTGGCGGTCATAGCGGGGATTGGCAACGGGTCCCATTTCGTAGCCCTGCAGATACGAGGAAAGGACGGCCTTGGATGGGCCTGTGGTTCCTGAGGTGAAGATGATGTACTGCGTGTCCCACGGGTTGACGGCCTCGGGCATCTCAGTCAGTCCGGTCGGTGGCATGAGGGTTGAGGCCGGGTGGGTGGTAAGCCCTGCAATTGCGCTGGGGTTCACGTCTTGGTTTCCAACGATGACGAGGTCGGTGAGGGCTACGGTGTCGATGTCATTGAGTCGCGTTGCGAGTTCCGCATGACACACGATGAGGCGGGCGTCAGAGATGCGTACTTGGTGCTCGAGAATTCCGCCTTTGTAGGCAGTATTTAAAGGAACGTAGACCGCTCCAAGGTAGTTGAGGCCAAACCAGGTGAGGATTGCCTCGGGCCCGTTGGGCTGCCATGACAGCACATGGTCGCCTTTGGTGACACCGAGATCCGATAGGGCTTTAGCGACCCGGCGGGTCTGGTCTAGGGTTTCGCGCCATGTCCATGATGGTCCTTCGTGGAAGATGATCGCGACCTCGTCCGGTTGTTCTTTGGCCCACCGCTCAAGGAGATAGCCGAGGACGCACGCCTCTCGAGCAGGAATACGATGATCGAACATCGCAGCATCATCCAACATCAGAACCCCCTTCTGAGATGTTGATGGGACCCTACTCGTCAGTGAGTTCGAAGTTTCGACCGCAACTTGTGGCACATTGTCACCTACGGTCGGTATATGGCTCTTGACGCAATTCCAGCCGAGTTCATCGGCACCCTTACCGCACGCACTCATGAGGTCGACCGACCCGTTATTTCTCGCGGTCCGTTCGGTACCAAGGTCGTCGCCACGGTCACCGGCGGCACATTCGTTGGGCCCAAGATCAACGCATCGCTGTTGCCCGGTGTTGCTGCGGGAGACTGGGTGACCATGCTTGGTGATGGAGGTTTCTCGCTCGATGTTCGCCTTTCGTTCCGCACCGACGACGGCGCTGATATCTACGTCACCTACACCGGCTTTGCGAAGCCGAACGGAGACGGAACGAGCAGCATCCGAACCGCTCCGAGGTTTGAGACAGGTGATGAGCGTTACGCCTGGCTCAACGGCCTGTTCTGCGTTGCGCTCGGAAGCACGAATGATGAAGGAGTCGTGTACGAGGTCTACGCCATCTGATGCGGTGATGGCGATGGGCTACGGTCGGCAGCATGGCGCATCCATCGATTACGACTGAAAAGATCAACAATGTCCTGTGCGTTTCCGTTGACGACGGAAAAGCGAACGCCTTTTCTATTTCGTTATTGGAAGCTCTCGGTGAAGAGATCACGCGAGCGGAAGCTGAGGCTGATATTGGTGCCGTGGTGCTTGCGGGTAACGCCAAGATTTTCGTGGCAGGGTTCGATTTAGACGTCATTAACTCGGGTGACGCAAAAGCGATCACCGGTTTGGTGTCAGCTGGAGGGTCATTCATTCGACAGGTATACGGCGCGTCGCTGCCGGTGATAGCGGCATCCACTGGTCATGCGGTTGCCGCTGGGGCGTTGCTATTGCTCGGTTGTGACTATCGCGTCGGAGTTGATGGTCCGGTGAAGATTGGGCTCAATGAGGTCGCGATTTCGTTGACGCTTCCCGAATGGGCGTTGGTCATCGCAAGAGAACGGCTATCGAAGCGTCACCTTCAGGTGTCGGTCGCGAACGCAAAACTGTTTGACGGCCCGGGCGCAAGAGACGCTGGATTCTTAGATGAAGTCACAGCAGCAGACCAGGTTGTTGGTCGGGCAATTGAGGTCGCGCAGGGGTTCGCAGAGCAACTCGATGCGCGGGCATATGCATCAACGGTGCGAGCATTGCGTGGTGATGTGCTCAGCCAAATGGACGCAGCAGTTGCCGCTGAGCGTGCCGCGGTCGGTCTCTGATCTCGTCTTCTAGTCAGAAGACTGAGGACGCACTCCAATCAACGTGGCGGTCATCGTTGCGATGAGCCTGTCGGGGTCATCTGTTGTGTAAAACGCTGCTTCTGCAACGGTGAGCGTGGTGCCAGCTCTGACCACTGCGCCGCGTCCCTCGAAATGATGTCCTGCTGCTGGGCGAAGAAGGTTGAGTTTATATTCGACGGTGAGCACCTCGGTGCCTAACGGCATCAGCGTTTGTGACGCCCAGCCGCAGGACGAATCAAGAATCGTTCCGATAATGCCGGCGTGCAGAAAGCCGTGGTGCTGGGTAAGTGACTCGCTGGCGTTGATGCGAAGCCGCACTTCTCCTGGGGCAACGAGACGCAGTTCAGCGCCGATAGTTGCCATGAGTCCTTGTTTGGCGAAGCTGTCCTCAATTGCCGCAGTGACGTTCGGGTCAAGTTCGGGAGATGTCATGGGGTACTCATCATCAGGGTTGTGTGCAGCCAGAACGAGTTTTTTGGCTCGGGGTTGGTCATGTCAGCATTACAGATTGCGGGCCGTGGCCGAAGTTGAACCGTTACGGAGATAACCCGCCATGTTCCGTCGCAGGGCTGCGACCCTTCGACGTCACCGCCACCTAGCGGTGGTGTTGATGGTGTTGGCGGGATGGTGACGGTGTCGCCGCCGCAGCCTGTCAAGGTGCCGGGGGCGTTAGCGCCACCGTTCGCGTCGAACGCGAGTGACGCATTACAGGGTGTGGTGGTTATGGTTGGCGGTGTGGTGGCGTACTGAAACAACTTCAAAGTTGATCAGTTCCCCGCTTGCATCAAGGACAACATTAGGGGAAGCAATGACTACATATTTTTTTATGATCTCGACAGATCCAGACGTCGACCCTCGTAGATGCGCAGTCGGACTTGCGTGCGCTGCTGAAGCATTGACGAGCGGCCATGAAGTCGAAGTCTTTTTTGCTTCGCATGCAGTTCAACTTCTGCAGGGTCAGTTCATCGACGGCCTCGATAGCCGGGTCGGCATGCCATCAGGCACATGTCGGACAATGATGGAGAGTCTCATTGCGGGGGCCAAAATCGCATGTTCAACCGGCTCTCAAGCAGTTGTCGGAGTCACCCCCGAAAATGCGGACGAAGTGCTGATGGTTACAGATGGCTTGGTGTGGAGTGGCCCGCCAGGAGTGGTTGCAATGAGCGCAGCTGCTGACGTCGTCCTCTCCTTCTAACTTGCTGTTGCCGCTGGTCAGGCTGTCGGGCGACCGTGCGATATGGTCAGTAAGTGACCTCTTTAATGACATTTACTCAGGGTGATCCACTCACCGAAGACGAGGCTCTGCGCTACGTCGAGTCTCTCGGATATCACTCGCTGGTATTCGATGACGTTCATGATGCTGATGAAGAGCTTCATTGGCACGAATTCAACTCAGTAGCGATCGTCGTCTCTGGCTCAGGCTCATTCGCCGACGAGGCAGGTGCTGTCACGCAGGTTCAGTCGGGCTGCATGGTGACCGCAGAAGCCGGTTGGTTGCACCGGACGCTTGCCGGAACTCATACTCGGGTGGTGCTCGGCACAAATATGCCGTACGCGGAGTGGAGCCATCCGATCAATAAAGTGCCGTCTTGAAAAATTGCCCGCTGTCGATCGCACAACGACGGTATCGATACAAAAGATGTTTCCTACTCGTTGGTACGAAACTGTAAACTTTAAGGGCATCTCAGTAATCTGTTGTCATTCATAAGGGAAAACTATGCCTGGCGGCCGCCCGCGCTCAATTGATCTCACCGAGGCAATGCCCATCATTCTTCGTCTGTTCTGGCACGACGGGTACGGAGCATCAACTCTCGAACAAGTCGCAAGTGAGCTTGGTGTCACCAAACCGACACTGTGTCGGACGTTGGGAGAGAAAGAAGCAATTTTTTCCGCTGCCCTTGAGGAATACCATCGGGTGTACATTGCGCCGGCCGAAGCTCATCTCGAGCAGGCACCTTCTCTGCGGCTTGCGCTCGAAGGGGTGTTTGACGTCTTTGTGGAGCGCATCCTTGATGACGATCTTCCGGCGGGCTGCTTCCTCGGTGATAGCGGGATGTCTGGCGACTTTGGGAGTGGACTGATTGCCGACACAATTGGCCGGCTTCAAGGGGGCTTGGCAGCAAGAGTTCAACAGCGAGTTATTGCCTCGATCGCTGAAGGCGAACTTCTGTCGGATAGTTCTCCTTCAGCTGTTGTCCCGTTTATCCTCGGACAGTTTTCAGCACTGTCAGCTATCTCGCGGGTGCGTCCAGATAAGACGCAACTCAAAAGCGTTGTGAGTTACATGATTGCTGGATTGCCGTGGGCCGTAATGCAGTAATGATGGTGATTCTCAATTGAGCCTGGAGATGACTAAAAGCTGTGATATCAATCGCTAGTGGGCTGGTGAGTTGAGAGTCGCGATCACGCCGTAGTGGTCGCTGGCAACCACACCATCGACAGGGGCAATACCAAAACGCTCAACAATGACGGGGTTTCCTGATGGGCGCTGTCGAGGCCATCCTGACATCACATAATCAAGCCGCCGATTCGGCCAAGCAGAGTCAACGACATACGGATTTGCTGCCGAGTACGTGACACCATCACCGTTCCCACATTGAGCCCATGCATCGGTGGCGACAAAACCTGCAACATATGCGGGCCCTAAACCTGTCAGACGCCGAATCTCGTCACTGTCGGGCACTGCGTTGAGATCACCAATGAGAATTGGGGGAAATGATTCCTTTGGGTCGCCGCGTTGTGACGAGATAAGTTCGCAGATCTCTTCAAGTTGGCGCTGGCGGAGCAAGCTGTTGTCAAACCCATGCGACAGGTGAGTGCAGAACACCTGCACCAACCCGAACGGTGCGTCGATTTGTGCCCACAGCACTGTGCGATGCGGTGGCATCTCACCAACGTCGAGATACTTCCAGCCACTCTCAATAATTGGCCACCGGCTTGCAATCACATTTGCGATTCCCCATCGATCATTCTCAGCGTCGGGAGACACTGCGACGTGGTAGCCAAGTTCTGACGTCAGTTGTTCAACCTGATCAGGTTCACGGGTGCTGACTTCTTGAAGCCCAATGATGTCAGCGTTGAGACCAGCAAGTGTCGAGAAGATTGCAGGTTGACGTTCTTCCCAGTTGCCGTGACGACACCAGAGATTCCATGTTGCGACACGAATCATGCGAATCCGTTCATGCCGATAGCCCACCAATTTCGCCGAGCAACGCAGCGACATCGATGAACCATTCACCGTCATCGGCGGTTAACACGTATGCCATGACATGACGCTGTTCCGTTCCAAGCTCGACAAGAACATCTCGTGACTCACCAATGAGTTGGCACGACGTCAACGAGATCGACGGATTCTTTAACAAGAACCCATACTCATACGAGATCATCCGCTCGAACTGCTGCACGGAAATGTTCGAACGAAAAGCGCTCGATGAATACGAGAGAGCACCAACAAAATCTCGTTGTGAGATGGCAGCGGTTTGCGCCTCGATAACAGATGCGATTGCACGTGATTCGTCTGCTGTGCATATGTCAACAGGCAGAGTTGACGATGTCGTTGACGATGTCGACATGTCAGTTACGACGTCATCAGAAACAGTTGTCGTCGACTCGACTGGTTCGATGAGTTGCACTGCGGCCTCACCGCTTGAGCAGGCTACGAACAACGCAGCGCTGGCTCCTAAGCCAAGAAGTTGTCGGAATGTAAAGGAGAACATGGGCTGGACAACCCGAACCTACAGTGCTCCACCGGTCTACGCTAACGGAGTGCCAAACGATCTCGCTGCCCATCACGAACAACTTGATCGCGACGGTTACACGATCGTTCGCGACGCAATTGATCTTGATCTCGTTGCGGCTCTGCTCTGCGATGTCCACCGCCTGCAAGAGGAACTAGGGCGCGCCCCGGCTGGTAACAAGTTTGAGGGAAACCACACAACGCGTACCTACAACCTGCTTGCCCACAGCGAGATCTGGCAGCAAGTTCCAGTTCATCAATCGGTGCTGCCCCTCGTCGAGCACGTGCTCGGAAAAGAATGTCTGATCTCAAGTCTCGCCTCAATTGCAATTGGCCCGGGCGAGAGCGCTCAGGTGCTCCATGCTGACGATCAAGTGCAACCGCTTGCTAAGCCCCACGTGGCAACCGTGTGTAATTCGATGTGGGCTCTCACCGACTTCACGGAAGAGAACGGCGCAACCCGACTTGTTCCGGGAAGTCATCACTGGCAGAACCCCAACTATCGCAATGGCGAGCCTGAGGTTGAGACAATTGCTGCTGAGATGTCAAAAGGAAGCGTGCTGATCTGGCACGGAAGCCTCTGGCACGGCGGGGGAGCGAACACGACCTCAGATGAGACCCGTGTTGGTGTCGCAATGAACTACTGCGCCGGGTTCATCCGCCAACAAGAAAACATTCAACTCGGCACTCCGCCAGAGGTGATGGCCACGTTCACGCCTCAACTTCGAGAACTCTGCGGGTTGGGTGTGTACCGAGGACTCACCGGCAACATCGACAAGCGCAGCCCCGCTGAAGTCTTCTACGGCGACCCTCCCTCTCGGCAGATCTGGGACCAAGACCCAACAATATAGGCGGTTCGCGGATTGTGTCCGCTTCGACAGCACTCACCTGCGCGTTCGATACTGGAAGAGAGCCTTGGTCTGACAGGTATGGCCGAGTCAAATGACAAGGAGACCCTCATGGCCAACTTTGATACCGCCCCACTCGCTAAGAAATTCATTGAGGTGAACGGCAAACAAATGGCCGTTCACGATTCTGGATCGGGTCGAGCGGTTGTGTTCCTTCATGGCAACCCGACATCGTCGTACCTGTGGCGGAACATCATTCCGCACTTGACGTCAGTTGCGCGCTGCGTGGCTCCCGATCTCATCGGCCATGGCGATTCCGACAAACTCGATGACACGAGCCCAGGTCAGTACTCGTTCGTGCAACATCGTGAGTACCTCGATGGTGTTCTTGATGCGCTTGACCTAGGTGATGACATCATCTTGGTGATCCATGACTGGGGTTCAGCGCTCGGATTCGACTGGGCGAACCGTCACCGCGACCGTGTGGCAGGAATCGTCTTCATGGAAGCGATCGTGCGACCTGTCACCTGGGAGGAATGGCCGAATCTTGCACGACCGATCTTCCAGGCATTCCGCTCAGAGGCCGGCGAAGAGATGATCATGGGTCGCAATCTGTTTGTCGAAGCTGTCTTGCCGGGCTCGATTATCAGAAACCTTGCGCAACCAGAGATCGACGAGTATCGGAAGCCCTTTGTTGAATCTCAGCATCGACGCCCGACGCTCACATGGCCACGTCAGATACCGATCGATGGAGAACCAGCCGACGTCGTCGAGATTGTGCAGTCATATGCCGACTGGTTGTCAGCATCACCGATGCCGAAACTGTTCGTCAATGCGGAGCCTGGGGCAATTTTGACGGGGCCGCAGCGCGAATTTGCCCGATCGTGGCCAAACCTCACGGAGGTCACCGTCAAGGGCAGCCATTTCATCCAAGAGGACAGTCCTCATGAGATTGGTGAAGCGATCACGAATTGGATGGGAACCTTTAGTTGACACGTTGCATCTTCGGCTGAGAAACATTGCCCTATCGATGACCGCGGGTCTGAGGTCGAACTGGCTGCGTGATGCCGTTCGTGTCGGGGGAAACGCTCAATCCTCACTACCGTTCCTTCAGGTAACGGCTCTTCAAGGAGGGGTGGAATGACGTGGAGCGGTGACGTATGTGGGCTGGTTGACGAGTTCCGAAGTGGTCGTCTTCATCCTGTTGAGGTGATGCGTGAAACACTTGCCGCTATCGCGTCGAGCGACCTCAACGCATTCAGTTTCATCGATGAGGATGGTGCCCTTGCAGCAGCGACAAACGCTGACGTCGATGCCCCGTTCGGAGGGGTGCCCCTTGGTGTAAAAGAACTTGACGCCGTGACAGGCTGGCCGCTCACCGAGGCGAGTGTCGTATTCGCCGATCGAGTGGCCGAGCACACATCGACGATGGTGTCGCGCTCAGTGACAGCCGGAGCGATACCGGTCGGGCTGACAACCTCGAGCGAATTTGGAGGGGTCAACCTCACCCGAACGGTGCTGAATGGTGTCACTCGAAATCCTTGGGATCACTCACGAACGCCAGGTGGGTCATCAGGGGGCTCCGCAGCTGCAGTCGCTGGCGGCCTTGTACCGATTGCGACCGGAGGTGACGGAGGAGGTTCCATTCGTATCCCAGCAGGATTTTGTGGGCTCGTTGGTCTGAAAGGAACGTTCGGCAGAATTCCTCGCGGACCCAAATCTCTCGTTGGAAACCTCACCGTTTCAATCGGCAGCCTCACACGGTCGATACGCGACACGGCCCGTTGGTTTGACGTGACAAACGGATTTGATCCGCGGGACACCTTGAGTCTGCCGAAAGTCGCCGGCTGGGAAACTCAACTCGGTTCATTCGCCGATGCGTTGCGTGGATGCCGAGTTGCCGTGGTCCCCGACTGGGGTGGAGCAACCGTTTCACCTGCAATGTGGAATGTTCTGACCGAAGCCGCCGATGCCATCATCCACGGTGTTGCGATGCATCGTGTCGAGATTGACTCAACCCTTCCATCGATGGGTGCGGCGTGGTCGATCAGCGGAATGATCGCTATTCGAGCAGAACTCGGTGATCGTTGGCCCGCTTGCGAGGGCGATCTCACCCCGGAGATTCGAGCCGGGCTGCGCTACACCGAAGGCCGCTACGACGAGGACGGCCGCGCCCGAATAGAGGAACGACGGATGGCTGTCGTCGAACGAATGGCCGACATCTTCGACGAGGTCGACTTTGTCATCACCGCCTCGAACCCAGACATTGCGTTCAATGCAGAAGGACCACTTCCTGACACCTTCGGCGGACTTGTCGCCGGTGCCCGGAACAACGGTCGCCTTACATTCCCGGCCAACATTGCTGGGAACCCTGCAATTTCAATACCGGCAGGAAGCGTTGACGGATGCCCCGTAGGGCTGCAAGTCATCGGTCGGCACCACAGCGAACAACAACTACTCGATATTGGGTTGTGGATGGAACGCGAACGGCCTTGGCCTCTTGTCGCTCCGAAATAACGACGCCTGGCCCAGATGTTCGCTCCTCCTGATCGTTGCGGGTGCCTGAATTTTGCCTGCTGTCAATGTGTTAGACAGATCTCATGACGACGAACGGCATTCACCATGTTGCGTATCGATGCAACAACGCGAAGGAAACCGTCGACTTTTATCAAGCGGCACTCAATATGGATCTCGTGCTTGCCATCGCAGAAGACAAGGTGCCCTCGACAGGTGAGCCCGACCCGTACGTGCACGTTTTCCTTGATGCCGGTGCAGGCAACGTGTTGGCATTCTTCGAATTGCCCAATTCGGCGCCGATGGGGAAAGACCCGAATACTCCTGATTGGGTGCAACATATTGCGTTTCACGTTGACGACTTCGACGCACTTGTTGCCGCTAAAACACACCTGGAATCCATGGGTCTTGACGTGCTTGGGCCAATTGACCATGGAGTGTTTGACAGCATCTATTTCCATGACCCCAATTCACATCGCCTCGAACTCAGCGCATGGAAGGCCTCTGCTGACGAATTGCAACGGCTCCGCAACATTGCTCCGGTGATGATTAAAGAATGGGATGAAACGGGGAAGATTCCGACTCACACTCAGTCGCTTCATAACGCGGACTAAACGCCTTTGGCGGTCGTCTGCAGTAGGTTGGCACCATGGAGCTGACGCCGTACGTCGTAAGTCACGAGCTGTCACGGCGTCTTCAGTTTGGCGTCTTAGCGGGCGCGCTCCTTCTTATTCTGTTGCCGGTTGTTGTATTCGGAGTGACATCGGACCGAGTTCGAGGTGCAATTCTGCCGATCGTGATTCTTGCGCTCGTGGCTGGATTTCGGAAGTTGACGGTCAGCGTGGGATCAGAATCTCTGACGGTGTCATTTGCGTATGGGTGGCCGCGCCGAACGATCAACCTCTCAGATATCGCTGGTGTCTCGGTACACAGGATGCGAGTCATCTACGGATGGGGAATTCGATTCGTTCGACATGGAACTCTCTGGAGAGCCGCCGGGCACCACGCGGCGCGCCTTGAATTGTCAAACGGCCGCTATCTGTATCTTGGCGTATCTGATTGCGAGGCCCTTGCACGCGAAATCAGCGAACGGTTACCCGCCCGCTGATCTCAATCGGTTCGAATTTGGTGGAGTCAGCAGCGCCCTGAAGCCGAGCGCTGCGTCATGGCGGCAACTCCGAGGTATCCAGCTGAAAACGAACTGCCATCATCTGGGTTGACGATGAGGTTTGCGTGTTCAACTTCGTCGAAGTAGTCGGCCATGAGCTGTCCACCACAATGCCAGCGGGTGTTCTGCACTTTCACTGCAAACTCGTCACCGTACAGTGAAGAAACTTTCACCCGCCCGTAGCGGTCTGACGTGGTGAGTGCTGTCTCGCCCGTCACGTAGCTATAAACGGACACTTTGGCGCCGGGAATCGGCTCAGCCGAACGAGCGTCAACGAGTCGAACGAAGAGTGTTTGGTCTGATGGGTATTCGGGGGCAGCAGAGGCTGTTGAGCCGATACCGAATGTTCCTGCGAGTGCGAGGCTGGCGATGATGGTGTTACGGATGCGATTCATGGTGTTCTCCCTTGTCTATGAGCAACGGTGTGTTGTCTCGTAGGTCAAGAGCACTGGGTTCTAGAAACCTCGCAGATTTATAGATTTTTCGTTCTGTCGCTCGCAGAAGTTCGCTCGGAAGAGTGTTTAGCTTCAAACTTCACAGGTGAAGATCTTCCTGGTGTGCGCTGTTTCGGTGTGGGCCACATCATGCTCAGTCGCTCAACCACAAGATTCGACGGATCAGATGAGTGCGGCAGTGGTGACAACGACATTGCTTGAATCAGACGCAGAGCCAACAACTCAAAACTTTGACTCCACAACCAGCCTTGCGATGCCTGCCACATCAAGTGCCACTGAGCCATCAAGTGTCACTCATCCGACCAGCCCGGATATCGGCCACTCATGTCAACGCCTATCCGAATCTGAGGAACAGCCATGGCTGGTGGTGAACGACGGAGTGATGGGAGGGCGCTCGGAAGGCGCCATTTCAACAGAGACTGGAGAGATTCAATTTGCCGGAACCATCGTCACCGACGGTGGTGGGTTCTCTTCAGTGCGACGGGCGCTGTATGACGGACTGGGTGAGTCAGCGGCGCTTCAACTCCGGGTGCGGGCGGATCAACGCCAGTACGAAGTTCTCCTTGCTGATGTTGACTCGCAGGCCTATCGAGTCACGTATTACGCACCACTTGAACTTGAAGGTGACGACTGGCAGGTCGTGGAAGTGTCATTCGAGGATCTTGAAGCTCGGATATTCGGTCGCCTAGTTGATGCCCCACCATTTCAACCAGGAAAAGCGACGACGATTGGCATCATTCTTGCCGACGGTGATGACGGCGAATTCTTGTTCGAACTTGACTGGATAAATGCCTGCACCGGCGTCAACTCAATTAAAGGCTGACGCCGGCACACGCATTCGATGTGGAGTTGAACGTTATGACTTCAACATGATGATCAGCATCACCGGGGTGCCGAGCATCACCAATGTCATTAATCCGAAATAGACCGGGAACGGCGCTTTAGCAAAGTTTGTGCCAAAGGCGCTTCCTTTGAGGTCGTCATCCATGTCATTTCTCATCGCTGCGATATCCATAACAGCGCCAAACGCCGCAAACCATAGGAAAAAACCAATTCCGGCAACGGCGATTGATAGCGCAGTTGATGCTCCACTTGAAAGTTCACCGAGCGCAACGACAATCGAAACGCCAACGGTGAGCCAGACAAGGTTCTTTAAGCAGACCCACAGCATGGTGGCTCGGTGGTCTACCCATTTATACAAATCGTGTGAGTTCATTTGAGGTTCCTTTTGGCTAGATCAGTAGATCGCCATGAGTTCGGCGATGACGATGAGCGCAACAATGACGACGTTCGCAATGCGGAACACGATGATGGGTTGTTTCTCGAGTCGCTTGCCCATCGATGTTGCTGCAAAACCCTCGATGTCGCTCATGCCGGCCATCATGTCTTGCATCGCATCATCCATGAAGGCCACGCACCACAGCGAACCGAGAACGATCCAAGCTGCGAGTGCAAGTCTGATCCCCGAATCCTGAAGACCAGCACCTGCGAAGCCCAGAACAATGCTGAGCGCTGCATGCGCGAGCGTGAACGACATCACGATGGTTCTGATATCGGCGGCACGGGATTTCACCATGTCAAGAATGTTGTTTTGTTCCATTACGTCCCCCTTTCAAGGGTTATTTATGTGACATTCGCCACATAAATAACCCTATGTGTTTAGGTGGGAGAGACCGGGGATGCCCACAGCGGGGTGTTATGCAATGACGACTTCATCGCCGGCCGCTATCACACCTGGTTGCACCACATTGGCGTAGACGCCAACGTCCTGATTGAGTTCTCGAACGACGTAACGGAGCACCTCGCGGTCATCGTGAATGCTTCCGTTCACGGCACGCGTGACCATCACACATCGCGGGCACCCAATGACAAATTCAATTTTGGCTGTGCCAACCGATGCGGTGCGGCCAACCCACGACAGTTCTGGAAGTGGATCGTCATCGCGATGTAGAGGGGAATCGATCACTATCGACGGACGAAAGCGTCGAACATCAATCGAAGAGTTCGGCAGAGCGTGTTTGAGGCGGGTGATTGACTGCTCGCTCATCGCCATGAGTGGGAACATGTCGTAATAGGTGCCAGGTGGCGATTCATACTCAGCCAACGTAACCATGAGGTCTCGAGGGAAGGCCCCAAGGTTCGGGATCGGCTCATCGTTAATACGTCCAAAGAGATTCCGTAGTTCTTGCATCGGGTCATCATGGTCGGGAGCTCCACGGCGAAAGTGTTCAAGATCCGCCTCCGACTTCAGGGCTTCCAGTTCGACCCTGTGCCCGAGCGCATTTGAAAGGAGCTCATTTGCATTGCTGGCTCCAGTAGTGGTGACCGCACCATCAGGTGTTGTGATCTCAACGTGACCGTCATCGAGTAGGCGTGACGCACACTGCATCAGGCGAGGGATCTTCTTTGCCCCGCGAATTCCACCTCGCTCGAGGTCTCTCGTCGCCCATACTCTGTCGCCAATCACTCCGGTGCTGTTGATCTCGATGGAGTCAAGCTGCTCACCGATCATCGACTTCACGGGATACCGCCAGAGTTGTGACACGCGCATACCACTGACGTTAGTTGCCGGTAACGAACAGGTCGGCAGGGTGGTGCCCAGGCAAGGTTGTCCTGCTTCGTGTCGCACATGACAGCCCGCCTAGCGTCTTCGCTTGACGCTTTTACCGGGAGGAACCATGGAATTCCAGCAACTTGCATTCGAACGACGCAGTATCCGTGGGTACAAGCAAGAGCCGGTCCCAAAGGCACTTCTTGATGAGATTATTGAAGTTGCTGCTCAAACCCCCTCCTCGATGAATACACAGCCGTGGCACGTGCACGTGGTCACCGGCGATGTTCTCGACCGAATTCGA
>Ga0255778_10002855_pt1 | contig 14629 bp, 17 predicted proteins | sample 071ome_31_FD_179976 | JGI IMG/M metagenome (GOLD analysis project Ga0255778, IMG submission 179976) | Coastal salt marsh microbial communities from the Groves Creek Marsh, Skidaway Island, Georgia - 071405CT metaG (version 2) | ecosystem: Environmental > Aquatic > Marine > Intertidal zone >...
TGCCTTAATGTCTGCTTTTGCCCTAACTCAACGAAACCATGAACACTTCTACAGCGTACTCAGACTTCATCACTCAATTTGATTGGAACTACTTTATTACATGCAGAACACCCTATCGCATCCATACGATGACGGCAAGAAAATGGATTGACAAACTTTTTTCTAGGTCACACAAGGTAGATTACGTCTTTTTTGTCAGCGAAAGAGACAAAGGAGACTATAACAATAACCATGTTCATATGCTAATAGGAACCAACACAGAGATGACCTACAAAGAGGTTAGGTATGGTCTAGGTGATGTCTCTGTGGGAGACTATCAACCGATCTATGATTCAGAACAAGTTTGTAAGTATGTAACTAAGTATATAGGTCATAATGTAGACTATGACTTTATCTTTAAACAAAATCCCTAAAAGTTTCCATCCAACGCATTACCAAATAAAGGGGCGTGTGTTTTAGAAAACGGTTTTTCTATTTAAAAGGGCTATAGAGATTGATAGGTAATACATTCTCTATATATTAAAGGCATAAAAAATTAATTTATCAATTAACGTTTGTTTTAACTGAAAAAAAAATTAAATAAAATGACTCAACTATATTTCATGGGAGTTCTTTATATAATTCTAGGGATCATCCATTTCACCAATACAGGTTTTTACAGACCCTTTATGCCAAAGTTTTTACCTGCACATGATTTTCTCATTTACCTCAGTGGTATTGCTGAAATACTATTAGGCGTAGGAGTTTTATTACCTCAGACCAGAACACTCGCTTTGTGGGGAGTAATTGCTATGTTACTGTTGTTTTTAATTGTACACACTAACATGCTTTTTCCTTCTAATAGTCTTGGTATTTCACTTTGGATTCTTTGGTTAAGAATACCGCTTCAATTTTTATTGATTTATTGGGCATATATAAATATCTCAAATACTGCTTTATAGACGCGTCAATTAAATCAGTCTCTTTTACTTTTATGGATACAATCCAAATCCCTTCTAATCCATTGATATAATTGCCTTAATCAGAGATTCCTGTGTAGTGGTTTTAGGGGGTGTTGTTTTGGGGATTTGGGGATATGTGGTTGGTTTTATCTTCTTTTTCTGTTGGCCTTAAGATAATATTCTCTAGGGGTCATTTTCTCAAACTTTTTAAAGGCGGCATAAAATTGTGATTTGGAGTTAAAACCAGCACACATTCCAACGGAGTCGATGGTGTCATTTTTGAAAAGTGGATCAAAAAGCGCTTTTTTAGACCATTGGATTTTAAACTTAGTCTTATAATCCACAAAAGTTGTTTTGCCCACTTCTTTGAACGCTTTTTGAACATGATGGACAGGAGCTTCCATTTTAACCTGTTAATTAGAGAATTTTATCATTTAGATTGATAATAAATGGAATACTTGTGGACTTTTTATTACCGGAAATGTGTTTTATTTCCCTCAATGATAGGTTGAAGTGCATGAGCAAAGGCCGAATAAATGTATTCAGGATTTTGTTTAAAATAAACACCCGATTCGCACCAATTAGAACCAAGAACCTCATCAATTTTTCTAAGCCAAGTATTATAAAGGTTAATTATATCAAAAGCCCTTAATGCGCTAATATGGGCTAAACATAGTTGAGCAAAAAGCTGGGGGTCATCATAGTCAACATAAGAAATTGAAACACTTCGGTCTTTTTGACCCAGCATTGTTCTTACATAGCCCTCATCAATTCGTATTCTTCGTGCTGTAGTTGAAAATGTTTTACGAGCTACCTTAAATGAAGGCATGCCAACTCTAGAAAGAGCACTTGAATAGGTGCCCCAAACAGTAGAAAACACCTTTGGATTCTTTTTTTTATCAATTGTAAAAAGCCGTAAAAAGTCCACTTCTTCTGGCATTTTTCCTTTTAATCTATCCTCATAATTTGGGTTAGCGGCCTCTTCAGGCTTTAGAAACGAATAATTGGGGTGAGAAGCAGCTAACAAAAATCGCATTACCCCTATAAGATGTCTTATTGGCGGTAATGTAATTAGAATCTTCATTGGAAAACCAGTTTTGTGACGCTCATGTCGATAGATATGTGCATTTCCAAGCAAACTAATTTCAGAGCCGGTGCCAGATTGTTCGTGTTTTATTCGAGAGGCAAAATTATAATCAAGATTGTGCGATGAAAGCGCAGTGATGTCAGCTGGGTACATGCCTCGCATGGAAAACATGAGCAGCCAAAAGCCAATAGCCTCTAGCTCGTTAAACGCTTTAAGCCTGGCGCTTCTATGCTTGGATTCAATTTTAATCTTTTCAATCGCTTGATATATAACTTCTGGGGTTATTGTTTTTACTTTAAGCGTCACATCTTCTCTTGCCCTCCATTGTTTGTCAAACTCAAAATCATGAAAGACATACTTGGTTCTTTTGGCATAGTTACAAATAGCCTTGATGTCTCTTAGATACTTATTATATGTCGCCGCTGAGCCACCCTTTTGAATGACGCGATTTTTTATAACCATCATGTTATTAAAGGTAATGTCAGTGAATAACGGATCTTTTATGCCCGTGTGATGCGAGAAGTTTCCTATTGTATTAAGGTAGTTTTTAAGCGTTTCAGCAGATTTGTCTCTTCTACAAACCAGATTAACAAACTCCCTGATGCTTTTGGTGTTTTCAGAGCCAGACAGCATCCGTTTGGCAAGATCAAAGTCGACCTGTCCAAGTAAGTATTTTTGCTTTACTTCTTCTGATTTGATCTGATATTTTTTAATCTCGTGGTTAAGCCCATCAGCACCAGGGGACCTTGGGTTTACCATATTAAAGCTCTTGTCCCAGTCTTTTGGGCGTACAAAAATCCCTGGGCAGGTAATCTTTGTATCCTTTTTCCCGTCCTTAAGACGGATGCGCAGCGGCGCAGTTCCATCTGTTTTTTCCCTACCGAGAAAGAATTTTAGAGTCATCGAGTACAAAGCTAAAAAATTTGTCCCTAAATTTGTCCCTAATTCTGAAAAACCCTCTGAAACCTACTGATTTTACTGGATGAGCTGTCACCTACTTATTTTAGTGACTTAACAGTGCTATTTGTCAATAAACACAAGGGGTTGGAAGCGGTCAAGGGTCAATATTTTACTGACTCATAATCAGTTGGTCCCTGGTTCGAGCCCAGGCGGGACCACAAAAACCCCTCTAAGACATTGATTTAGAGGGGTTTAATTTTTAAAGTTCTTTTTTCCAAATGAAAGTCAATTGGGTTCTTATTTTAACAGTTCATCTAAAGCCTTAAAAGAATCCGCACCTCCCCCTACAAATTTGTATAGAATTTTGCCAGAGGGATCGATAATAAATTTCGTTGGAAAACCAGAAACATTAAATTTCAAAACGAAATCATCTTCACCATTTCCAGATAAAAGATGTTTCCAATTGTATTGTTTGGGAATAATAAATTTTTCAATTTTTTCTTTTGAATCCCCACTATTAATCCCCAGAACAATCAACTTTTGATTATATTTTTCTTGATATTCTTTTAATTTTGGCATTTCAGTAACACAAGGCGCACACCATGTGCCCCAAAAATCTATTAAAACGTATTTTCCACGCAAAGAGCTAAACTCAAATAATTTACCATCCAAAGTGTTTGTAGTTTTAAAGTCAGGAATAGGTCTTCCAATCATCGTAGTCTCAATTCCTTTTACTCTCATTTCAATTTCCTTGTAAAAAGGGTTTCCTTTATTTTTTAAATCTATATTTCTAAAAACACTTACTGCCTCCTGGTCAGAAATTTGGTTTCTCATCATCATATCCGATAGATACCATATAGCAGCTTCAGAATTTTGATTTGAAGTTATAAAATCAATTTTTTTACGAATAACCTCATCATCAAGTGCTTTAATTGAATCATCAAGCGCGGCTGCATATAGCGCATTCTCTTTCTCTATTTCTCCTTTTTTTAAAAGTAAATTGAAGGATTTATTTACCATAGGGAAAATGCTGCTATTAATAATTGATAAATCGTAGTTTGCTTTCGATCCAGTAGGATATGCGTCAACAAAATCCGAAACCTTTCCTTTAAAAATAATTTTATCTCCTGGACTCGCTAGAAAAGCAAATTGTGAAGATTTTGCAGGATAATATCCTGTTTTAGTTCTTTTAATTGTTCGTTCTACATTTGGCCAAAGGACAATATGTGTTGGCTTATCAATTTTTGCCGTATATATAAAATGATTGTTTTCAACATAAACAGTATCATTTATTCTATTACCCATATTATCAGAATAGCTTGTAGTCATATAAGAAGTATCTAAACCCTCTATTGAACCACTTACTGAAAATGTGCTTAATTGATTTAACTCATTATTTTCACAGGAAAATTGAAAAATTAATAAACAATATAAAGAAGAGATGTATAGTTTTTTCATAATATTCAAAATGATGTTTTTTGAAATATAATTTAGGATATCTTGAATAATTAAGCATCAAAAGATAAAGAAATAACTTCTGCCAAATCTAACAGAGGTTGTTAGTACCCAAGTCATGAAGTTAGTACCCAAAAGGCACTAAATAGTACCCACGGGTACTAATTATATATTTTTATATATTGTATATCAGTAAGTTATAAATAGTTATAATACAGGTGGGACCACCAACAATTAAAGGCGTTAACAGCATATTTGCGGTTTGCGCCTTTTCTTATTTGCCCCCACATTTGTCCCTTAATTTTATTCAGTTTCTCATTAACCCCCTTTTTCGTATTAGTCTTTGAAGCACCTTTATTGTCAATAATAACGGCATTTACAAGCGTTTTTAGGGCAAAACCATGAAATTGCCTTAATGTCCTTTTGCCCTAACTCAACGACACCATGAACACTTCTACAGCTTACTCAGACTTCATCACTTAATTTGATTGGAACTACTTTATTACATGCAGAACACCCTATCGCATCTATACGATGACGGCAAGAAAATGGATTGACCAACTTTTTTCTAGGTCACACAAGGTAGACTACGTCTTTTTTGTCAGCGAGAGAGACAAAGGAGACTATCAACCAATCTATGATACAGAACAAGTTTGTAAGTATGTCTCTAAGTATGTTGGTCATAATGTAGACTATGACTTTATCTTTAAACAAGTTCCCTAAAAGTTTCCATCCAGCGCATTGCCAAACACAGGAGCATGGGTTTTAGAAAACGGTTTTTCTATTGGATCAGGGGGATGGAATTTGATATGTAATCTATTCATTTTTAGGTTATAATATTTTTGTATTTTAAAATCGAAAAGTTGGCTTAATATGCTTAAAATAGACTTAAAATATATACTAGGTGAAACCATAGTTGTAACAATTGGTATTCTAATAGCCATCGGAATAGATGGGTGGTATGCTAATAAACAGGAGCGAGAAGAAATAAACTCTTATCTAATTGAAATTCAAAAAGAATTCGAATCTGAAATAAAGTTCCAAGAAAGAAAACTTCAATTATTTGAACGTCAGCTAAATGGATTATATAAAATAGTCAAAGTAATTAGTAAACAGGAAAAAGATTCAGTAAATATTATAAGTGATCACATTGCCATTTTAACTCAAACATGGGGGGTTGAGGGGTATAATTTTCCTATACTTACTGAGTTTATTGAACTAGATTTATTAAATAAAATTGAGAGTGAAAAATTAAAATCAAAACTAAAGCAATATAATGTCATAATAGATCGAACAAAAGTTATGTGGGATTATTCTATCCAACAGTATAACAATAGAATAGAACCTTTCCTCACAGACACTTTTACATATGCCGACTTATTTGAAATTGAAGGTTACAATGAATTTAATACACCTAGCCATTTAAAAACAAACTTTTATGATCTTTTTGACAACAAGAAATTTTATAATATCGTGGCAATTAAAATTGAGACTTTATTAATAGAAAAAGCAAGATTGAAAAAGGCTAATAAGGTGTTTGAAGAAGTTTTTGAGGAATTGAAAATTCACAATGGCACTTAATAAGACCTTAAACTCCTAAGGCATTCCTGATCTCAATAAGGAAGAGGGTTATAGAAAACAATTTAATATTTACAAGCTCAAGTTATGGGCAATAAAAACACCTAAAATATAGTGCTTGTTATTTAAGTGTTTAGAACTACTCTACTACATTCAAGTAACAAGTATAAAAAAACCGCCACTTCTGGCGGTTTAACATATTTAGAGTATTTAAAATACATATTGGTTTTATAATAAAAACCCCCACCTTATTTCAATTCACCCAATGAAGTGTTCTTCTAATTATTGTATAACCAAAACCTTCAGGTAATATTTCATTCATTTTTGAGTCTATGCTCATTTTTCCATATGGATTATCCTCTTTATAACTTAGGTAATTCATTGCATCATAAAGTGTTGCAAAACCATCTCTAGTAAATACTGAAGCTTTACTTGCCACTCCTTTAGGATGTATTCTTGTATGGACACCCCAACTATTTAATTTAGTTGTCTTTTGCATTTTTTCATGAATGCTCTTCCATAATTGTTTATTTTCTGTGACGAATGCTCCAACATTAGTTGGGCGCGCATAGTTGAAAATAGTGAAATTGGTGTTGTCTCCCTGAATAGCGGTTTCGTTTTGATACCATCTAATACTTGTAACCTTTCTAATACTTTCAGTGCTAATGTCTTCTTGTTTAACACCTAAAAAATCAGTTGACCAAGTTGCCTGACTATTAAATGCTTGATCAAGATTTTTAAAAGTATTAATGATAAGGTAATTTGCCTCAGAAGCATTAGAATCTATTCCAACATTTTTCATTAGGCCCCATCCAGTCATATTGCCATTTTTTATTTCATTTTGAGCAACCTTTGACCAGTAGTCAATTTCTAAATGCTCGAATTGAGCTTGATTTTCAGGTGCTACATAAATATACATGTGCATTGAAACTTGTTTCTGTGAATAGGTAATACTTGTTATTGTGATTGCAACAAATAATAGTAGTTTTTTCATTGTAAATTAATTTATGGTTTGTTTAAAAATACAGTTTTCACCTCAATTCTATTTCATAATATATAAGAAATGAAGAGGGTTTTTTTGAAAATTCCATAAACACTCCTCCAAACTGCGAATTATTATAAATACATAAGGGCAGCAAATAAGAATATTAAACTGCCCTTAAACCATAAACCAATTCAATGAATTGATAATTATATGACCTCTTCTAAACTGGAAAGTTTAATTCAAAAACCAAACTTTTCTTTTCTGAAGTTTAAATAGTTATTTGTATAACTTGAAATTATATCCTCTTGAGATTGAGACTTTAATAATTTATTCCAATTTTTTGTGTTTGTAGAGTATTCAAACTCTACGTGTTTTAAACTCCACCTTTGAAGCTCGTAGATTAGTGGATAAAGATCAATGCCTTTTTCAGTTAGATAATATTCCTTGACTTTTTTATCACTTGACTTTAACCTGAAAGAAATTATACCTAACTCCAATAGTTTTTTTAATCGATTAGATAAAATATTAGTCGCTATTCCTTCATCAGTGTGGTAGGCAAATTCAGTAAACGTAGTTTTCCCTCTAAAAAGATCTCTAATGACTAAAATAGTCCATTTATCTCCGAGCAATTCAAGGGAAATGGCACACGCACATCCTTTTTTATTGATCTGAATTTTTTGATCAATGCAATTCATTTTTAAATGTAATAAATTTCTAATCAAATAAAAACCGTCAAAATTTTTTGACGGTTTAAATCAAACTGGTTTATGATCTTATGCTTACTTGCATAATGCAATTTAAATAAATTTTGAGAAATTCAAAAGAAAATATTGTCAGTTGGAGAAAATGCCAAAAATAGATTCTACTCAAATTAAAAATCCCAATTCAATAATTCCTTTAGCTCACCCAATGGATCCCGATTTATTTAAGATTTGCGATCCAGTATTCAATAAATTAGAAAAATTAAAAATTTATAAGTTTTGGGTTGAAAAAGGATGATAGAATTTGACATATAATCCATTCTTCCTAAATTGAAGGCATTATTAACCATAAATCAATTAAAATGAAAAATCTAATTTTATTGCTATTATTTTCAGGGTCACTTATTGCTCAGAATCGCGAAGTGGTTTATGAAAATATAATCATCACGCCTTTAAAATCAAGCGAAAACTTATTGATTGAAGGAGTTAAAAAACATAATCAAAAATATCATAGTAAAGGTGAAACTACGGCATCACTTTACTCAGTATTAGTTGGTAAACACTCTGGAAAATATGTTTGGTTAAATGGCCCAATGAAAATGGCTGACTATGACAATATGCCCGATAAAGCACACATGGAAGATTGGCAAAAAAATATTAGAAATCATGCCACTGATGAGTCAGTCAAGATGGCTAAATTAAATTGGGACGCAAGTTATAGCCCACCTTCATGGGGAAGCCCAAAATACCTTCTTTGGAGAACTTTTAAGATTAAGCAAGACAATGATAGTTATCAAAAAGTTTTAGAAACCGTTACAAAAATTGGCAAGGTATTAAATACAATTAATGCGCCAAACCCCCGAAGAGTATACGAAAGTGTTTTCAGAAGTGAAGATCGAGAAGATATTACGCTTGTCTACCCTTTTAAATCATTTACAAGATTTAGTGAGTCAAACGGACTCCCGGAAGGATTTCAGGCAGAATATGATAGAATCAACGGGCCTGGGGCATTTAGAAAAGATGTTGGAGATGTATTATCAAATCACACAAACGGATGGCACGATGAAGTGTTAATGCTGATTGAATAAATATAAGCCCTCCCAAATGGAGGGCTTTTCATTTACATACATTCTCTCTATCTTAGAGATATTATTAACCATAAATCAATTAAAATGAAAATCAAAACACTTTTAACATCTTTTGGAATTCTTAATATAATTCAAGGGCTGTTTATGTTTTTTAATGGCAGACAATTAACTGAGGGAGTCTTTCCTGGTGTAGGCAATGAGGCTTTGTCTGTAGGAGCGCAAATGCATATGCCACTCGGCTCAGCATTTGTCGGTTTAGGATTCATATTATTTATCTGTCGCGAAATAGAATTAGAGTCGTCTAAAAAGTTACTGTTTTCTTATGCAGTATTTATTGGTTTCGCCTTATTACAAGCATTATATAACCATCTATTAGGCAATCATAGCGCACCTCCTCCAATTATTATTGTCAACTTAATCTTAGCAACTGTAAGTTTGTATGGATATAAAAAGGGCGCTTAAATAATATATTAAAATCCGCGCAATTAAAACGATATGACCCTCCTAAGTGGAGGGTTTTCTTTTTAAACCAATGAACACAATCCAAATCCTTCTAATCCATTGCTATCATTGACTTAGGATAAGATTCCAGTGCTGTGGTTTTAGGGGAGTGATCTTTGGGAAAAGTTTGTAACGTGATGGGGTTAATCAAGTTTAATGATCTTTCCAATTATGAACAATCTACTTGGAGGGAGGATTGATAATTTTTTTCAGATAACTCAGGGAGTAGCCGGTTTTTTTACTGATCGACGGAAGGCTTTCTCCGTTTAAAATCATTTTTTCTGCCTCTTGCTTTCGGATATTTTCAATCATTTTTCCTGGACCAATAGGATGATATAATTTTGTCAATTGTCTGTAGGAAATATTAGATTTTGCCTTAACGAGGTTAATATCAGAATTTGCTAAGTTTTCTTCAACAAAAATTCTTACTTCTTCTGCCAAATTATTTTCCTTCAACCCACTTGGCATAAAAGTGTTTTTTTTCATTACTATATTATAAACAAGTATAATTATGACAACCGAAAGAAATAAAATAATTACAATTTCTTTTTCAATTATAGCAGAGGGAACTATAGGTTTATAAGCGATAAATAAGATAAATTATGTTGAGTTAATTAAATGAGGATACTCTTCTTCTCGATTTTGAAAACTGAGAATTTCTTCCTTGACCACTACTCCATCCAAAACATTAATTGCATTATTAATTGTAGCATTATTCTTCCAATTTTTATTCCCAGCTAATACTTCTGGCAAGTATACAATCAATGCAGCAGAAATCGAGCGAGATGCACTCTCCCAAAAATAACTAGGAGTATGATCTACGGCATAATAATCTATTGTACCAACCTTAAAGATTGGGTGTTTAAAAGTTGTTGGTTTAGCGAAATAAAATCCCATACCTTCATCGCAGCTTACATCAATGATTAAACTTCCGTCTTTTAAACGATCCAACTCACCTTCAATCACAAAATCAATTGGTTTATCTATATTTTGATACGTTCCATTAATAATTATTTCCGCAGTACTTATCAAATCCATCAATGGATGTTGAGACCCATCGCGCTCAATTATCTTTAAACGTGGTTCATTCGAGCCCCCTTTCTCTATACGAACGTATTCTACATCCAATATTTCTTCCCGAACTTCATGATCTGGACGTTGTATACAAATAGTAATATCTCGAAATCCATGTGCTTTTAAGGCGTAGATTGCTCCTCTGCTTACCGCACCAAAACTAAAAACAATCACCTTTCGTTGTTTACCATAATGACCGTCAATCCCTTTCAATTGCAGCGCATGTATAACGGCACTATAACCCGCCAACTCATTGTTTTTATAAAAAGTATGTCTCCCGATTTCACCATTAGGTTTCCATACAAACATATCTTCAAAAGCAATAAAGGTTAACTTTCTATCAATAGATACTTGTGTCATTTCTTCTTGTTGAACACAATGTGTATAGCCCCATAAAACACCTCCTTTCTTCAATGTTTTTAAATCGGATACTACTGGTTTAGCGACAATTACAATCCCAACATCTGACAAAAGAGAGGATCTAGAAGAGACCCCACCCGTTCGTTGGGATAATTTCTCATCTGATATATTGAAGGGTAAACCATATCCTTTTTCAAAGATGAGTTTTTGTAGAATATTGGGAGGGATACGATCAAAATGTTCTGGATGAATAGGGACACGTCTTTCATCTTCTTTCATTGACGTACCGATAACGCCTATTAGGGGTATTTCCATAGGATAGTGATTAGAGTTAAAACACAAGGACATTAGAATTCCTGAGTTTGATCCGTGAGGCTAACAAAAACGAACAATTGCATCCAGTGTCGGTAATGATTCTTTGTGGACAAATCAAACGGATGAAAGAGGACAATCTGTAGATACATTTGTAAGGTACGTCTAATAAACTGAATAAAGGGTATAGACCTTGATAAAACAGTTAATTATAGACATAAAAACCCTCTACAATAATTGGAGGGTTTTGGAAAAAAGTATAATCCTAATTACAAGAAACCTCTTCTTTGATATAGAGGACTGTTTAATAGACATTTATTAAAATCAAAGAATGAGTTCCTTTAAATTTAAAAATTAACACCAACATTGGTTAAAGTCCAAATCGGACTCGAACTAAGTCCAATTTTAAATTCATTAAAAAATATTTTAGGTCTTTCAATACCCAAGAGGTATGTATTTACATACCCTTAGGGGATGATGTTAATTTGTAATCATTTGATATACAGACGTGTAAGGGGTTGGTTCTAGTGCGGTTGGGACAAAGGGGATAAAACGTGTTAATTTTCCCTCCCCCGTTTAGAATTACAATAACGAATCCAAAGATGAATTGTAAGCCGAAAAACCAATGAAATTCTCCTTTTTCAATTAGATTTATTCCTCCAACGATCACAAAAAAGATTCCATAGAAATACCAGAATATTTTTCGGTAACGTCCAGTTTTTGTTGCTGCTCCCCGGAGCTGTTTTTTTGATCGACCCCTCCGATAAGGTCCACGAGCCCAGCCTTGTTTACCTCATGATTGACAATTTTTGCCGCTAGGCGTATGGCATGAATCAGCTGCGAGAATTCGCCTGTACTAAAGGCCTTGGCCTGTTGGTTTTCGATGATAAACTCACCGAGTGTTTTTCGAGATCGCATAACATTAGACTTCAATGGGTCCGCCTTTTTTGATGTCCTTCTCTACGTCCTTTTCAAACGGCATAAAGTTTTTGTGGAAGGCCTTGGCCAATCGGTGTGCAGTAGCGTAATAGGCGGCATCATTTTTCCATGGTTTTTCTACCCGGGTTTCTACTGCAAGGCGAAAGCGCGGATCGGCGCCTACAAAAGATTGCCGTTTGTAGGTCTCGATGGTGGTCAAAAAATGGAGAAGCTCTTTTTCTAACGCTTCAAAATGCGTGGTTTGTAAGGGGAGGTTTATGTCCCCCCACCACACGGTTTCTTGTGTGGCCGTGTCTTGAACAATAAATCGATCTTTGGGAGATCGACCAGTAAACAGACCGGTTTTGATGGCTAGTGCTCCTGAAGAGGCGGGCCTTGCTTGAAAGTCAGTTACAGATTTTTCAATAAGAAAATCAACAGAAGATTGTAGGTAAATTTTCATGAGGATGGGGCGTTTAATAAAGTGTAAATGTAAACGTTTTTGGAGACCTAGTCGTACACTCTTTAAACCAATTTAACTTTACACAATCCAATTCAAAACAAAAGTTTTAGTTATAAAAATGTAACTTGAAACGAATTTAAACCCCGCCGTTATTTATGAAAAACAACACCGGACAATCCATGCGTATAATTCACCGATATTTGGGCTTTTTTCTTGCAGGAATCATGGCCATGTATGCCCTAAGTGGGATGATGATGGTTTATAGAAATACCGACACCTTTAAAAGAACGGTTGAGGTAGAACAGCAACTCGATCAAGACCTAACCCCTGACGCACTAGTTAAGGCATTGAAGATTAAGGGGTTTGCCGTAACCGATCAATCCGATGCGGTTATTTATTTCAAAGAAGGAACGTATAACCGTCAGACAGGAATTGCGAATTATACGGTCAAAAAGCTTCCCTTGCTTTTAGACAAAATGGAAAAATTACACAAGGCAACAACAGACAGCCCGGTATATTGGCTTAACCTCTTTTTTGGTGCTTCTTTGTTGTTTTTTGTAGTGTCCTCTTTTTGGATGTTTATGCCCCACACTTCGGTCTTTAAAAAAGGACTCTACTTTTCATTGGCTGGCATGGTACTGACCGTTTTATTGTTATTTTTATAGTTAAAGATGCGCTTACTTTTCTATCTACTACTGTGTACTACGGCCTGTTCGGTTGCCCAGCAAACGTCGGAGCAGCCAAAAGAAATTTCTTTAAGCGAAGTTGCGTTGACGTCCAAAAAATGGAGTAAAAAAGACCAGCGCCGGATTCAAAAATTGCAAAATCCCAAATGGCTAGAAGTCCTAGGGACCAAAGGGTTTTTTACGGACAACAAAAGTGCTTATGTTGCCACCAATTCTTTTGAATCCCGCCAATATAACTCAGGACGTTTGGTGTCTCAATCCCGTGAAAAATTTGTCTACAACAATGTGGGGATCAATCGCAACTATGAGTATGACTATGCCCGTCTCGAAAAACGAATAATTCAATTGGCGTTATTTCGTCCAGAAATCAAAGATTTAGAAATCAAAATTGAGTCCAACTGCGAAGGCTATCAAGACATCCAATACCTTATTTTGCTTGAGCGCGACCTCGTCCTCTTACGTCAGGTCAATTCGGTGCAACGGTTTTTAAACAATGTGGTGGTTTCTGACCCTACGGTGATCCGAAAAATACAAGTCATAACCAAAGAGCTGTGTGCGTCCTAAGGCCTTTTATTTAAAAAAAGAAGCCCTTGTAAGTCAGGGACTACTAGGGCTTCTAACCATAAACCAATTCAATAATTGAAAAGTGGCGTAAATTTATACTTTTAAAATTATGAAAAAACAAAATTCGTTCTTTTTTTATAGCCCTATTTTTTGGGTCCCAAAACCGTTGTTTTTTGGGATTTTATTTGCCGTAATGGCACCCTTTCAAACACCGCTAATTGCTCAAGAAATCACCAAGGTTGTAACCCTACCAAAGAAAATTAACGAAACCTCTGGATTGGAGTTTTTCAACGGCCATCTGATAACTCACAACGACTCTGGAGGAAAACCTAAACTGTATCAATTTGACACGCTTGGAGTTGCTCAAAAAACATATACTATAGCAGGGGTAGCCAACCGCGATTGGGAAGACCTGACAGCTGACGGGTCTTACTTCTATATTGCAGATACAGGAAACAATCTGGGCAACCGAAAAGACCTTAAAATTCTAAAGATAAAAGTTGAAAACGACAGCCTAATTCATACTGGGGATATAGAGATCAGCTATGCTGCTCAACAAAACTTTAGCCCTAGAAATAGGCACCCTTTTGACGCGGAAGCCTTGGCCGCTTCACAAAACAATCTGCTGTTGTTTTCAAAAAACAGAGCTGACCTAACGACTGAGGTTTTTATCCTTCCAAAAAACCCAGGCAAATATGAGTTAGCGCCAGAGGATAGTGTCGATGTAGCCGGTCTTGTAACCGCAGCAGATTATAACGAAGATTTGCAATTGCTCATGATGGTAGGCTATAGTTTTCAAGGAGAGCAATTTATCTATCAAGTCAAAGGATTTGACCCCCAAAACCCCCGTTTGGCAGCCCTACAAAAATTTACCCTACCGATTGGAAGAGCACAAGTAGAAGCCATCAAAATCATTGATGCGCACCATTATTGGATCACAAGTGAAGCAGAAAGTAAAGGCCTTCCTAGATTGTTTCGCGTAAAATTATAACCGCTGAGATTAAGATCTATTTTAA
>Ga0255778_10002882_pt1 | contig 14555 bp, 8 predicted proteins | sample 071ome_31_FD_179976 | JGI IMG/M metagenome (GOLD analysis project Ga0255778, IMG submission 179976) | Coastal salt marsh microbial communities from the Groves Creek Marsh, Skidaway Island, Georgia - 071405CT metaG (version 2) | ecosystem: Environmental > Aquatic > Marine > Intertidal zone > Salt...
GGCGGCGGGAACGGGAACGGCGCGCAGATGGGCGTGGGCGCGCAGCGAGGAGGCGGTGGTGGTCGAGGGAATCGCATCGGTGGTGGTGGTGGTGGTCGCGACGATTGGAACGGGAACTGGGGCGACGAGGGTGGGCGAGAACAAGCCAGACCGGGCCAAGAGTACACGCGCGCGGATTACGCGGCGAGCGCGGCGCAAAAGGACGCTTTCTTCGCGCGTCAACAGGCGCTCAACGCGAATAAACCCGAAGGCTTACCTCCGAGTCAGGGTGGTAAGTACGTCGGATTCGGTTCAGGCGGTGGACGTCCGCCGAGACAAGAGGATGAGTTTGAAGCCATCATCGGACACGTGAGCAACGTCACGTCCAAGCTCGGCGCGTTCACCATGAGCGCGGCCAATCGCGCAGCGCAGGCGACGTCGTCCATCGTGAATAACATCTCCGACGGAGATTACGATCAGCTTCAACACCGCGCGTCGCAGACGGCGACCGTAGCCGCGAACAAGGCGTCCGAGTTCGCCAAGCAAGGTTGGGGTTTCTTCAAAGCCGTCTCGGGGCAGGCGATGAAATCGATCGAAACCTTGACGAGCGATATCCCGACGACCGGTTTCGACGACAATCGTAGGTTCCCGCGCGGGAGCGGTGGGAGTATGGGTGGATACTCCCAACAAAACGAGTGGGGACAGGATGATTGGAACTCGAGGCAACAACCGCGGGATCCCGTCGCCCAACAGCGCGACGACTTTTTCGCTCGCAAGCAGACGGAGAACGCGCGTCGTCCGGACAATTTACCGCCGTCTCAGGGCGGAAAGTACTCCGGGTTCGGAAGTTCGTCGAGTTTCGCGAGCGCGCAGAGCCAATCTTTGCCCCAAAGACCGAGTCGTCAGCAATCCGTGAGCTCGTCTACGCACGACGAGTGGGGCGTGTCGGACAGCGAGGACGCCTCGGCTAAGGCATCGGCGGAGGACGAGTGGGGCGATGACGATGAATGGGGGAAATGAATAGAGGGGACATGATTCTTTGTGGTGATTCAATCTAATTTGCGCTAATCAATTCATCACGCCGCGCCCGGCATACCGTCGTTCGCCGCGCCCGGCATACCGTCGTCGTCCCCCGAATCTGGCATGCCCGCCGCCGCGGCTTTCCGCTTCACTCCGCCCGCGCCCCATCCTCGCAACTTGCCGCCCGTTGCCGCGCTCGGTGGCGGCCCACTCGGTGGTCTCCCCATCGGTGGCGGTCCAGACGGCGGTCTCGCCGGAGGCGGCGCGCTCGGTCTCCCCGCCGGCGGCGGTCCGCTCGGCGGTCTCGCCGGCGGTGGCCCGCTCGGCGGTCTCCCCATCGGCGGCGCGCTCGGTCTCGCCCCACCAAACTCCTCCGCTCGCACCGGCGGTGGTCCCGGCACCTCCATCGGTCCCTCAGGCAGCGCCAATCGCTCCTCCTTTCGAACCGCGTGTTTCGGCGGCGGTCCCGGCGGCAACGGCGGCGGTTTAAACGTCGACTCCGGCTCCTCCCTCGGCGCCAACGCCATCGCCATAGCCTTCTCTCGCTCCCTCTGCTTGAAAGATTTCGCCCCGTGCAAGTGTCCCGGCTGTCCCACCAGCGCCTGCTGCTCCGCCGGCGGCGGTGGACCCGGCTCTCGCACGTGTCGAAACCGACACTTGGGCCCGTGGATGCAGAACCCGAGCTTGTACATGTTACAATCCTTCATGTCCTCCAACGAGTGCTTGTACGGACAGTCCGGCTCCTTACACTCGCCGTATTTCGCGAAGAACCGACACGTGGGCATGCGCGATTTATCAAACTGGTGCAAGAACCCGCACGCGTTGCCCTTCATGCATAAATTCCGCAGCCAGTGTCGACAGACCGTCTGTCGGTAATTCTTCCGCCCGCGCTCGTTCAGCTCGGGCGGCGGCGCCTGCGGTTGGGTGTCGTTCGCGTCGAGCTTATCCTCAAAGTCGAAATCGACGTCGAGGTCGTCCATGGCGAGCGAGCGATGGGCGTGACGTGAAGAGGGGCGGAGTGACGAATAGGGCGGGAGATCGCGACGCGACGGGCGTGGCGATGATGACGGTCGCGGTGACGCCCGTCGTCGGGGTGACGCGCGGTGCGCGTCGCGAACGCGACGATGGACACGCGTGTCGTCGTCGCGAGGTGTCCATCGGCGCGCTCGTCGCCGCGTTCGCGCCGTGGATGGCCTCTGAGTCGAGCGCACGCGCGAACGAGGCGCGCGTCTTCGTCCCGTTCGACGGGAAGAGCGCCGCCGCCGTCGCGTTCGACGTGCCGGAGACGTGGGTGCGCGCGATAGATCGTCCGTTCGACGCGCGGGCGCCGCCGAACGGGGCGACGATCGCCATGGTGGGAGATTTTAAGAGCGTGGACACGGTGAGCGTGCGCGTCGAGCGGGCGCCGGCGGGGGCGCGAGACGCGAGGGACGCGAACGCGCTCGCGGAGGCGTTGACGGCGAACGAGCGCGCGGCGGTGGAGGCGTTGGAATCGTTTGGAGTGATCGGTGGGGTGGAGAACGGACGATCGGGGACGATGGCGTTTGAGTTGGATCGAGACGCGAGCGCGCGCGTCGACGCCGAAACCGGACGAACGTACTACGAGTTCGGGTACACGACCGAGGTGTGTCGTGCGAGGATCGAAGAGGGCGCGGGTGGGGCGAAAATATGCGTCGGTCCGAAGGGGGATTTGTTGGAGAGCATCAAGAGACGTAGTCGAGTGGTGGTGACGTTCGTCGGCGACGGCGACGCTATGGTGGTGCTCAAGGCGTCGGCGGTGAGCTCGCGGTTCGATTCGGTTCGTGAAATCATGGATCGCGCCGTGGATAGTTTCGTGGTGCGCGTATAGTCGTGTCTGTGCGTGTGTGTGTTTGTCTAGGTGTGTTAGCTTTTTTAGAAGGTGATTTGACTAGAGAGTCTAACGATTTCTCGTCATTTGTTCCGCCTGCCATTTCCCGGCTTCGGCGTTGACGAGCGCGCCCATGCCCTGACCGTTTTCGACGACCGTCTTCTCGCCTTGATCGCTCGTCTCGCGCTCGCACGCGCCGTACTTTTCACCCACGCACAGTTCCAGCGCGGTCGGGTAGTTGGCCAACGTCTCGAACGCGGGCGCTAATTCAAAACACTCTGAAAACAACCCGTGATCGCCGAAGACGTACAAGCCGTATCGTGCGCGCGAAAACGCGACGACGAGACGACGCACGTCTCGCAAGTGACCGACCGTCTTGCTTCGCACGAGCGAGAGCAAGATGAAATCGTTTTGCTGACCTTGAAACTTATCCACCGTCGTCACGTGCGCCGGGGCGCCGAACAACGGATGATTCGTGCATCGCTGATTCACCACGTCGCGAAGCAAATGCTTTTGTCCGTTGTACGTCGTGAGGATGGAAATCTTCTCCGCGGGGTATCCACACAACCGCATGTATTGATACACGCTCACGACGTATTCCGCCTCCTCGATGTTTTGATAAAAGAAGGGCGTCGGCGCGGACTCTTCGCCCTGCACGTCGACGAATTGCAACGGATGCGCAAAGCCGGCGTTGGCGCGCGCGTACGCCCCCGTCTGCGTGTTCGGTAAATCCCCCAACGTTTCGTATCGCCAATTGTACAGTTTCGCCAACTCAGACCTCGCGCGCCCTTGCGCGTCGAGCTGCGTGTACGGCGTGCCCAGACGCACAAATCTCGCGAACATGGATTGATCCATGTTGGAATACTTTTGAAATGCCGCGTGCTTCACCACGGGTGGCAGTTGATTGTGATCGCCAATCATGACGACACGTTTTAGCCTCGAGTGTCCGTCCTCGTTCTTCTGAAGCAACATCGGAATGAAGGTTTCGATCTCTAATATCTGTGCCCCTTCCTCGATGACCAAGTTGTCGTACTTGAGACTTTGCTTGATGAAATCGTGTCGCTTCAACGCCGCGTGCGTGCACGTCATGGCGATGATTTTCGCGTGCTTGGTAAGCAAGTACTCGGAACGATCGCCCTGCGTGCGAAGCAATTCAAACGCGCGACACTCGTCGAGAGCGGTGAACATCGTCTTTAAATGTCGCATGCACCCCTTGGCGCGCGACATGTCGGCGACCCGATCCGTACCCGTGAATAACGGTTGATTCGGCGCGTCGGCGAAGTACTCGGCGAAGGGAAACGACGCGCGTACGAAATCTTCGTCGGCGGCATCCGCCGCCGCGAAATCCGCCGTAAATTTTTCCCATTTCGCCAAGACGTGAATCTTCCAAAAGTATCCCGCCGTTTCGCACGTGTACGCGACGTCCTCGCCGTTCAGACCGATGGAATCGGCGAGTTTCTCCACCTCGGCTAAAATTTCTAAACGTTTCGCCAACATGGCGTCGACGCGTCCGGCGCGCGTAAAGCGCATCTCCGTGTCTAAATCCGATTCACCCTGACCGAGACGCAGCATGTACCGCGCCGGAACGTCGCGTTGTAACAACTTGACAAACAAATCGTTCAGCGCGGCGTTGGAGTGCGTGATCAAGAGCGTGCGTTGACCAGGTTCGTTGTGATAGAGACAGTGCATGATTTGCGCCGCCGTATCCGTCTTCCCGGTGCCGGGAGGACCGACGACCATGGTGAGGCCCGGGTTTAATCCAGCGCGAATCGCGCCGACTTGCACCGGCGTGAAACGAACGGTGTTCACGTTCGGTTGGTCCTCGGGATACGGACCCGGGTCGGGAGGCACGTACGACTCGGCGCGAATGACGTCGGGAGCTTCGTCGTCGGGAGACGGAAACGTGACGCGATAGGGCGGCACGCGCGTCTTCGCCTCGTTCGTCCACGACACCTTGAACTTTGGAAACGATTCCACCAAGTGTTTCTCGTCTAAAAACGTATCCTTGAAATCGATTGTTTTCAGCGCCTCGTGCGTGTTCAACAACGCCGCGGCGGACGGATCGCCGTAACCCAAAAACACGTCGTGCAACCACTCGGGCACGACGACATCGACGTTCATCAAGTCTCGAATACACGCGAGAATCGCCTTGAAGTTATTCTCCTTGGCTTGACGACGAACCAAGAGGTTTAATCGACCGTACACGTCCACGCCTCTTCCCTCTTGTTCGCGCGTGGTGTCCATCTGATACTGCGCCGCGTCGAGCGCCAGGGTGAAGACGCGCTTGGTGCCGACGACTTGTTTCGGCTCACCGTCGTCGCGTTGCGTCCTCGATCTGAACTCCTTCAGGTACGTGCCCTCACCGTCGCGAATGTCGATGACCTCGGCGCCTCGAACGTGACGAAGACCGAAGTGTTCGCCGGGATTGGCCGCATCGCTCGAACTTGGTCCGACGCCTTCGCAATCAAGCATGAAGACGACGTCGTGCACGCGCAATTCGTCCCACTCGGCACGCACATCCGGGCGCGCCGTCTTGAAGTCTACCGTCACCTCGATGGTGACGCTCGACGGTTTCGACTCACCCACGTCCGGTTTACTCACGTCGACGATGGTGACGCCGTTGGGCGGAATCTCGACAGCCATGCGCGCCCAACCGTTGAAGCGCGCTCTGGAACCGCTCGGATTGGCGACGGGTTGCATGCGCTTCAAGACGTCCGCCAAATCCTCGCGAATCTCGTACGTCGCCTCCAAACGGAACAGGTTAAAGTTCCGAAGCAAGTAATCGTGCATCGTCAGGAACTGTAAGTTCAACTTGGGCAACGCGAGCGCGCCTTGCCCGTCGTATTCGATGCTCGGAATAACGTTTTCGTTCCACAACACCTCCTCGTTCGGATACAACGGCATGGCGTTGATCATCTGTCGTTGGCTTCGACGCTTTTCAAAAACGTTCACCATGACTTCGAGCAAAAACTTTGGATCCTTCGCCCACGGATCCTCCGGATCGCACAATCTGAGTTGTCTGGTGACGAGCTGATGCAATTCCTCCGGCTCGAGCACGGCGAGGTGCTGCACGAGATTTTTTCGTCTCTCCACGCCTGCGCAGTTTCCGAGGGCGAGATCCTTGAGCTTTGGAATGTGCTTGAACGCCAATCGCTGGAACTGCAGCAGACGATCGTAATGCGCCGAGGCGACGTCTTCGTCGCTCAGCGACGCGCCCGTGTGGTCATCGATTTCAAAGTACTGGTAAAAGGTGAACAAATCAACCAATTGCGTGTACAGTCGACCGCTCGGCGCGTCGTACAGAGGCACCATGCGCGCTTTCACCAACAGCGCCTTGTCGCTCATGAGCGTGCGCGTGAATCGTCGCGTGGGAAGCTGCGCGAGCAAGTCGATGACCAATTCCATGAAGCGTTCGCAAAAACGAACCGCCGCGGCGTCTTCAACTTGCGACGCGAACGCGATGAAGTCATCGATCATTCTCAACAACCACGACGATTCTCGGCGTTCTTGAAGCGGTACGTGCGTTTCACCGGCGTCCGCAGCCTTTTTCACCGCCTTGGCTTCCTTTTTCAACATCTTCGCGTGATGCTTAGCCAACACCTCGTGCTTTGTCAACTCCAACTCCAACCGTCCCGCGCTCAGTTTACTCCACAGCGGCAACGACACCAACGGCAACACCACCGTGCGTACGACTTCATTTTCGAGCGACGCGAACGCCCGAATCATAAACATCACGCACGCCGTCTTCTCCGTCGTCGTGAGCGTCTCGTACGAATCCAACGCGCTCTCCAATACGTTTCTAAATCCATCCGCGTTTTCTCCACCGAACGCCCCGAACCCGTCCACGCCCTGACGAAACTTTTCATTCACCGCGTAAATGACGGACATGACGTGCGCTCGAACGCAATTCGCGCGATCTCTCGATCCGAGCGCGAGAAACCGCTCGGCGTACGCCGTCGCGTCCAAAACTTGTAATCGCCCGATCGCCGGCGCCTTGCGTCCACCGCCCAGATCCTCGTCGTAGATTTTTCGAACGACATCACCATCGTACGTCGTCTTCCCGTCATCTCTTCGCCAGTGTGCGCGCGCCGTCGCGCTCAGCGCGTCGTTTTCGATCGCCCGCAGCGTTAATCCCTTCCCTCTTCTATTCACCCTCGTCGTCGTCTCCGTCGCCGCCGCCGCGCCCTTGGACGCCTTCGCGCGCGGCGACGTCGCCTTACCGCCACCCTTGACGCGCTTCACCGCCTCGATCGCGTCCGCCGCCCCCTTGGCGCCGCGTCGTCGCTTGGCCCCGTCCGCCGCGCCGTTCCCGCTCGCCGGCGCGACGGCAGCGTTCTCGAGCGCCTCTCTCGCCTCTCTCGACGGCGACCGCGACCGCGTCGATCGACGAGGCGGCATCGCGCGCGGGGCGTCGACCTCGAACGACCGCTCGTCGACGCGTCGATGTGTGTCGTCGTCGCCGTCCTCGTCGTCGTTCCTTTTCCGTTCCCCAGAGAAAATGAAAAATGAGAAGCAATGAAGTGAGCCCGCGCGCGCTGACGCCACACGTCGACGCGAGATGGCCACACCGCTCGTCACGGGACTCACCGTCGCCGCCGCCGCGCTCGCCGCGCGGTCGGTGGTGACGACGATCGAGGCGTGGGCCGTCGCGGGCCCGCGCGCGCGCGCCTTTTACCAGGGTGGGTTCGAGCCAACCATGACGCGCCGAGAGGCGGCGCTCATCCTCGGCGTGCGCGAGAGCGCGGCCAAGGCCAAGGTGTTGGACGCGCACAGACGGGTGATGATGGCGAATCACCCGGACGCGGGCGGGAGCGCGTTCCTGAGCACGAAGATCAACGAGGCCAAGGCGTTGTTGCTCAAGGGCAAGTCGCGCTCGAGCGAGCCGCTGTGAGAGAAAGAGAGGGGAGGGGCGGCGCGGCGCGCGCGGAGGCGTTCGCCGCGCGAAAACGGTGGTAATAGACGTGGCGTGATTCGAAGCGGAGGAGGACGCGCGATCGTGGTCATTCGCGAGCGAACGCGAGACTTGTAACCTGTACAGTACCAAACACGTGAAATAATCCATGGGCGCCGAGACGCTGGACGTCACCGCGCGACGCCGACGCGTCGTCGTCGCGTCGAACATGTCGCGGGCGAGCGCGAAACCGGTGTCTGCGCACATCGCGCGGTGCGTGCGAGGCGCCCGCGCGCGCGCTCGGTCGATTTCGTGTCGAGAGGAGGCGCTCTTTTCCCACGACGCGCCACCGCCCAGTGGGACGCACTTCGACGTCGTCGTCGCCGGGAACGGTCCGATCGGTGCCTCCGTCGCGAGAAGGGTGTGCGAGCGCGCGCCAAACGCGTCCGTGCTCGTGTTGGACAGCGAGCGGTTGACGAGCGGGAGCGATGACTTGGGGCGCATCGTCAGGCCGCTCGACGCCGAGGGCCGGGACGACTGGACGGCGGCCAACGTCAGGGCGATCGAAGCGTTCGAGGGAATGGCGAGAGCGTCCGGGATCGAGTTTTTCACGCGTAAGGGATCGTTGGCGATCGGGAGCGAGGCGTTCGTGGAGCGAGGGGCGAGTCGGTTGCGAGAGAGAGGGGTGGCGCACGAGCGCGCCAAGGCGACGAGCGGACGGTTGGCGGAGGCGTTTCCGTTTTGGGGTGATGTCGACGTGCCGGAGGAATACGAGGCGGTGTGGGACGAAGTGGGTGGGTTTGTGAACCCACATGCGATGCGTGCGGCACAAAACGCGCTGATGCGACGCGCGAGCGGTGGTGAGGCGAAGATTATTCGCGCGACGTGCGAACGCGTCGAGTCCAATCGAGAGACGGGGACGTGTTCGATTCGCACGTCCACGGGGGCGGAGTACACGTGCGGAACGTGCGTGTTGGCGTGTGGATGTTACACCGAACCTCTGGCGCGCGAGTGCGGGCTCTTGGAGAGCGATCGAGACGAGGTGCGTAGTTTCGGAGAGGTTAAAATTGCGCGGAGAACGGTGTTGCTCGCCGAGGTGCTGGAATCCGAGGTTCGAGGCGCGCTGGCGACCATGCCGACGATGAAATACGAAGTTCCGCGTCGAGTCCTCGATGTCGCGCGCGTGAAATCGGAGACGAACGCCGGAGGGAGCGATCACAGCAGAAACGAGGCAAAATCCGTGTACGTGTTGCCGCCCATTTATTATCCCGGTCCGACGCCGTCGGCGGGTTGGTACGTGAAAATCGGCGGTGGTCCGCTCGAATACTTTGATAAAACCGACCCGAGCTTTGTGCGCACCGAGAGTGAGCTCGAGGAGTGGATGGCGGGCTCTGGCGACGAGGAGGTGGCTGATCAACTTCACGAGATTTTGTTTCACATGTTCCCGAAGACGAATTTCCAGAGTTTGACGTCCAAGGCGTGCGCGTACTCCACGTCGTCGGACGGCGCCATCAAGACACAAATCCTCGGTGCGGGAGAGAACATCATCGCCGTCGCCGCGTGTCAAGGTAAAGGCGCCGGTCCCGCCGATTCCATCGGCGTCGACGTCGCCGACGTCGTCGCCCGACGTCTCGTCGCTTCGTCGTGATTCCGTCATTCAATTCATAAAGCACACATTAATTAATAAACATCATCTACAGCGGCGCGCGCGCCGCGCGAGCATCATTCTACGCGCTAACGTTTTCCTCTCTCTCTACTCCCCACCATGGCGTCCCGATACCTCACATCCATCGCGTCGCCTCGACCGCGCTCGGCGTCCCGCAACAGCGCCATCAAATTCGCTTTATTCCTCTCTCGCAACGTCGTCTCCTCGATCCCCTCGCGACGACCGCGCGCCTTTAACAACGCCGTTCTGGCCTCCGTCGCGTCTCCCGTCGGCGTCGTCGTCGTCGTCTCGATGAGCGCGTACGTGCCCGCGAGCGGGAGGGCGACGCAGGCGGTGAAGGCGAAGACGCCCATGGCGAGTTTCGAGCGCGCGGTGACGCGCACGAGCGCGCGATACGCCCCTGAGGTTTCCCAAAGGAATCGGGACATCGCGTTCGACGGTTCGGGGGCGAGTGCGCGCGCGCGCGTCGGCGCGCGGGCGTGTGACGAGGTGGAGAGGAGGTGGATTACACTCGTCTCGTCGAGCGCCGAGCGAGCGCCGAGCGAGCTTTCAGTTCCGACGACGCGTCGAGCCGGAATCGGTCGGTTTTTTCGTGTGTGGATGAGATGAGATTATTACACGCACGCGAATCACGCGCGTCCAGACGAGGAACCGGACCCGAACAAGACGCGCGCTTCGCAGAGAAGATAGACGACGATGAACGCGACGTACGTGCCGAAGGCGGCGGTGGCCATCGAGGGCGGGAGCTCAAACTCTCGAGGCGAGCGAGATTTGAGCTGGGAGATGAAAAATATGACGGCGAAGAGAGAGCCGATGGAGAGGACGAGTTCGCCCTGTTTGACGTCGTAGGATAAGTTCCCGATCATGGCGGTGAGGAAGGCGACGGAGGAGGCCAGGCCGATGAGTAGGTTGAAGACGGGACCAGCGAAGCATGCGACGACGGCCATGGTGACCTGGCCAGCCTTTGCGACGGCGCGACAGGCGATGAGATCGCCGACGCCGTCGCCCCATGCGACGAAGAGGACGCCGAAGATTTCTTCGTCGACGCCCGCAATCTTGGAGAGCGCGCTCAGAGCCATTACGAGTTCGTCAGACATGAAGTGCATCCAACAGATGGATTGGATGAAGGCGAACGTGCTCACGAACTCGGTCGACGCGGGCAACGGCGTCGTTTTGTACTTGACGGCGATGATGGCGGAGACTGCGAAGCAAATCAACGCGGAGAGCGCGCAGTTGTACACCATCACCGTGGCGGGATCCGAGCTCACCGAGTCGAAGAATTCATTCCCGGGGGCGCATAAGAAGAAAAGCGGACCGAGGAATCCGATCATGATGGCGTACGGTTTATCCATGAAGCCCGCGCGAACGACGGGCATGGTGAACGCCATGGCGACGCGCAGCGGCACGGTGAGAAAGGAGAGTTTCTTCTCGTACTCTGTCATGTCCGCCGTCGCCGACGCGACGATACCGTCGCCGTCCTTGTCCGTCGTCTTCATCGGGCGCACGGACCCTTTGATATCGTCGGGGCCGCCCTTTTGAGACGCCAAATCGAACAACGGTTGGAGTCGCTCGCCACGACCCGAGGATCGAGCGCCGCCCTCCTCGAGCGACGGCCCGTCGGCGCCTTCGGGCGCGGTGCTCACGAAAGCGGTGATGCAAAAGTACGCGGCGTACGCGACAAAGAAAGTCATGGCGTACCACATCTTAAACACTCCGAAGCACATGCCCAGCATCAACGCGATGTTGGCGACGGCGAACGTACCCATCGCCGCGCCGAGCGGTTCCTTGCCGACGTACACCGCGCCGTTCGGGGCGGCTCGAATGACCACTCCCAAAACGACGGTGGCGATGAAAAACCCACTTCCGAGCGTTGATCCGACGACGACGTTCAGATTCGGCGTCACACCCTCGGAGAGCTCGGAGACCTGCGCGTACAGATCCGGCGCTCCGTTTCCGAGCGCGAGCAGCGTCACGCCCGCCACCTCGGGCGACATCTTCATCATCGTCGCCGTGTACTCGAGCGCCGGCACGAAAAACGTTCCCGCCGCCACCGCTAAAGCATACGTGGACGCGACAGCGATCAGAACCAAGCCCAACACCGGGAATAACATCGTCTGCAATCCGAACGCCTCCTTGTCGCAGTACGCGTAACTCAGATACGACCCCAACCTTCCATCGCACGCCTCTGTCTCTTGCACGTGCGCGCACTTCGCCGCTCTGTCACCGACCACTCTCGCCGGCGCGCACGGCCACGCCTTCTCCGCCGCTCTCGTGCGTTCGAATTGCTCGCGCAACAACTCCTTCTTCGTCGGCGGCGGAGGCGGCGGTTCCGGAGCCCGTCCTCTCCCTCCTCCCAACAGCGCGCGTCCGCCCGCGATCGACGCGCCGTCGCCGCCCGCGTCTCCCACGAACGTCCTGGAATGCGCCCCCATCGCGCTCGCGATCGCGCGCGCGCCGAGCGCGACGACGAGCGCCATCGTCCCCAACGACCAGCGATTCGATGATTCCCAGCGTCCACGCGCGCGCGCGCCGCCCCTCGCGCGTCTCCTCGCGCGCGTGCTCGTCGCGCGCGCGCGCGCATCGTTCGCGCCCGTCTCCTCGCGTGCGCGCATGTCCGCGACGGAGGAGGATGCGCGCGCGTGTGCCGTTCGCCCGTCGGCGCGCTGACTCGACATTTCGACGCGGGCATGCGCGCGACCGCGCGACCGCGCCGACGCGCGCGAGACGCACCGGCGCGCGCGGCGTCGTCCATCGCGGCGCTGTTCGACGCGCGCGAGAGGCGTCGCGCGACGTCGGCGAACGCGACGACGACGAATCATCGGCATCTTTCAAAAGCGGCGACGGATTTGGTCGAGCACGCGCGCGCGAGCGGTCGCGTGCGTTCGTCGACGGCGGTCGGCGCGGTGGAGGTGTTTTTGAAACCGTACGGCGCGGACGCGGCGAGCGTGACTCCGGCGTTCGCAGGGGATGAGTTTATCCGGTTTTGTCTCGAGCGACAGCTGGGCGACGACGACGAAACCGACGACGACGACGACGAGGACATCGACGACGATGAGATCGCGTCGAGCGATGAAGAGGCGCGGGAAGAGAATCAGAGACGATCTGGATGTCCGTCCGCGACGACGCGAGGGGTGGTGGAGCTCGAGGTGGAGAGTGATTTATCGGATTCGTCGCCGCCGGCGAAGCGTCGCGCGCGACTGGAGACGGAGAATCGGAATAACGACGACGATGAGATTGTGATTCTGAGCGATTCGGACGACGGTGAGGATTCGGAGAGGGAGCGCGAGCGCGCGAGACGCGTGGTCGGGAATCACGTCATGGGTGGGAGTAAGGCGTGGTCGAGGGAGGATGGGTTTGGTCGAGCGACGGCGCCGGCGTTTACGGGACGGGGCACGACGAGCGGGGTGGAGTTTCGTCGAGGTGAGGCGGTGTTGGCCATGGCTGGCGTCCGAGCGCCTCCTCCTCGAAAAGAGTCCGGCGCGCAGGAACGACCGGTGACGGCGAAATCGGCGACGGACGCGATCGCGCGACGCGCGAACGAGACGCGAACCAATACGCCCTCGGCGCCGCCGGCTCGAGGCGGTCCGCCTGATGATTGGCGAGAGATGGATGATTTCGATCTCGCGAATAGAATGGTGTTCAAAAACCACTCGTTTCGTCACTGTCAACGCGAGATTTGCGAACAGAGCGTTCAAGGGTGCGATTGTTTCGTGTTGATGCCCACCGGCGGCGGGAAATCGTTGTGTTACATGCTCCCGGCGATTTTGCAGGGCGGCGTCACCGTCGTTTGTTCGCCGCTCTTATCCCTCATCCAGGACCAAGTGTCGCACTTGGTGAAAGATTTCAGCGTTCCCGCCACGTTCCTCAGCTCGGCGCAATCGCAGGGCGACGCCGTGGCGGTGTTTCGAGAATTACGCAAACGCCGTCCGACGATTCGATTGCTGTACGTGACGCCCGAGAAGCTCGCCTCGAGCGCGGCGTTGGCGGACGTCATGCGTGCGTTAAACGACAACGGACTCTTGACTCGATTCGTCATCGACGAGGCGCACTGCGTGTCGTCGTGGGGTCACGATTTTCGTCCGGATTACAAGGCGTTGGGATGTCTGCGCAAAGACTATCCCAACGTTCCGATCACCGCGCTCACGGCGACGGCGACGCCGGCGGTGCGCGCCGACGTCATGAAGATATTAAAAATCACCAAGACGGCGCGATCGTTCGTCGTGACGTTCAATCGTCCGAACATCTCTCTCGCCGTTCGTCCCAAGCGTGATCTCCATGATTTAGAAAAATTCGCCGAGTGGATCGCCGACGAATTCGGCGCCGCCGACGCCGGCATCGTCTACTGTCTCAGCCGTGACGAGACGGCGAGCGTCGCGCAGGCGTTAAACGACGCGCGCGCGCGTCGACACCGCGAGGGACTCCCTCCTGGGCCCAGCGCGGCGTCGTATCACGCCGGTATGACGGATTCTCAACGATTGGCTGTGCAAAACAAATGGATGTCCGGAGACGTCGCCGTGTGTTGCGCCACCATCGCCTTCGGCATGGGCATCGATAAACCCGACGTCCGATGGGTCGTCCATCACTGCGCCCCGAAATCTCTCGAGGGTTTATACCAAGAGGTCGGACGCGCCGGACGAGACGGTCTCCCGGCGCGAGGCGTCGTGCTGTACGCGAGACAAGACATCGGACGCATCGAGCGTTTGATTAAAATGCCGCAAAAAGGCGTCTCCAAGCGAAGTCGACTGGAAAAGTCGATACCGCTCTTGCGCGCGGTGGAGACGTATCTCGAGGATCGGTCGACGTGTCGACGCGTGGCGTTATTGAAATATCTCGGGGAGACCGTGTCCAGCGCCGTGTGCGCGCGCACGTGCGATAATTGTCGCCGGCGCGCGGGTCTGGAGCCCGCCGACGACGACGCGTGGGACGCCGCCGTCGCCGCCAAGGCGCCGCCCAAGAGACGCGCCGCGTCCGCGGGTGGTGGGAAAAAGCGTAAGCGCAAGTACGGTCGTGGAAAACGAACCGCGAAATGACCGAGCCGCGCGCGTTGTAGGAGTAGTCGTAGTAGTAAGAAGTAAGACGAAGCGACGTCGTCGTAGCTTATCCGCCGGAGGTCTCGGCAAAGAGCTGATGAAGACGCTGACTTCCGACCG
>Ga0255778_10002896_pt1 | contig 14482 bp, 13 predicted proteins | sample 071ome_31_FD_179976 | JGI IMG/M metagenome (GOLD analysis project Ga0255778, IMG submission 179976) | Coastal salt marsh microbial communities from the Groves Creek Marsh, Skidaway Island, Georgia - 071405CT metaG (version 2) | ecosystem: Environmental > Aquatic > Marine > Intertidal zone >...
AAATGTAGCTCGGATTGGAGCTCATCATCAGCCCATGCAGGGTGAGGGCTTCATTTTCGACCAAATCCAAGAAGGCAGGCAAATCGCCGGTAGCCAAAATGGATTCCAAGGCTTTCATGTGGGTATGCGCCTGCGCAAAACGCTGTTGCGCAAAGGGATGTCCGTCCATCAAGGCGTGGCCGGCTGTGCTGCTGACCGCCTTCTGACCGACGTCCACCAACACCACCATGTCGCGGAAGTCTTGGAAAACAGGATGCACCGCATGGGGGTAAGAGATTGCGTATTCGTCGTGGCTGCCTGGAACGGAAGGGGTCTCGCCCCACACCGCCAAACCGCCATAGAGGGATCGGCTCGCACTTCCAGAACCTAGCCGAGCCAAAATAGACGCCTCGCGGCGCGCATCCGATTCCGGGAGGGCGTGGCCTAGGGCTTGGGCGGCATCTACCACACACAAGGCCAAAGCGCTGAGGCCGGAGGCGGAGGAGGCAATGCCGCTCGAGTGCGGAAAGCTGTTAAAGGTGTCCACGGTCAAGCGGTACTCCGCTAACCAGGGATGGCGGTGCTGGATGCGGCTTATGAACTGCTCAATCTTGGGGACAAAGCTGGGGGTATCTACGCCGTTGAGCAACACGTGGACGCCGCTGCCTGCCTCAAAGGTGGCGCGGGTCTGGGTACGGCAGGCGTCGAGCGTAAAGCTGATGGACGGATTGGAGGGCAGTTGGGGGTCGCGCTTGCCCCAGTACTTGACGAGCGCAATGTTTGATGGACTCTGCCACCCAAAGGTCATACTCATGCGGAAACGGCTTCGGCTTCGGGAGCAATTTTCTTGACCATGCCTTGGAGGGCGCGGCCAGGACCGACTTCGTAGAAATGCGTAGCGCCTGCCGCAACCATGGCTTGCACCGTTTGCGTCCATTTAACGGATCCGGTCAACTGCGCTTTGAGATTGGCCCGAATTTCCTCGGGGTCCGTCACAGGCGCTGCGACTACATTTTGGTAGACGGGACAGCGCGGGGTTTGGAAGGTGACGGCGTCGAGGGCCGCAGCCAACTGCTCGCCGGCGGGCGCCATCAAGGGGCTGTGGAAGGCACCGCCCACGGGAAGGAGGAGGGCGCGTTTAGCTCCGGCTTCCTTGCAGGCCTCACAGGCGGCCTCTACCGCGGCTGTAGCGCCCGAAATGACCAATTGGCCGGGGGTGTTGTAGTTGGCGGGGACGACCAATCCGGGCGTGTCCGCACAAATCTTTTCGACCACTGCATCGTCTAAGCCGAGGATGGCGGCCATGGTGGAGGGCTCTGCTTCACAGGCGGCTTGCATGCCCAGAGCGCGCTGGGACACGAGACGCATGCCATCCTCAAAGGACAGGGCCCCTGCGGCGACCAAGGCGGAAAATTCGCCCAGAGAGTGACCCGCAACCATATTTGGTTGGAAGGCCTCGCCCAGGCTGAAGGCCTTCGCGACGGAATGCAAAAAGATGGCGGGCTGGGTGACCTTTGTTTGCGTCAGGTCCTCCATGGTCCCTTCGAACATGATGGACGCCAAGTCAAAGCCCAAAATGGCGTTGGCCTGGTCAAAAAGGTCTTTGTGAGCCTCGTAAAGGTCCTGGCCCATGCCGGGGCTCTGGGCACCTTGGCCCGGGAAGATGTATGCGTTCATGCTCCGAAGTATTCGACAAAGTTGTTTTCTGTCTCGATGATGCGAATGCCATGCAAGATGGCTCCTTTGGCGGCAATCGCGGGCGCCAAACGCTCCCAAAAAGCGATGGCCAAATTCTCCGTGGACGGCATAATGCCCTTCAGAAAGGGGACGTCCTCGTTGAGGTTTCGGTGATCTACATGTTCAATCACCTCGCGTTGCATAATTTCTTTCAGGTCTACCAAATTCATGACAAAGCCGGTATCCGGGTTTACTGTTCCCTTAACCGTAACAATGAGCTGAAAGTTGTGGCCATGGCCGTAGCGGTTGGAACATTTTCCAAAGACCGCCTCGTTTTGGTCCTCCGACCAAGCGGCATTGTACAAGCGGTGGGAGGCGCTGAACGTCTCCCTGCGTTGAATGTACACCATGTCTGTACTCGATTATTCTGCCAGGGTAGGACGTGCGTTGGCCTCAACGGGAGCGGGAAGAGCTTGAAGGCTCAAAAGCATGGATTTGACGGCACCTTCTTCTTCCAAACGGTAGGAAATCAACGCTTGGTTAGGCGCAAAGGCCAAAGAGGGGGTGACAATCTGAATGCCGAAGGAAGCATAGCCTTTAGTGTTCAAGACATTGCGCTTTCCAGATTCGTCGGTCAAGCGGAAAGAACCGGAGGCCCACTGGGCGCCATCCGTCAATTGAACGTCTACCACTTCCATGTACTGGTTAGCGGCTTTGGTAACTACCGCGCTATACTGGGTAGCAGACTTCTGCGAAATCGTTGCTTTTGGAGCGGAACAGGCAGCCAAAGACACGGCAACCACGAGCAAAGAGGCCCACTTTTTCATAATATCAAGTATTTAGGGCAAAGGTCGGAAAAAGGCGGGAAAGAACCTACCAACTGCCGCTGGCACCGCCGCCGCCGCCCATGCCGCCTCCGAAGCCGCCAAAACCGCCGCCTCCGAAGCCGCCGCCACCACCAAATCCACCGCCGAATCCGCCGCGGTAGTAGCCACCGCCCATGGGTCCCACCCAGTAGCCGCGGCCGCCGCCAAAACCACCGCCCATGCCGGTTCCGCCGTTGCGTTTAACCAGCATCGTGACGATCAGCGCTACGAGCAAGATGAGTAAAACGGCTCGTTTTTTCCGGGCGTCGTCGTCGGTACGTGCTACCGCATCAAATTGCCCGGAGAGCAGTTGGGCCATTTGGGTGGCCATTTCCGACAAACCCGCTTCGTAGGCGCCCTCGCGGAAGGCGGGCACCAAAACCTCTTGGATCAGTCGACTGCATTGAAAGTCCGTGAGGGTAGCTTCTACGCCATAGCCGGTTGAAATGGCCATTTTGCGATCTCCCAATGCGATCAAAACCAAAACCCCGTTGTCTTCCCCTGCCTGGCCAATGCCCCATTCGGTCAAGGTCTTGGCTGCGGCGAAGTTGATGTTATCGGCACAGGATTCCACAAAGAGCACGGCAATTTGCGTCGAGGTGGAGTCGTTGATGGCCTGAAGAACGGCCTCTAGCCGCGCTTCCTCGCCCGCGTTGAAGAGGGTGGAAGCTTCTATGCCTTGGAAGGTCACGAGCCCTTCGCGAACTTGAGGTTTGGGGTAGGGCTGTGCGTGAAGCACAAGACTCACGCCCAAAAACAGGAAAAGAAGGGTTTGACGCATCAGGCGGAGGTGCTGATTTCGTCCGAAAGTTCATTGACGTCCGCGTCCCCCGCATGCGGAAAATGCGTGGCCAAGGCCTCGCCAGCTTGTGCGATGCCCGAACACAATGCGGCCACCCAGTCTCCGGCTTGGAGCTGTGGCTTCATCGCATCTCGGACCCCTTCCCAGTAGGCTTGCCCCACTTTCTCGTGAATGCCTTGGTCGCCCAGAATGGCGTACTGGTGGCTGTCCACGGCGAGGTAGAACAGGATGCCGTTGCGCAATTCGGTTTTGTGCATGCCCAATTTCTGGAACCAGTACCGCGCTTCCACGAGCGCATCGCGGGTGCAGGTACTTGCGATGTGCACGCGGATTTCGCCCGAACAGGCTTTTTCAGCCGAAGAAATGGCCGCTTGCAGCGCTGTTTGCTGCTCGGCGCTCAGGAGTTCCTTCATTCAAACGAAACTTCGGGGGCAGCCTCGGCGCCCTGTTCCGCTTCAAAGTAGCCACGGGGGTCAAAACCGCCCATACCTGCAATGATGGAGGCCGGAATGCGCTTGATCGCACTGTTGTATTCTTTGGTCGCGGTGTTAAAGCGGTCGCGTTCCACATTGATGCGGTTTTCCGTGCCTTCGAGCTGGTTTTGAAGGGCCAAGAAATTCTGGTTGGCCTTAAGGTCAGGATAGCGCTCCACGGTCACGAGCAAGCGGTCCAAAGACCCCTTGAGGGCGCCCTGCGCTTTTTGGAAGGCTGCGATGTTCTCGGGGCTCAAGTCCGCGGCGCTGAGGTTTACGGAGGTAGCGTTGGCGCGGGCCTCAATCACAGCGGTAAGCGTCTCCTGCTCAAAGTCCGCATAACCCTTCACAGTCGAAACCAAGTTGGGAATCAGGTCGGCCCGGCGCTGGTACGCACTCTGAACATTGGCCCATTGGCCTTCAATGTTCTCGTTGAGGGTAACAAAGCGGTTGTTGGTGCTCACACCCCACATGATGAGGCCTAAGACAAAGGCGGCAATCGCCAGAACTACGATGGTAGAACGTTTCATTTTAGAGAATCGAGTTGTTTTTTTAGGGACTCCATGTCCCCTTTAATCTTTAGCAAACGGCGTACCACTTCTTCGTTGTTTGCGGTGTCTGCCGGGTTGTCTTTGTATTTTTTTCGTGCGCCTTTGAGGGTAAAGCCGCGCTCTTTGACCAAATGGTAGATCTGCCGAATCAGCTCCATGTTCTCCGGCGTGTACTTGCGGACGCCGCGCTCGTTCTTTTTGGGGCTGAGTTCGGGAAACTCTTTCTCCCAAAAGCGCAAGGCCGAAGCGTTGATTTCAAAAATCTTGGCCACCTCACCGATGCTGTAGTAGCGTTTGGTCCATTCGGACGGAATGTTCGGCATCTTAGTCAAAGCTTTGGTTAGACGAAGCGGCTGCCTTCACGAGTGCGTCGTATTCGGCAGGGGTCAATTCGTTGAAGAAGTAGTTGATGGGGTTTACGCGACGTCCGTTCCGAATGACCTCATAGTGCAAGTGCGGCGCCGTCGAACGTCCCGTATTGCCCACATAGCCGATCAAATCACCGCGCTTGACTTTTTGCCCCCGGCGCTTGACGACGCGGTCCATGTGCGCGTACAAGGTGTGGTAGCCAAAGCCGTGTGAAATGGTCAAATGCTTGCCAAATCCCCGTCCGCCGTACACGTCATTGGAAATGATGGTGCCGTCAGCCGTGGCGTAGATAGGCGTGCCTTTCTTGGCGGTAAAGTCTACACCCGCGTGCATTTTTCGCACTTTAAAAATGGGGTGGACACGGTAGCCAAAGCCTGAGGAGAAACGCACGCCTGCACGCACCTTCACGGGGCGGATGGCGGGAAGAGCATTCATGAGGGCCTCTTTGTTGGTGGCCATCTTGGCGAGTTCGTCTAGGCTTTCCGATTGGACTGCGATGCGCTTGGTCAGTTCATCCACCTTGCGAGCGGTGCGTTCCAGCAGCGATGCATTGGACAAACCCCGAATGACTTCGTAGCGTTCCGCAGCGCCCCCAATGCTGGAGAGGCGAAGCTCGTCCGCCAAAGGTTCGGATTCAAAAACGACGCGGTAGACCTCGTCGTCGCGCTGCTCCATGTCGCCCATCACCAGGGAGAGTTCGTCAATTCGGTCGTTGAGCTGCTCGTACGTGAGCAAAACTTCGTTCAATTCGCGCTTGAGCGCCTTCTCTTTGGGGGAGTCCAATACGGATTCCAGCACGAAGAAAAACACAATGCCCAACAAGGCGGAGGCCAGCAAAAAGAGGCTGGTATCGCGTAAACGATGGCGCCAGGTGCGTTCCACTTTGTGGTACGCCAACGTCAAGGGGTCATATATATACTTCGTCTTCCGCATGGCCGGGGGTTTTCCCGTAATTTTGGAGTCCCTCAAAAGTAGGCAATCATGACTTCCTCGGAAATTCGTACCACCTTTTTGGACTTCTTTGCTTCCAAAGGCCATGCCATCGTGCCCTCGGCGCCCCTTGTAATCAAGGATGATCCCACCCTGATGTTCACCAATGCGGGCATGAATCCGTTCAAGGATGTCTTTATTGGTGCGCGTCCGGCGCAGCACCCCCGAATTGCGGACACCCAGAAATGTTTGCGCGTTAGCGGAAAGCACAACGACCTGGAAGAGGTAGGTATCGACACCTACCACCACACGTTGTTTGAGATGTTGGGCAACTGGAGCTTTGGCGACTACTTCAAACAGGAAGCCATTGAATGGGCCTGGGAACTTTTGACCGAGGTCTACGGACTGAATCCGGAGCAACTCTACGTAACGGTCTTTGGCGGCGACGCAGGCGACGGTTTGGCTGCCGACGAGGAAGCGCGTGGCATGTGGCTGAAGCACGTTGCGGCTGATCGCATCCTGAACGGCTCCAAAAAGGACAATTTTTGGGAGATGGGCGAGACGGGACCCTGCGGGCCTTGCTCGGAAATCCACATCGATCTGCGCCCAGCTTCAGAGCGCGCCTCACAGCCTGGCGCCGACTTGGTGAATGCGGATCACCCTCAAGTCATCGAAATTTGGAACCTCGTCTTCATGCAGTTCCAGCGCAAGGCGGACGGCTCATTGGTGCCGCTTCCCGCGCAGCATGTGGATACGGGCATGGGCTTTGAACGCCTCGTGCGCGCTATCGAGGGCAAATCTTCCAACTACGATACGGACGTCTTCAAGCCCTATTTGGACAAGCTAACGGCCTTGAGCGGGCACGCTTACGGCCAGACCGAACGCATCGACATCGCCTTCCGCGTAATTGCGGATCACATTCGCGCGGTGGCCTTTGCCATTGCCGACGGCCAATTGCCCGCTTCAGGGGGCGCGGGCTACGTTATTCGCCGAATTTTACGCCGCGCTGTCCGCTACGGCTACTCAGACCTCGGTTTCCGCGAGCCCTTCATGACGCACTTGGTGCCCGTCATGCAAGCGGCCATGGGCGAGGCCTTCCCCGAACTGTATCAACAAGGCGCTCTTGTCGCCCAAGTCATCGCCGAGGAGGAAAGTGCCTTCTTGCGTACCTTGGAGTCGGGGCTGAAGCGCTTGGATGTGGCGATGGCAGAAGCCAAAGACGGCGTTGTTTCGGGCGCTCGTGCCTTTGAACTCTATGACACCTTTGGTTTTCCCTTGGACCTCACGGCCCTGATTTGCCGCGAAAACGGCTTGTCCGTGGACGAAGCGGGTTTCGGCGAGGAGATGGCCCAGCAAAAGGCTCGTTCGCGCGCGGCCTCTGCGCAAAAGGTGGGCGATTGGGTGGAGTTGGCGCAAGGCCAAAGCGACCGCTTTATCGGCTACACCGTATCTGGAGCCACATGTGCAGTCCTGCGTCACCGCGAAGTAGAGACGCCAAAGGGCCGCTTGGTTCAGGTGGTTTTGGAGGGTACCCCTTTCTACCCGGAAGGGGGAGGTCAAGTGGGCGACCAAGGCTTCCTGACCTTCGGTGAGGAGCGCATTGCGGTGGTGAACACGACCAAGGAGACAGGCGTGATTTTGCACCACTTAGCGGCTGCCCCATCCACGTGGACGAGTTCGGTGCTTGCGGAAATCGATGTTCAGCGTCGCCGCGCATCCGCTGAAAACCATTCCGCCACCCACCTGATGCACCATGCCCTGCGCGAGGTGCTGGGGACGCACGTAGAGCAGCGCGGCTCGCTGGTTTATCCAGGCGGTTTGCGCTTTGACTTCTCCCATTTCCAAAAAATCAGCCCGGAGGAGTGGACGGCTATTGAGTCCAAGGTGCGCGCGATGATCGCCGAAGCCTTGCCCTTGCAGGTGCACGAGAACATGTCGGTGGATGCAGCCAAAGCCATGGGCGCCATGGCGCTGTTTGGCGAGAAGTACGGCGATTCGGTCCGAGTGATTCAATTTGGGCCCAGCATCGAACTCTGTGGCGGAACTCACGTCGAGAATACGCAGCAGCTGGGCACCTTTATTCTGTTGAACGAGTCTTCGGTGGCTGCCGGTGTGCGCCGCGTGGAGGCCTTGGCCGGTGAAGCGGCCATGACCTACCTGCTCGAACAGCGTCAAGCCTATGCCGAGGTTCTCGCGGAAGCTAAAAATCCCGACGCAGCGGCCGTGATTCGCGACTTGCGTTCGGAATTGAGCGAGCTCCAGAAGAAAGTAGACGAATTAAACCGTGCCCAAGCGGGCAACCTCAAAGGCGAACTGCTGGAATCTGCGGTGCAGGTTGGACCCTACACCGTAATCGCAGCGAAAGTGGCCCTCGATGCGGCCTCGGCAAAAGATGTGGTCTTCCAATTGAAAGATGCGAATCCCGCATCTGTCATTGCTTTGGCCATGGAAGCGGACGGCAAGGCGCAGCTCCACCTCGGGGTTGGACAAGAGGCCCTCGCACACGTGAACGCGGGCCAATGGGTCCGTGAACTGGGCAGCTACATCCAAGGCGGTGGAGGCGGCCAGGCCTTCTATGCGTCTGCGGGAGGTAAGAATCCAGCAGGAATTCCCGACCTTTTGAAGGCTTTTCATGAAAAAATTGCCGCATGCGTAGCTTAATTCTCACTGCATGGATGGCGTTGGCCTTGGGCGCACAAGCTCAGTCACAGCCTCGCTACTACACCGACAGCGATGTGCGCCAGCGCGTCGTCAACTTCAATGTCTACGGCCAACCGGGTACGGTTTTCCGCCGCATTGGAGCAGATCTCAACGGGGTCCAGCCCGAGGTGACCGATAAATTTTTGCCTCGTTTGATGGGGGAGACGGGTTTTTCCGCAGATTTCAACCTCCGTCCGCTGTATTTGGGCGTGGGCGTGGGCCAAACCTGGGTCAACTACGGGCATCGCCTGGAAAACGGTGATGTGCAGGAGGTAAAGGCGCGCTATTGGGCGATTCCCTTGCGTGCAGGCTTGGTAACCCACTTGAGCGACGAGGTGACCCTGGAAGCCTGGCCGACCGTCACGTACCGAAAGGCCATTTCCTTTGAACACAGCACCCTGGCCAATCCCGTCTATGTGGATCAGTTTTGGACAGCAGGCTTGCAAGTGGGATCCACGGTAGCCATCAATGAATACGTCAGCTTCCTGCTTATGGGCGTCATGGACTATGGCTTTGGCGACCTAGAGGCCGGTGCAACCTGGCGCAGCTACACGGAATTGCCGTTGTTTTTGGGCGTTCGGGCCGGTTTGCGGGTTTCCCTGTAATTCCGTTCGCTTACAAGGCGGGGAGCAAGCGCTCTAAGGCCATTCCTCGGGACCCTTTTACCCAAACGTAGCAATTCGTAAGGCGGGCTTCATGAAGGGCGGCAAGGGCTTCGTCCGTCGTTTGGAACGACCTAAACGTGCTCGGGTGCTTTGTTTTCTCAAAGGCTTCGCCAATGAGCCAAACGTTTTCCGCACCTTCCGCCACAAAGAGATCCACCATGCGCTGGTGTTCCTCCTCGGAATAGGCTCCAAGTTCAAACAAGTCCCCCGCGATGTAGTGGTGCGGTCGATCCATGTGGCTGGTCGTGGCATACCGAAACGAGGCCTCCATGCTGCTTGGATTGGCATTGTAGGCATCTAAGAAGACCAAGTTGCGTTCCGTGCTGCGGAGCTCTCCGCGGTTGTTGGTAGGCACATACGAGGCGATTCCGGCGCAAATAGCTTCTGGCGCTAGTCCAAAGTGTTCCCCGAGGGTCCAGGCAGCTTTCAGGTTGGTGCCTTGATAACTTCCACTCAAATGACTTTTGACCGAATGGGCGCCGTTACGGATGTGTACGAAGCCGTCGTCCTCCATCCACGTATGAAGCTCGGCTCGGAAGGTCCATGCGGTTGAGCCCGCGTGCGCTACTTGGAGGGGGTCGTCCGGATTGATCAGGATTTCGCCACCCGTGCCCTGCAGGTAACGATAAAGTTCCGTTTTGCCTTTGATGACGCCTTCTATACCTCCGAAGCCTTCCAAATGCGCTCGGCCAAAATTGGTGATGTAGCCCAGGTTGGGTTCGGCCATGTGGCTCAAGGCGTCAATTTCGCCTTGGTGGTTGGCGCCCATTTCAACGACGGCCAGTTCATGGGCCGATTGCAGCTGCAAGAGCGTAAAAGGAACGCCCAAATGGTTATTGAAGTTGCCCTTTGTGGCGTGAAGGTTGAATTTTTGGCTGAGTACAGCGGCAAAGAGTTCTTTCACTGTGGTCTTTCCGTTGCTTCCCGTCAAACCGATAATGCGCTTCCCCCAGTGGCGTCTATGGTGACGCGCAAGCTCTTGTAGCGTTTGCAAGACGCTGGGCACGTGAAAGACGCGAGCATCTGTAGGGTCCAAGTCCTCTGGGAGGTCCTCAACGACGACGGCAGACGCACCTTGCTGCAAAGCTTGAAGGGCGAAGCTGTGTCCGTCGAAGCGCTCCCCTTTGAGCGCAAAAAAAATCTGCCCAGACGCCAGAGAACGGCTATCTGAGCAGATTCCTACACGCTCGTCAAAGCGTGCGTAGAGCGCTTCCATTAGGGCTGGTAGCGGCGGAACTTTTCTTGTTTAGGAGCAGCGGTGCTCTTACGGCGCTTGCTGTCTTCGTTTTGGAATCCTACGCGGTCCATGGCGCAACGGAAACCAATGAAGTCGGTAGACAAGTCCTGCTCCAAGTAACGGCGCGTGCCAGGAGACAACCAGTAGGCCATGTCCTTCCATGAACCGCCCTTGTACACACGGGCATTGTTGCCGATCAGGGTAGACTCGCCGTATTCGTACATCGGTGCATCTCCTTCAGCAATACCGCCTTTGTCGTAGAGGATAGACGATTCAACGTCACCGTCTTGGAAATCGCGGTAATCCGAGTACTGGTAGTTGCGACGACCGAGGTTTTCCTCTTCCGTTACGTTGCGTACAGGCAATTGACCGGGCAAACGCACCAAGCTGCTGTCGGTATCGTACTGGGGTTCCGTCAAAACTGCGAGTTCACCAATGCCGTCGTAGTTGTTGTCAAATGCAGTGAATTGGTTACCACGGAAGGGACGGTGGTCGCTCATATCCGTTCCTGACAAGGGGCGGTAGACGTCCAATACCCATTCGGCCACGTTGCCGGCCATATCGTACAAACCAAAATCGTTCGGGGGGTAGAAGCGCACTTGCATGGTGATGTTGGCTTGATCGTTCAAGTAGCCTCCGATACCCATATTGTCACCCGATCCACGGCGGTAGTTCGCCAACATATCACCGCGGTTTTGCTTATCGGCGTTGCGCACGCTAGAGCCGTTCCAGGTGTATTTGTTGCGGTCGATGGTGCGGTTGTAGACGCGGTTGCCCACTTCAGCATAGGCGGCGTATTCCCACTCCGCTTCTGTTGGGAGGCGGTACTTGGGAAGCAAGATGCCGTCCTCGATACGAGCGGGGCGACCTTCTTTGCCATAGACCTGCTGAGGAGAGATGTCCTTCAAGCCTTTTTTGTTTTGCTGGGTGTATTCGCCCTGCTTATAGAGGTAGACTTCGGTGTTGAAGTTTTGGTCATCCATTTGGGTAGCCATTACGTTCAAGATGCCCTTGTCGATCAAGATCTGCTCGTTGACGCGGTCCGTTCTCCACGAACAGTAGCGCATAGCTTGCTCCCAAGACACACCCACGACAGGATAGAAGTTGTAGGCGGGGTGGCGGAGGTAGTTCTCCACGTAGGTCTCATTGTAGCCCAACTTGTCGCGCCACACCAAGGTGTCTGGCAACGCAGATTGGTAGATCTGGGGGTAGTAGCCGTAGTCGTACACGCGGCGCAACCAGTAGAGGTATTCGCGGTAATCAGCATTGGTAACTTCGTTCTCGTCCATGTAGAAGGACGCGACGGTCACCCGTGCGGGCGTGTTGTTCCAATCGCGCATGAAATCTTCTTCAGAACGGCCCATGATAAAGGTGCCGCCTTCAATGAAGACCAAACCAGGACCTGTTTCTTGGCCCTTGTAGTTGAGGTTGATTTGGAAACCACCGTTTTTCTTGTCGTTGTAGGACATGCCTGTCGTATTCGACGCAGTCTTGCTACAGCTAGCAAGCAACATCGTGGCGGCTAAGGCCCCCAGTGATGTACGGAGAAGAGATTGAAGCTTCATACGGATTCAATTAAAATTTTGGACACTTGATCTCGCTGTAGCGCGTAGCACGCGTGCGGCAAGGGAACTGGTAGGACATGGAGATTTCATGTGCGCCACCCAGGGTGTTCTTCAAAGGAGAAATCGTGTAATCATACGAGTAGCCGAAGGTCCAAGGCACATCGTTGGGAGCAACTCCCAAAATGAAGACCAAGGCATCGGGGTTGGAGCTGATCGCTCCCAAGGCTTGGCGGTAGGCCATGCCACCGGTCAAAGGACCGCGGTTAAAAGAAACGCCTCCCGTCAACTGGTTGGCACCTCCTTGGCTCTGGAATACCACGTGAGGAATCAAGAGGTTGTCCAACGAGTTGTACAAGCGCTTGCGACCGATGGGGATGGTAGCACCCATTTGGGCCGAAAGCTTCATGGGTAACTTGTTGTTTGACAAGAACGCTTCGTTGGGCTCCGTCACGTGACTCGCCGTGACTCCCATGTAGAAGTGCTCGGTAAAGCCCAACATGCCAAATGTGAGATCCAAGTGGCTGTTGGTGGTGTTATCCGGCGCAATCTCATTGGTCGGCTTCACGAAACCGTAGAAGGGATCGATTTGATCCGGGAAGGTCAAGCTATTCCAATCCAACGCACGCTGACGGAAGGTTCCTTGCGCACCAAAGAGCACAGAGAAATCCCGTGTTACCGTCAAGTGGTAGGAATACACCAAAGAAGCTTCGGTCAGCGCGAGGGCGCCATTGGCGGCTTCGTCCTGCATGATGAGCACACCCACACCGCCGTTGAGCTTGTCTACGTACTGGTCGTAGGACGCAGAATACGTTTGATAGACGCCCAAAGAGGGGTATTGGTTGCGGTAGTTGACGTTGACTTTGGGGCACTGCTTGACACCAGCAAATGCGGGGTTCAAGTACAGTGGGTTGGCATAGAATTGCGTGAAATGGGGATCCTGCCCGTACACGGACGAGAGCCCTAAAACAACGAATGCTATAGTCAATAGGCGTTTCACTGCCATGTTGGAGTACTATTTAAAGAGCCACAAGTATACGATTTTCCGCGGTCATTCGTGAAAAAGCGTGCAAATTTGCCCAAACAACAAACGGGCCTTTTGGCCGTTTGAGTATGTAACAGACGCAAAAAAATCGCCTACAGGGGTCTAAATGAAGCTTCGAACTGCACAATTTCTAGGTATTTCAGTCATATTATTGACTGCAAATCAGGCAGTTGCACAACCTGTTGCTTCGGTTTTAGCACAAGGTGAGTGGGCTAAGGTGGCGGTTTCGGAAGACGGCATCTACAGTTTGACGGCGGCGGATTTGGAGAGCCTAGGATTGGGCACAGCGCCTTTTGTTTCGGCCCAGTTGGGCCTTTATGGCAGAACGGCAGGGGCCCTGCCCGAACGCAATAGCAGTCCGCGGGAAGTGGACGTCCAGCCTGTGCACATCCTCGTGGACGATGGCGGCGACGGCGCGTTTTCCGGCGCTGACCGCATCTACTTCTATGGGCAAAGTCCCCATACCTGGGTCTACAATGACGTGACCAACCGGTACGACCATTGGCACCATCCCTACAGCGATCAGCAGGTCTACTTTGTAACGACTACGGAAGGAGGCGCGCGCATTTCGCAGGCGCCTAGTTTGACGGGCCCCGCGGCCGAGGCATTCCGCTTCACCCATGTGGCCCACCATGAGCAAGAACTCCAAAATTTGGTGGGCAGTGGCCGTCAGTGGTTTGGGGAGCATTTTGACTACACCTTGACCCGTCAGGTGGACTTGGGCTTGGATGCCCTCGATGCGCAAAGTACGGCCTTGTTCCGAGCGCGCGGCGTCGGCCGCTCCACGATTTCCGGCACCACGCTGGAACTCAGCAGCGCCCAAGGCCCCATTGGCGAGCTCTACTTCGGCTCCATCGCCGCCTCCTCCGGCGCGGACTATGTCGATGAAGCGGCGATGACCCAAACTCAAAGCGCCGTCTCCGGCACTTGGGGCGAACTCACCTTGACCTTCAAGCGCGACGTCAATCCTAGCGCAGCCGCCTGGCTGGACTACGTAAACGTGAATGCCGACGCCCCCTTCGCATGGCGTCAGCGCCCACAGGTTTGGCATTTCTTGCCTGCGGATACCGCGGTGCTCCAGGCCAATCTATCGCAGGTGACGGGCGGCTTGACGGCGAATGGGCAAGCATGGAACGTGACCAACCCGCTGCAACCGCAACGCCTGGCGCCCGTCGGCTTCACCGCCAATGGCACCGCCCACTGGGGCTTGCGGGTTGACGGCACCGTGCCTCAGACCATCGCGGTATTCGAAACCTCGACCCTCATCCCTGCCTTGTTGGGAAAAGTGAGCAACCAAAATTTACAGCAATCCGGTCCCCTGGACTATGTAATTGTCGCGCCTGACTTCTTGCTTCCACAGGCCCAGCGATTGGCGGATTTTCACACGGAAAAAGGCCTGCGCGTCAAAGCGGTGGAGGTGCAAGAGATTTACAACGAATTCTCGTCGGGCGTCCAAGACATTACGGCCATCAAAGACTACTTGCGGCACCTCTGGAATTCGGCCGACACCGTTACGGACAGACCCAAGTATTTGCTCCTTTTTGGCGACGCGTCCTACGACTACAGAGGGGTTGTGGAACCCAACACCAACCAAGTGCCTATCTACCAGAGCTACAGCAGTTTCTC